>JGI25327J35509_1000355_pt1 | contig 38659 bp, 28 predicted proteins | sample HigsolmetaAR202D_FD_35509 | JGI IMG/M metagenome (IMG submission 35509)
GAGCTGGGCGGCGTGTTCTCGGGGTGGGACGAGGGGGAGCGGCGTTACGATCCGCGGTCGTGGGAGTACGAGGGAACGCGGCGGGTGGTCCGGTGGGGTGTGGGCCGGGACACGGAGGAGGTGGAGCAGACGCGGATCGGGGATCTCACGACGGCCCAGGCGCGGGGCCTCCGGACGGGCCGGGTGGTGAGCGGCCCGCCGCCGGTGGACGCGACGCTGGAGCACCCGCGCTGCGTGTTCCAGGTGTTGAAGCGGCACTTCGCGGCGTACACGCCGGAGCGGGTCGAGCGGGCGTGCGGCGTCCCGGCGGAGGTGCTCGCGGAGGTGGCGGAGACGCTGCTCGAGAACTCGGGGCGGGAGCGGACGACGGCGATCGCGTACGCCGTCGGCTGGACGCAGCACACGACCGGGCCGCAGATCATTGCGAGCGCGGCGATCCTCCAGCTCCTGCTCGGGAACATCGGCCGTCCGGGCGGTGGGATCCAGGCGCTGCGCGGCCACGCCACGATCCAGGGCTCCACGGACATCCCGACGCTCTACGACCTGCTCCCCGGCTACCTGCACATGCCGACGGCCGCCGGGACGCATGAAACGCTGGACGACTACATCTGGAACGAAGCCGTGCCGGGCACCCTGTGGGACGGGACGCGGGCCTACCTGGTCTCGCTGCTCAAGGCGTGGTTCGGCGACGCGGCCACGGCGGGCAACGAATTCGGCTACGGGTTCCTGCCGCGGGTGACCGGGGACCACTCGCACCTCCCGATGTTCGTGAAGATGCACGCGGGCGAGGTCGAGGGGCTCGTGCTCCTGGGGCAGAACCCGGCGGTCGGCGGGCAGAACGCGCGGTTCCAGCGGGAGGCGCTGGGCCGGCTGAAGTGGCTCGTGGTGCGGGACATCTTCCTGACGGAGAGCGCCACGTTCTGGTCGGACTCGCCGGAGGCGGTGGCCGGGGAGGTCCGGCCCGAGGAGGTGGGCACGGAGATCTTCGTGCTCCCGGCCGCGACGGTGGCGGAGAAGGACGGGAGCTTCACGAACACGCAGCGGCTCATCCAGTGGCATTCCCGGGCGGTGCCCGCGCCCGGCGCGTGCCGCTCCGACGCCTGGTTCATCTACCACCTGGGCCGGCGGCTCAAGGCGCTGTACGTGGATTCGACGGACGAGAAGGACCGGCCGATCCAGGCGCTGACGTGGGACTACGCCACGGAGGCGCCGCACGACGAGCCGGTCATGGAGTACGTGCTGCGGGAGATCAACGGGTTCCACTGGGCGCCGACCTGGGAGGAGCGCCGCCAGCTCGAGGACCTCCACGAGCTGAGGGATGACGGCTCGACCGCGTGCGGCTGCTGGATCTACGCGGGCGTTTTCCCCGGCTACAACCACGCGGCGCTGCGGGAGAAGGGGGACGGCTACGTGGCCCCGCGCTGGGGGTTCTCCTGGCCGGGCAACGTGCGGATGCTGTACAACCGCTGCTCGGCGGACCCGCGGGGGCGGCCGTGGTCGGAGCGGAAGAAGTACGTCTGGTGGGACGAGGGGGAGCGGCGCTGGGTGGGGAAGGACCGGCCGGACTTCCCGGAGGACAAGCCTCCGGACCAGCCGGCGGACCCGACGAAATCGGGGACGGACGCGCTCCCGGGCGACGGCCCCTTCATCCTGAGGCCGCACGGCAAGGCGCAGCTCTACTTCCCGTTCGGGCTGAAGGACGGCCCGCTCCCGACGCACTACGAGCCGTGGGAGACGCCGGTCCGGAACCCGATCTATGCCTGGCGGGAGCGCAACCCCCTCGCCCGGCACTGGGACGTGCCGGGCAACCGCTACCACGATGTGGCGGATCCGCGGTTCCCGTACGTGCTCACCACGTATCGGCTCACGGAGCACCACACCGCCGGGGGGATGACGCGCTGGAACAGCTGGCTGGGGGAGCTGCAGCCGGCGGCGTTCGTGGAACTGAGCCCGGANCTCGCGGCGGAGAAGGGGATCCGACCGGGAGATTGGGTCACGGTCATAACGGAACGAGGCGAGGTGGAGGCGCGGGCGCTGGTGACGCGGAGGATGCGGCCGCTGGTGCTGGATGGCCGGACGATCCATCAGGTCGGGTTCCCGTACCACTTCGGCTACGAGGGCCTGGTGCGGGGCGGCACGGCGAACGACCTGGTGGCGCTGGTCGCGGACCCGAACGTGACGATCCACGAGGGGAAGGTCCTGACATGCGACATCCGGCGCGGCCGGGCGTGGGGTGGGGGCGAGTCGGGGGAGGCGCCGTGAAGTGGCCGGTGGGTGCGTATCCGGGCGGGCACCGCGGGGCAGCGTGCGCGGACGGTGGTGTTGCGGGCGACGTCGCGCAGTGCGGGGATCCCGGCGTGCGGGACACCGCCGGGCAGGGCCGGCTCCGGGGGACCGGGGAGGCCCGCGGGGTGGGTGGATCCGTTGCGGCGGCGGCCGACGGGTGCGGTGGACCGGCGGCGCAGTAGCACAGGTGGCGGACCGGTTACGCTGGGCGGGGACGAGCGGGAGCCGGCGGGTGCGGGACGCGAACGTCACGGGTGAACCGGAACGGGCGGACATGGGGAGCGGAGCGATGAGCGCGACGGACTCGACGGGGCGGCGCGGAGCAGAGCCGGCGTGGGCCCGGGAGGCGGAGCGCACCGCCGGGGTGGAGATCGTGCCGGGCCGGGCGTACGGGTTCTTCACGGACACCACCCTGTGCATCGGCTGCAAGGCGTGCGAGGTGGCGTGCAAGCAGTGGAACAACCTCCCGGCGGAGGGCTTCCACTTCACCGGCGTGTCGTATGACAACACCCGGGCGCTGAGCGCCACCACCTGGCGGCACGTGCGGTTCATCGAGCAGTTCGATGAGCGGGATCCGGGCGACGTCGGCCCGGCCGCGGCCGGGGTCGGGGACCGTGCCCGGCGCCGGGACGGCGCGGCGGTGTTCGGGGGGGACCGGACGTTGTCGCCAGCGGGCGGCGGCCGGATGACGGAGCGAGAGGACGGCGCGAGTGACGGGGCCGGCGATCGGGCCGGCCCCGTCGCGTATCGGCAGACAGCGGTTGGAGATCGGGATGCCGGGCCGCCGATGCCGGACTTCCCAACGGGCTTCGAGCCGTGGGGGCATCTGGGCACGGACGAGCAGTGGGCGAAGCCGGGCGCGCGGTGGCTGCTCATGTCGGACGTGTGCAAGCACTGCGTCCACGCGCCCTGCCTGGAGGCGTGCCCGACCGGGTCGATCATCCGCACGGAGTTCGACTCCGTCTACATCCAGCAGGATGTCTGCAACGGGTGCGGGTACTGCGTGCCGGCGTGTCCGTTCGCGGTGGTGGAGGTGGACCGGGAGGGGACGGGCAAGGCGCACAAATGCACGCTGTGCTACGACCGGCTGAAGGATGGGCTCGAGCCGGCGTGCTCCAAGGCGTGCCCGACGGACTCGATCCGGTTCGGGCCGGTGGACGAGCTGCTCGAGCGGGCGCGGGTGCGGGTGGCGGAGCTCAGGGCGCGGGGGATCCCGGCGTACCTGTACGGGTCGGGCGGGGTCCTGGAGGACGACTGCGACACGAGCGCGCTGGGCGGATTGAACTGCTTCTTCCTGCTGATCGACCGGCCGGAGGTCTACAACCTGCCGCCGGTGGCGAAGCGTCCGTCCGCGAACACCGGGGTGGGGCTGGCGGCCAGTGCCCTGGCCGCGCTGGCGCTCGCGGGCGCGGTGCTGGCGGCCTTCCGCGCGGGGCGGGGGGNGGGGNGAGAGGGGCCGGCCAATGGGCCGATAGGGGCGTCGGTGTAGCCGGGCGCGGGGTAGAGGCCGGCGATGGCGCGGAATGGGGACCGCTACGGGCACGGTCCCGGCGTGGAACGTCGGGCCGTGCACGGTCCGCGGTGCGGGCCGGGCAGCTGCCGAGGCGACCGGCTCCGGTCGAGCCGCCGCGCGGCCGACGCCGCTCGGGATCGGCGGGGGAGAAGCCGCGAGTCCAGGGGCGAGGCGGGTGCCGGTGGCGCGGAGCCGGTGTCGGAGACCGCCGGCGCGCAGTGGGAGGTGAGGGGCCGGGTCGAGCCGGGTGGATGAGGGCGGGCCCGGTGCGCTATACGCATGTGGACACGTTGCCGGGCGCGCGCGGGATTCTGGTGGGGATCCGGGGCGTCGCAACAGAGGATCGATCGAGGATGAGGGTGGAGGCGCCGCCGTACGGGAGGCCGGAGATCGGGCGGGTCCGGCCCGGGCCGGGAGAGGTGGACGCACAGGTGCTGGACGTCCGGCGGGAGGGGCAGCTCGCGGGGCGTTCGGCGACCAGTTACCAGGGCGTGCCGCCGGTGAAGAAGCCGCTCTGGGACTGGTACCTGATCCCGGTCTATTTCTGGCTCGGCGGGATCGCGGGCGGGAGCTGGCTCGCGGCTGCGGCGGAGGCGGTTGCGGGGCGGGGGGACCCGGGCGTCTTCCGCGCCGGCCGGTACCTGGCGTTCGGCGGGGTGGCGGTGGGGTCGGGGCTCCTGATCCTGGACCTGGGTCGGCCGGAGCGGTTCCTGAACATGCTGCGGGTGATCCGGCCGCGGTCGCCCATGAGCACGGGCGCGTGGGTGGTGGCCGGGTTCGGCGGGGTGGCGGGGCTGTCGGCGGCGTTGCAGGCCGTGGGGGATGGGTGGCTCGGGGAGCGTCCGGCGCTGGCCCGGCAGTCCCGGGGCGCCGTCGGTCGCGGGCTGCTCGTGGCCGGGCTGCCGCTGGGGCTCTTCCTGACCGGGTACACGGGCGTGTTGCTGGCGGCCACGTCGGTGCCGGCGTGGGCGGCGCGACGGTGGGTGCTCGGGCCCTTGTACGCGGCCGCGGGCGTGTCGAGCGGGCTGGCCGCGGTCTCGCTGGCGCTCGACCTGTTCAGCGCGGGGTCGGAGGGCGCGAGGCGGCGGCTCCGGGCGGCCAGGCGGGCATCGCTGGGGGCGGAGCTGGCGCTCGAGGCGGCGAGCCACCGGGTGGTGCGGGGGCTGCCGTCGGTGGAGAGGCGCCCGGCATCGTTCCGGATCGCGCGCGGGCTCACGGTGGCGCTGGGCATGGCGACGCCGCTCCTCCTGGACGCGCTGGCCGCCCGCCGTCCGCGGACGCGACGGGCCTCGCCGCGGGCGAGCCGCCGCGCGGCGCTCCTCTCCGCAGGGCTCACGCTCGCGGGCGGGCTCGCGCTCCGGCTGCTCGACCTGGCGGAGGGGAAGCGCTCGGCGGACACGCCGGAGGACACCTGGGCGTTCGCGGGGCGGGCGGGGCGCTGGGCGCCCGTGCCGGCCGGGCCGGCGGTGCCGGTGCGCGGAGACGGAGCGCGGCCGGGTCGGGGCCGGCGGGAGGAACGGCCGGATCGGCAGGCTGCGGCTCCAGAAGCGCCGGGGTACGGCGAGGGTGCCGGCCGCGCCGCGAACGGGGGTGAGAGGAGCGGTCCGGCGGCCGCGTCGGAGGCACTGGCGATGGCAGAGCGCGGTCGAGGCGGAGCCGGTAGCCGGGCGACGTCGGGACCGGCGGCGGAGCGGGCGGATGCGGTGCGGCCGGGAAGGGATTCCGGGGGAGGAACGGCCCGCGAGTCCTGGCCGGGTCCGTCGGCGGAGGGTGGTCGTGCGGGGTGAGACGCGGGGCGAGGGGCGGGGCACGAGGCGGGTTCGTGATGGGGCCACGCCGCTGGCGAGCGCCCGCCCGGCGCAAGGCGTGGTGGAAGGGCGGATCACGATCGTGCAGGACGACCGGATCCGACTGCTCGATGAGACGGGACGGGGCTACCTGTTCGTGGTGAAGAAGCGGCGAGCGTCCCTGGCGGAGCTGGAGCGCTGGCGGGACGCGGGCGCCGTGGTGCGCGTCCGGTACGTGGGCCAGCCGGATGCGGGCGCGCTGGCCATCGGGCTCGAGGCGGTGCGTGCGCCGTCGCCGGGCGGCGATGGGTAGATGGGGCAGGCGGCCCGGGCGGACCGGGGAGGAGGCTGACGCCGCCGAGGATGGGCGGCGCTCCGGGCCGGTCGCGGGTGCGACGTCGCCCAGGTAGAGATGCGGCGCAGCCCCCGACGGGACGGTGATCGCGGCGGTCGCGACAGGGGCAGCCACGGTTGCTCGGCTCCGGGCTCCTGCCGACCCGGCGGGCGGGGTTCGCCGGGGACACCAACGGCGGGGTGAACGAAGGCCAGCGAGTGGTGATACATAGTACTATGGTCCCAGGGACAACAATGGTTGTCCCTGGGATCACAATATCCATCCCATGAAATATCGCCATCCGGGCGGGATGGGTGCGCGACTCGCCGCCGCGCGTCCCGGAGCGGCGGCCGGCCTTCGAGTCGCCGGTGGTCTGCCGGGCGCGCCGGCGGTCGGTTCCCGGCCTGTTGCCCGAACCGTCCGGCCGCTGCACCTTGTCCGTCGACCTGGAACGCCAACGTGATTGGAGGCTGGTCATGGGGGGCTACCCGATGCGTGTGGTGGGAGCGGCAGTCGTGGGACTCGTGCTGGGGCTGGCGGCGTGTGGGCCCGGGCCGGCGCCGTCGGCCGGGCCGGCGCCGGTCGCGTTGCCGCCGGGGCTGGAGCCGGGCGACCCGCTGGCGTTCCTGCGGCCGGCGGTGCGGCCGGTGCCGGTCCCGGAGCGGTTCGCGCGGGCGGTGGAGGCGGGCACGCGGACGCTGGAGGGGGTGCCCGGGCCGGCCTACTGGCAGCAGCGGGTGAACTACCGGATCGATGCGGAGCTGGACCCGGCCACGGGGCGGCTCCAGGGCGAAGAGACCATCGTGTACCACAACCGCTCGCCGGACACGCTGAGCGCGGTGATCCTGCACCTGTACCAGAACCTGTTCGCGGCCGGCCAGCCGAGGACGGAGCCGGTCCCGATCACGGGGGGGATGACCGTCGAGCGGGTCGCGGTGGGTGGGGTGGAAGCCCGGGCGCTGGACATGGCCCGGCCGCCGTCGGGGAACGAGCCGGTCTACGCGATCGACGGCACGCTGATGGGGCTCCGGCTGCCCCGCCCGCTGGCGCCGGGGGACAGCGTGGCGATCGACGTGGCGTGGAGCTTCACGGTCCCGCCGGAGGGCGCGCCGCGGACGGGGCACATCGACCACGTCGTCTACAACGTGGCGCAGTGGTACCCGCAGGTGGCGGTCTACGACGACATCCGGGGTTGGAACACGTGGCCGTACCTGGGCCAGGGCGAGTTCTACCTCGAGTACGGGGACTTCGACGTCTCGATCACCGTTCCCGAGGGGTGGGTCGTGGCCGCCACGGGGACGCTCCAGAACCCCCAGGAGGTGCTGACGGAGCCGGTGAGGGAGCGGCTCGGCCGGGCGCTGGCGCAGGATGACGTCGTCCGGGTGATCACGGAGGAGGACCTGGGCGCGGGCGTGGCCACGCAGCGGGACCCGGGCGGCACGCTGACCTGGCGGTTCCAGGCCCGGAACGTACGGGACTTCGCGTTCGCGACGTCGAACCGCTACCTCTGGGACGCGACGCGCGCCATCACGCCGGACGCGAACGGGGATGGCCGGCCGGACACGGTGGCGATCCACGCGCTCTACCGGCCCGAGGCCACGGACTGGCGGCAGGCCGCGGACTTCACCCGGCACGCCGTCGAATTCCACGCGAAGCACTGGCATCCGTACATCTACCCGCAGATGACGTCCGTCGAGGGGCCGGTGTACGGGATGGAGTACCCGATGATCACGTTCGTGCAGAGCGTGGGCGACCCGCGGATGCTGTACACGATCATCAACCACGAGGTGGCGCACGAGTGGTTCCCGATGATGGTCGGGTCGAACGAGCCGCGGTTCGCGTGGCAGGACGAGGGGCTGGTCACGTACATGGAGGGGTTGGCGAACGCGGACCGGTTCCCGGACGAGCGTCGGCTGGAGCAGGAGCGGGCCGGGTACTTCCAGGTGGTGTTCGCGGATGTGGAGGAGCCGATGATGCGGGAGGCGGACCTGTATCCGCCGGGTCCGTCGTTCGTGGTGGCTGCGTACTCGAAGCCGGCGCTGGTGCTGGAGGCGCTGTCGGCGGTGATCGGTCGGGACACGCTTCACATGGCGCTCCGGGAGTACGCGCGGCGGTGGCACCTGCGGCACCCGATGGCGCTGGACTTCTTCAACACGGTGGAGAGCGTGGCGGGCCGGGACCTGGACTGGTTCTGGTACCCGTGGTGGTACGAGACGGTGACGCTGGACCAGGCGGTGGCGGCGGTGCAGGTCGAGCCCACGGGGGATGGCGCCCGGGTCTCCATCACGATCGAGGATCTGGGGGGTGCGCCGATGCCGGTCCCGCTGACCCTGGAGCTGGAGGACGGGCGCACGCAGACGTTGACGCTGCCGGTCGAGATCTGGTCGGGCGGGCGGCGGCGGCACACGGAGACGGTGATGACCGCGGGCCCGGTGCGCCGCGTGGTCATCGACGCCGATCGGCGGCTGCCGGACGTGGACCGGTCGAACAACGCGTGGACCGGGGGGACGGGCGCGCCCTGAACGGGCTGGCCGCGAGGCGCGTGTGAGGAGGCACGCCATCGTGATCCGGCGTGGGATCGTTTCGGCGGGGGCGCCGCGCCGTTCCGGGCCGGGCGCTCGGGCGCGCGCGGGCTGAGATGCGCAGGCGGGTCCCGTTCCTGTGTCTGCTCCTGCTGGCCGGCGCGTGCAGTCTGCCTCGCTGGCCGGTGGACGCGCCCATCACCTCGCCGTTCGGGCTGCGGCGCATGGGCTTCTGGCCGAGCACGCACCACGGCGTGGACCTGGCCGTGCCGGAGGGCACGCCGGTGCGGGCGATGGCGGGGGGCCGGGTCGTGCACGCGGGCCCGTACGGGGCCTACGGGATCACGGTCGTCATCGAGCACAACCGGAACCTGGTGACGCTGTACGCGCACCTGAAGGAAGCGCACGTGCGGGTGGGGGACGAGGTGAACGGGCGGCAGGTCATCGGGCTGTCCGGCCGGAGCGGGAACGCGACCGGGCCGCATCTGCACTTCGAGGTACGGCGCTGGGGCCAGCCGGAGGATCCGGTGCCGCTGCTGGGCGGGCCGCCGCGGCCGCGGTGAGGAGCGGCGGCCGGGCGTTCGCCGTCACGATCGGGGCGGGGGCGGTCGTTCACCTGCGCAGGGGCGGTACGGGGAGCGTGGCCTGGTCGTCCAGGACCCTGCGGGGGTTGGTGGCGAGGAGGAGGGTCGCCTGTTCGGCGGCGCCGCGCTCTTCGAGGGCGTGGCGGGTGCGTGCGGGGGAGACGGCTCGGGAGTCCGCGTGGTGGTCGGTGGCGATGAGGTCGGCGAGGCCGTCGTCGATGAGGGAGAAGGCGCGGGCCTGGATCTCGGGGCCGTAGTCGCCGAGCACGCTCCCGGCGTTGACCTGGAGCAGCGCGCCGGAGTCCTTCCAGGATCGGATCTCCTCCAGCCCGACCTGGCCGCCGTTCCGGCGGTATCGTTCGGGGTGTGCGACGATGGGTTTCCGGCCCGCATCGATCACCGCGCGCACCACGCCTGGCGGATCCTCTCCCAGATCGAATCCGAACTCGATCAGCGCGTACGACGTGCCGGCGATCCCGAGACCCGGGTGCTGGAAGAGGCGCCGGGCGGTGTCCGGGTCCGGGACCAGGATCTCCTGTCCGAAGACGAGGGTGGGGAGCGGGGCGCGGGCGGCCGCGGCGGCGCGCAGCTCGCGGAACGCCGTGGCGAGGCGGTGCATGCGGGCCTCGAGGGCGCCGTCCTCGTGGACGAGGCGCCCGTCGAGGTGGGGGCTCACGGCGAGGCGGGTCACGCCGTCGGCCGAGAGGTCGGCCAGGTGGCGGAGCGCCTCCTCGAGGCCGCGGGCGCCGTCATCCACGCCCGGCACGAGGTGGTTGTGAATGTCGGCGAGTCCGGCCGCGTCGAAGACGGTCATGTCCGGGAAGTACTGCATTCCGCGTGCGCGCGCGGCGGCGGCGCGTCGGGCGTGGGGCCGCCGTCCTGAGAGGGCGGAACCAGCCGTTGTTCTGTAGTCGAGGGCCTCTGTCCGGGCCGGGGCGGGCCGGATCCAGCGGTCGGCGGATCAGGCGCGTGGGGGTAGGGAGGGGGCGGGCGGGTCATAGATGCCCCGGACCAGTTCTTCGTGGGCGAGCGTCGCGCCGGTGAGGACGGGCCGGCGTCCCACCCAGCGGTTCTGGAGGAACGCGTCGAGCTCGGCGCGGGTGCGTTCGGGCGGCCAGCCGGCGAGGCGCGCGAGGAGCTGGGCTGCGGGGGCGGCGCAGTCGGCGCCGTCGCAGCTTCCGGCGCCGAGGTGCGTGTGGCGGCGCAGGTCCTCGAGGGTGCGGCACCCCTCCACCTCGACCGCGTAGCGGATCTCGGCGGCGGTCACGGCCTCGGAGCGGCAGATGGGCGCGAGGTCGGCGGGCGCGGCGTCGCCCAGCACGGAGCGGATGCGGCTCCCCAGCCGGCGCCAGATCCGTTCGAGGGCGGCCGGCGGGAGCGGGATCTCGCGGGCGAGCCGGACGAAGTCCGGCGGGGCCTCGGCACCGGGGAGCGGGCGTTCTCCGGTGATCGAAGGCCGGGGTGGGTGGCCCAGTTTTTCCAAGATCACATCCGTCGCCTCTTCGGCGAAGAGCCGGTAGGAGGCGAGCTTGCCGCCCGCGAGGGAGAGCAGGCCGGGGACGCCGTCCCGGGTTTCGTGGTCGAGCACCTCGTGGCGGCGGGAGAGGGCGTCGGCGTGCACGCCCCACTCGAAGAGGGTGTTGCGCACGCCGGCCCACGCGCGGAGCGGGCGCCACGTCCGGGCCTGGGGGATGGCGCGGGCGGCGGCTTCGAGCAGATACGCGATTTCGTCCCGCGTGACTTCATAATCGACGCGCGCGGGATCGCCATAGAAGTCATCGTCCGTGGTGCCGAGGATCGTCTCGGCGCCGTGGGGCACCAGGAAGATGGTGCGCCCATCGACCCCTTCGAGGATGAGGCCGTGATTGCCGATCCGCCGCTCGAACGTGACGTGGATCCCCTTGCCGGGCCTGAGCTGGACGCGGGCGCCGGCCATGGCGGCGATCCGGCCGGCCCAGGGTCCGCCCGCGTTCACCACGATCCGGGCCTCGACTTCGAAGACGCGGCCGTCGAGCCGGTCCCGGGCGCGGACGCCGCGCACCGTCCGGCCGGAGAAGAGGAGCTCGACGACCTCGCAGTGAGGGAAGAGCCGGGCGCCGGCCTCGCGCGCGTCCAGGGCGTTCAGCGCCGCGAGCCGGTGCACGTCCACCCCCCATTCGTCCAGCGTGAGCGCGCCGGTCACGTCCGGCGCGAGCCCTGGCTCGATCCGCCGGGCCTGTTCGGCGGTGAGCCGGGCGTGGCGGAGCCCGCCCTTTCGCCGGGCGTACGGATCGTACGCCGAGAGGAACGCCTCCATGGCTTCGTGGAAGAGCGGGCGGCCCGCGTAGAGCGGCCAGAGGAACGGGATGCGGAAGGTCAGGTGCGGCGCGATCCGGCGCACGCGAGCGGCGTCCTCGGACGAGGTGCGCGTGGTCGGCACGTCGTAGAGGAGATACCGCATTCCGCCGTGCACCATGCGGGTGGACGCGCCGGTCGTGCCGGCGCCCCAGTCCTCCCGCTCGAAGAGCGCGACGCTCAGGCCGCGCAGGGCGGCGTCCCGCGCCACGCCCGCGCCGTTGATGCCGCCGCCGATGATGGCTACATCGAAAACCATGGCCAGCCGGTCCCGGATCCGTACCCTCGGGGGATAATAGAGCGGCGAAGGTCTTTCCGTCCACGGAGGCGGTCATTATGTTAGGGCTGAACTCGTCCCCCCACTGCATCCGCGCAATGAACCGATCGCTCGTGGTATCCACCGTGTTGCTGGCGCTCGCGGGGGCCGCCGAAGTGTCGGTTGCACAGAATGCGCGGGCCCAGCACGAGCTGAGAAGGGGCATCGAGGCCGCGGCTCGCGGCGACACCCTGGGCGCGCTCGCCTACATCGACAACGCCATCGCTCTGGACCCGCGGTACGCGGAAGCCTACTTCCAGCGAGGCCAGCTCTACGCCGCGCTGGCGAGCTCGAGCGCCTTCGATTACGAGGACCGGGTCAAGGCCCTGGATGCGTTCGAGCAGGCGCTGCGCTACGATCCCTCCAACCCGCTGTACATGCTCGAGCTCGGCAAGCTGAAGCTGAAGCAGCAGATCCGGCTCGACGCGGCGCGTCTCTTCAACCGGGCGCTGGAGGAGGCGGCGCGCGCGGATGCCAGCACGCTGGCCGAGGTGCACTTCCAGCTCGGGCTCTTCCGGGAGACGCAGTGGCTGCGCTTCCGTTACCGGCACGTCCTACCCATCTGGACCCCGCAGTTGAGCGCGGACGAGGCGTTCTACAACGCCGAGTACGTGTGGCGGATGCTCGACGAGTCGCGGTACCCGGGGGATGCGCAGGGGCTGGCGGAGCGGGAGGCGATGCTGAAGCACTTCCGTGCGGCGCTGGAGGCGGCCCCCGGCCACATCGGCGCGAACAAGCATCTCCTCGCCTACCTCATCGACGAAGGGCTGATGTCCGAGTACATGGAGGTGGCCCGGAACTTCGTGCGGGCGGCGCCGTCCCGTCCGGAGGCGTTCTTCGCGCTGGGGCTCGGGCATCACCGGGAGGGTCGGGTCGAGGAGGCGGCGGGCGCGTTCGAGGTGGCGCTGTCGCTGATGGACGAGGATGAGCGCCGGGCCGTGGAGGACCTGTCGCGGATCCTCCCCCGGGACATGGAGGAGCTGTACGGCGAGCTGACCCCGGAAGCGCGCATGGAGTTCCAGCGCCGGTTCTGGACGCAGGCCGACCCGCTGTTCCTGACGTCCACGAACGAGTTCTGGACGGAGTACATGGCGCGCATGGCGTACGCGGACATGCGGTTCGGCGTGGAGGAGTACGGCCTGCGCGGGTGGGACACGGACCGGGGCGTGATCTACGTGCGGTACGGGGAGCCGTTGCGGAAGGCGACGTTCTCGGCGGCCGTGACCGCGCCGGGGGACCCGTTCGGGGCCGGGCGGATCACGACCGTCTGGTCGTACGGGGAGAAGGGCCCGGTCTTCGTTTTCCGGCAGAACCCGGGGTACCGGCGGGCGACCTTCGCGGGTGACTTCAAGTTCTACGCCGAGGAGTATCGTTCGATCCAGCCGGCGCAGCTCAGTGCGCCGTCGATCCCCGAGCGTTACGAGGTGCCGCTCCAGGTCGTGAGGTTCCGCGGGCCGGGCGGGCAGATGGATCTCGAGGTGCACTCGAGCCTGCCGCTCGGGAAGCTGACGGCGAATACCGCGGTCGAGACGGGCGAGCTGGAGTACGGGCTGTTCATCCAGGATGAGCGGGCGGTCGAGATCGAGCGGCAGACGCAGAAGGCGGTTCTGGAATTCCGGTCGGTGGGCCGGGAGCGGCGGGAGAGCTGGCGGGTGACGCTGGATCCGGACCGGGAGTTCCTGGTGGGAGTCGAAGCGCGGGAGCCGCTGACGTGGCATGCGGCGGTCGGCCGGGTGCAGGTGGAGCCGAGGCGGTTCGAGGCGGGCGAGCTGTCGGTGTCGGACGTGTTGCTCGCGGACGTGGTGGAGCCGCTCACGGCGGAACCCGCGGACCGGACGGGGTTCCGGGTCGTGGCGAACCCGGCGATGGCGTACACCGCGGATGACCCGGTGGCGCTGTACTTTGAGATCTACAACCTGCTGCCGGACGCGGAGCAGTATGCGTCGTACGAGATCGAGCTCGTGGTGACGGTCAAGGAGCTCGAGCGCAAGGGTCCGTTGATTTCGCGGATCGTCGGCGAGCTGGCGGACAAGTGGGGCCTGACGGCGGAGGGGACGGAGGCGGTACAGCTGAGGTTCCACAAGGAGGCGCATGTCGTGGCGCGGGACCAGATCCCGGAGTATTTCCGGTTCCAGCTCCCGGGCGCGCCTCCGGGCCGGTACGGGCTGCGGGTGACGGTCACGGACCGGAACGCCGGCCGCAGCGCGGTGGCCGAGCGTGAATTCCGGATCATTGAAGCGGGAGGCGAAGGAGAATGACCGGACGGGCAGGCGGAGCGGCCGCTCTTTCGATGGCGGGAACCGGTCGGGNGGGGAGGTGGGGCTGGGCGTGGCGTGCGCCGCTCGTGGCGTTGCTTGTGGTGGTGACGGTGCTGTTGCCGGCGGCGGAGGCCGTGGCGCAGGAGTCCGGCGGCCCGCGGAATTACCGGCGGTGGTTGTACGCGGCGACGGGGGCGGTCATCGGGTTCGTGCCCGCGGCGTTGTCGCGGCCTTCGGGCGGTGAGACGGGCCCGTGCGTGAGCCGTGGGTGTCTCATGTCGGTGGCCACGATCGCCGGGGCGACGGTCGGTTTCATGATCGGCCGGGAGCGGGACGAGGCGGCGGCGGCGAAGTACGTGGCCGGTCCGTCGGCGCGGCTCCAGCGTGAGTCGGTGGATCTCCGGCTGCTGCCGGAGCGCGTGGAGTCGTTCGATGGCGGCGCGGTGGTGGTGGGTCGGGAGGGGCTCGTGGCGGTCGGGGCGGACCGGGTACCGCGGTCGCGGGGCGGCCAGCTGCGCGGGATCACGTCCGCGGTCGCGGTGCCGGCGCACGACGCGCTGCTCGCGAGCACCATGTCCGGGCTGTTCTCGTTCGGCCTGCGGGGCGACCTGCCGGATGGGCGGTTGATCCTGAACGAACCGGGCAACGCGCTGGCGGTGGTCGGCGCGAGCCATGTGGTCATGGGGAGCGGCCCGCTGCTGCGGAGGCTGCGGCTGAGCGGGCAGGGCTCGCGGATCGAGCTCGCGGAGGAGGCGCGGGCGGACGCGACGGGAACGGTGGTGACGGACCTGGCGTACGCATCGTACGCGGGCGTGTTGTGGATGCTCGCCCGGGATCGTCTCATGGCGTGGTCGGCGTCCGGGCTGGAGGAGCTCGGGAACGTGCGGCTGCCCGCGACCGGCCGTTCCATCTCGCTGAGCGGGGACCGGGCGCTGGTGGCGGCGGGCTCGGAAGGTCTGGTCCTGGTCGACATCGAGCGGCCGGAGGCGCCGCGGGTGGTCGCGCACGTTCGCGGAATCCGATTTGCCCATGACGCCGTACTGGTGGGTAAGACGGCGTACGTGGCCGTCGGGAACGGTGGCGTGCTGATCCTGGATCTCGAGGATCCGGCCAGCCCACGGACGGTCGGTGTGGTCCGTGACATCGGGTTCGCCAGCGGGCTCGCCAGGGGTGCGGGCGACGAGATCTACGTGGTGGACCGGGAAGGTCAGCGCCTGTACGTGGTGCAGACGGGGGTGCAGGGAGGAGCCAGCGACCGGGAGTGAGGTTGCGCCGGGCTCGGTGAACGGGGGTACCGCGGATGTCGGAGGCAGTCGCGATTCGGAGGGCCGAGCAGCTCAGGGCTCATTACCGGTCGATGTATCGGCGTGGGTTCCTCGCGTCGGTGCTCGTTCACCTCTTGTTTTTCCTGATCTTCCTCGGCGAGCGGGTTCCTCCCTCGCCGTTCGCGGCGGCCGGTCCACGCACGGGTGATGACCGCGCGGCGGCGGGCGGCGGGCTGAAAGCCATTGCGATCCAGGTGCCGCCGACGCCTCAGGAGATTCCTCGTCCGCCGGAGCCGGTCCTCTCGCCGGACGCCCTGATCACGATGGACGAGATCCCGATGCCGGAGCCGGAGCGGGTGACCTTCTCGGAGTTCGAGGGGATGGGCGGCCAGGACAAGGGGCCGGAGGCGGGGCCGGGCCGCGAGGGCGGTACGGGCACGGGTGACGGCGGCACGGCGATGGAGGGTCGGTTCCGGGTGGTCCCGCCGGCGCCGCGGGGGATGATCCTGCCGCCGAGCGATCGGCCCAGCAGCGTCCGGGGCAAGAGCATCGCGGTCTGGGTCTTCGTGAACGAGGCCGGCCGCGTGGTAGCGGATTCGACCCGTCTCCAGCCGGGGTCCGGCGATCCCCGTTTCGACGCGCGGATCAAGCAGCAAGCGGCGGAGTGGGTTTTCGAGCCCGCGCGGCGCGGCGGCCGCCCGGTGGCGGAGTGGTTCCGGTACGTGATCAGCCTGTGAGGAAGCCGGCGGGACCTGTCCGCGTTCCCGCCGCGTACTCGACCTCTTCCCCNCAAGATCATTCCCATCCGGCCGGGTGGCGGGCTACGCAGTGAGGCTCGCCATCCCCGCGCGCGTTTCCCTCACATTCAGGCGGTGGCCTTGCCCTGACCGCGCCGTGCTTCGATCTTTCGGCGGTACACGAAGAGGGGAGGTCCCATGATCGTACGTCGTTACGGCACCACGGTCCAGAGCGTCGACCCGAACTTCGACTCCCGGGCGATGACGGAGATCGGGTTCCTCCGGACATCGGCGCTGTCGATGCCGGCGGCGGAGTTCTTCGAGCAGTACGAGCGCGTGGATGGTCGCGAGCTCACGGCGGACGCGGAAGGCGACGTGAAGGACGAGGTGGAGCAGGCGGTGCTGGCGTCGCTCCTGGAGCAGATCCGCGCGCTGGAAGGGGAGTTGGGCGACGACCACGTGCTGTTGGTGGAGAACGAGCCGGGGAAGGATTATCCGAAGACGCGGGACCGCACGACGAACGTGGTCGTTGCGGGCGAGGGGCGTCTGTATTTCGAGTGGACGATCGATCCGCCGTTGAAGCTCGGGATCTACCGGCGCAAGGCGAGCTGAGTCGGGCCGTGAGGCGGCCGCCGGGGCTCCCGGACGGTTATGAGCTGGTGATGGTCGGGAGCGCCCTGGTGGCCGTGGAGGCGGAAGCGCTGGAGGTCGTCGTGGCGGCGCTGGAAACGGCCGGCACGCTGTACGGTTATGCGGCGTCGTTGCCGGACCCGATCCGGCTGCAGGGGCGGGGCGTGGTGTACGGGATCGATGCGCCCGGGGGGCGGTGGGTGGTGCGGCGGTACCGGCGGGGTGGGCTGGTGGCGCGGTGGCTGGGCGACCGGTATCTGCGGGTGGGGCTCCCGCGTCCGATCCGGGAGCTGATCGCGAGCGCTGCGGCGAGGCGGCGGGGCGTGGCGACGCCGCGGGTGATCGCGGCGGCGGTCTACCCGGCGGGCATCTTCTACCGGGCGGACGTGATCACGGAGTACATCCCGGATTCGATCGATCTGGCCGAGGCGCTCTTCGGCCCGGCGGCGCTGGAGGGCGAGGACCGGGTGCGGGCGTGCGCGGCCGCCGGGCGGCTGGTGGCGGGGCTGGCGGGGCGGGGGGTGGCGCACCCGGACCTCAATCTGAAGAACATCCTGCTGGTCCGGTCCGGAGGCGGGGTCTCCGCCGTGCTGCTCGACCTGGACCGGTGCAGGATCCAGGACCGGTTGTCCGACGGGCAGGGCGCGAGGATGCGGCGCCGGCTGCTGCGTTCGGTGGAGAAGTGGGAGGCCCGGACCGGCCGGCGGCTCACGCCGCGGGAGCGGTCGGCGCTGGACCCGGCCGAAGGGGGTGACGCAGTTGGTTAGTCGGAAGGGCGGCGCTGCCGACGCGGGTGGACGGGCGCTGCTGGAGCGTAGCGAGCCCGACGTCGCCATCGTCATGCTGAGCGCGCTCGGGGACGCGGTGCACGTGCTCCCCGTGGTGAACGCACTCAAGCGGAGCCGGCCGGATGCGAAGATCACGTGGGTGATCCAGCCGGTGCCGTACCGGTTGGTGCACAACCATCCTGCGGTCGACCGGTTCATCCTCTTCCACCGGCGGCGCGGCACGGACGCGCTGCAGTCCTATCTGGACCTCCGGAGGTTGTTGCGGCATCAGCACTTCGATCTGGTGCTGGCGCTCCAGGTCTATTTCAAGGCCGGGCTGATCACGGCGATGACGCCGGCGGCGGCGAAGCTGGGGTTCGACCGTGCGCGGGCGCGGGACCTGAACTGGCTCTTCACGACGCACCGGATCCCGGCGCGGCCGGTGGCGCACGTGCAGGACCAGTACTTCGAGTTCCTCGAGTACCTCGGCATCGATCCGGAGCCGGTGGAGTGGGGCTTCCGGCTGACGGACGAAGAGCGGGAGCGGCAGCGGGAGTTCTTCGAGCGGATCGACCGGCCGGTCTGCGCGGTGGTGGTGGGGACGAGCAAGCCGGAGAAGAACTGGGCGCCGGCGCGGTACGCGCGGCTGCTGGAGGCGCTGGAGTCGGAGTACGGGTTCCGGTGCGTTCTGGTCGGCGGGCCGTCGGCCACGGAGCGTGCCGCGGCGGACGAGATCGTGCGGAGCACGGGCGCGCGGCCGGTGGACGCGCTGGGCGACGATGTGCGGCGCCTCATCTGGCTGCTCGAGGGGAGCGACCTGGTGGTGAGCCCGGACACCGGGCCGCTGCACATCGCCCGCGCGCTGGACGTGCCGGTCGTGGGGCTGTACGGCTACACGAACCCGAAGCGCTACGGGCCTTATCGGAAGTACACGGAGCTGATCGTGGACGGGTACGCCCGGTTCCCGGGCGAGGACTATCCGTGCAGCATGGAGCACCGGCCGGGGGGGATGGATCGGGTGACGGTGGAGGGCGTGCTCGAGAAGGTCGAGCTGGCGGTTCAGCGCTACGTGCGTACGGTGGGGGACCGGGAGGTCAAGGGCGGGCATCGGGTGGAACACGGAGGTTAGCGGGAACGTCGGGCTCCGGCCCCGCCTCACCCGCCGGGGGCGGTCGTTGACGCTCCGTTCAGGCGCGGATAGCTTTCGGCCATGCAAGCACCTACCCGCCGTATCCTGTGGGTCGACGACGAAGTCGAGCTGTTCAAACCTCACCTCTTGTTCCTGCGCCAGCGAGGCTACCAGGTCGACACCGCGACGAACGGGGACGACGCGCTCGAGATGGTGCGCCGGCAGCCGTACGACCTGGTGTTCCTGGACGAGCAGATGCCCGGGCGGCGCGGGCTCGACGTGCTGGTCGAACTGCGTCGGGCGGAGCCGCACGCGCGGATCGTCATGGTCACGAAGTCGGAGGAGGACGGGACGCTGGTCGAGGCGATCGGCCGGCAGGTGGATGACTATCTGGTCAAGCCGGCGAGTCCGCGGCAGGTCGTGTCGGTGGCGACGCGGCTGCTGGAGGGCGCGCAGCTCCAGCAGCAGCAGGTCGCGCAGGACTTCGCGGGGAGGTTCGGGGCGCTGACGCGGCTCCGGGCGGAGGCCGAGGACTGGCGTGATTACTTCGCGTTGTACGACGAGCTGGTCGACTGGGACCTGCGGCTGACGGAAGCGGGCGAGACGGGGCTGGTCGACTCGGTGACCGCGCTGATCGCGGACGTGCGGCGGGGGTTCGGGGAGATGGTGCGGCGCGAGTACGCGGACTGGACGGCGGCCGCGGCGGGCGAAGCGCGCGGCAGGTACGCCCGGGACGGTGCGCGTCCCCCGCTCTCGGTGGACGTGGTGGAGCGGTACATCGGGCCGCGTGTGGGGCGCGGCCCGCTCCTGTTCGTGATCATCGACTGCCTGCGGCTCGACCAGTGGCGGATGCTGCGTCCGCTCCTCGCCGGGGACTTCGAGGTGACGGAGGAGCTGTACTGCAGCATCCTGCCGACGGCCACGCCGTACGCGCGGAACGCATTGTTCAGCGGCCGGTTCCCGGACGAGATCGCGAGCGAGCGGCCGGGGTGGTGGGGCACGGAGGAGGGGAGCCTGAACGCATTCGAGGATGAGCTGTTCCGGGCGCAGCTCCGCCGGCTGACGGGCCGGTCCGTTCCGGTCCACTACGAGAAGGTCTTCACGGAGGCGGACGCGGACGAGCTGGTGGCGCGGGTGCGCGGCGCGCTGAAGGGGGACACGGTCGTCGCCCTGGTCTTCAACTTCATCGACCTGCTCACGCACAGCCGGAGCGAGTCCGCGATCCTCATGGAGGTGGCCCGGGACGTGCCCGCGCTGCGGGCGCTGACCCGGCAGTGGTTCGAGCGGTCGGCGGCGTTCCGGATCCTGAGGGATGCGGCGGAGCGCGGCGTGACGGCGGTCGTCACCACGGACCACGGCTCGATCCTGTGCCAGCGGCCGGTCACGGTCTTCGCGAAGCGGGATGCGACAACGAACCTGCGCTACAAGTTCGGGGCGGACCTGAGGGCGGAGGATCCGTCCGCGGTCTTCGGGGTGAACGACGAGCGGGTGCTGCGGTTCCCGCGCGGGCGTCTCGCCACGAACTACCTCCTCGCCCTGGATGACCACTTCTTCGTGTATCCGACGAAGCTGCGCGAGTACCAGGCGCGGTACCGGGGCTCGTTCCTGCACGGCGGCGTGAGCCCCGAGGAGATGATCCTGCCGGTCTCGGTGCTGACGCCGCGGCGGGAGTCGCCATGAAGCGGGATCTCCGGCTCTACGCCAGGGTGCTGAGCTACCTGGCGCCCTACCGCATGCTGCTCTTCACCGCGGTGATCGCCACGGTCGGCTTCGCGGTGACGGACGCGTTCAGCTTCGTGATGCTGATCCCGTTCCTGAACTCGCTGTTCGGGCTGCCGCCGCTGGGGGTGGGCGACAACCATCCGCTCATCGACTGGCTGATCGACAACACGGCCGGTCGGATCTACGGGGCGGGCGCGGACCCGATGCAGGTGCTGGTCGCGGTCATCGTCGTCATCCTGCTGATCTACCTGGTCAAGAACATCTTCGACTTCCTCCAGGCGTACCTGACGGTGCGGTTGGAGCAGGCGGTCACGCGGGACATGCGGAACCAGGTCTACAGCCATCTGGTGGACCTGGATCTGAGCTTCTTCGGGCGCACGCGGGCGGGGCAGATCATCTCGAGGCTGACCGGGGACGTGGACCAGCTCCGGATGCTGGTCACGCGCAACATCTCGAAGTTCATCTCGTCCGTGTTCCAGGTGCTGGCGTCGCTCGGCGCGCTGCTCATGCTGTCGGTCGAGCTGACGCTGGTCTCGCTGGTCGTGCTGCCGGCGATGTTCGGGTTGTGGTCGCGGCTGATCCGGCGGCTCAGGCGCGGGGACCGGACCGCACTGAACCTGGCGGGCGAGGTTGCGTCCCACCTCCAGGAGACGGTGAGCGGGATCCGGCTGGTCAAGGGCTCGGCGGCGGAGGAGTTCGAGCGGCAGCGGTTCCGGCGTCTGACGGAGAATCTGTTCCGGGCCGTGGTGAAGAACGAGAAGTACCGGGCGCTGGCGAGCCCGCTCACGGAGATGCTGGGCGCGATCGGCACGGTGCTGCTCCTCTGGTACGGGAGCCGGCTGGTGCTGGTGCACGGCTCGCTGGACGGTTCGAGCTTCATCGTGTTCCTCGGGCTGAGTCTGAAGCTGTACGCGCCGGTGAAGTGGCTGTCGAAGTTCCCGTCGACGGTGCAGCCGGGGCTGGCGGCGGCGGAGCGGGTGTTCGAGTTCCTGGACGCGCCGATCGAGATCCGGGATCGTCCGGGCGCGGTGAAGGTGGACGGGTTCCGGGAGGCGATCCGTTTCGAGAACGTCGGGTTCAGCTACGTGCCCGGCGAGCCGGTGCTGGAGGACATCACCTTCGAGGTGAAGCCGGGGGAGGTGGTGGCGCTGGTGGGCCCGAGCGGTGCGGGGAAGACCACGGTGGTGGACCTGCTCGCGCGGTTCTACGAGCCCACGCACGGCCGGATTACGCTGGACGGTGTGGACCTGGCGGACATCGAGCTGCGTTCGCTGCGCTCGCTGCTCGGCATCGTGACGCAGGAGACGGTACTGTTCCACGACACGGTGCGGGCGAACATTGCGTACGGGCTGGGCGACGTGCCGATGGAGCGGATCGAGCGGGCGGCGCGGGCGGCGCACGCGCACGAGTTCATCGTGCAGCTCCCGGACGGCTATGACACGGTCCTGGGCGAGCGGGGCACGCGTCTGTCGGGCGGGCAGCGGCAGCGGATCGCGATCGCGCGGGCGATCCTGCGGGACCCGCCGATCCTGATCTTCGACGAGGCGACGTCGGCGCTGGACTCGGAGTCCGAGGTGCTCGTGCAGCAGGCGATCGAGAAGCTCCTTGCCGGGCGGACGGTGTTCGTGATCGCGCACCGGCTGGCCACGGTCCGGCACGCGGACCAGATCCTGGTGCTGGACCGGGGGCGGATCGTGGACCGGGGGCGCCACGAGGAGCTGCTGATGCGGGACGGGCTGTACCGGTACCTGTATCGTCTGCAGTTCGCGGAGTCGGACGAGGTCGCGCTCCGTGGCGAGGTCACCGGTTGATGGAGCCGGCGCATGGCGGTCGAGGCGGTGTGTCGAGCGATGGAGCGGATCGGGACAGGGCGTGGGGTTGGTGGCGGGGAATGGGGGGTGTTCACCCGGGTGGAGGCGGGAAGAGCGCATGGCGGGTGAGGGCGGGCGGTTGCGCGTCGTGGCTCACAACGGGGCCCGGATCTGGGGCGGCGGCGAGATCGCCATGTGCCGGATCCTGGCCGCGGTGGCGGACCGAGGTCACGAGGTCCGCCTCTTCTGTAACGATGAGGGCGTGGCCGCGCGGGCGGCGTCTTTCGGTTTCCCGGTCGGGGTGCTCCGGCTGGGCGGGGATGCGGTCCTGACGGACGCGTTGCGCTTCGCGCGGGAGTTGCGTCGCCTGGCGCCGGACGCGCTGCTCGTCGGCACCTTCCGCAAGTTGTTCCTGGCCGGTCTGGCGGGCCGGCTCGCGGGCGTGCCGCGGGTCGTGGCGCGGATCGGGTTGTCCACGGACATGCCGCGGAACGGGAAGTACCGGTTTGCGTTCCGGCACTTCATCGATGGTGTCGCGCTGAACGCCGAGGGCCTCCGATCGTCGTTCCTGGCGGCGCTGCCGGGCTACGACGCGTCGAAGGTCGTCACGATCTACATGGGGATCGAGCCGCCGGCCCGGCGGTTTCCGGACGGCGAAGTCCGGCGCGCGCTGGGGATCGGGGAGGGGGTTGCGGTGGTGGGCGCTGTGGCGAGGCTGGACGTGCAGAAGCGGTTCGACCGGCTACTCCGGGCGCTGACCGCGCTGCCCGAAGGGGTGCACTGCGTGTTGGCGGGGGACGGACCTGAACGTCATACGCTGGAGCGGCAGGCACGGGAGCTGGGGCTCGAGGGGCGGGTCCATTTCCTCGGTTGGCGGGAGGATGTGGGGGACGTGCTCGCCGCGCTGGACGTGTTCGTGGTCTGTTCGGACCGGGAGGGGATGGCGAACGCGATGTTGGAGGCGATGGCGGTGGGCGTGCCGGTGGTGAGCACGCCGGTGAGCGGTGCGGCGGAGGCGCTGGGGCCGGGGCCGGACGGCATCCCGGCGGGCGTGCTGGTGGATCGGGAGGGGGAGGGGTTGGCGGCCGCGTTGAGGGAGCTGCTCGGGGATCCGGCGCTCCGCCGGGCCATGGGGGAGGAGGGACGGCGGAGGGTTGCGGACCGGTTCGGGGTCGAGCGGATGGCGGAGCGCTGGGAAGCGTTTCTCGGAGGCGACGTCGCGCGGGCGACGTCCGGGGGCCTGGAGCGGGCGCGGCGGGGGTCCGCCGGCGTGGGGGAGGGTACGGGGAGCGCGGGGAGGCGGCCGTGAAGATCGTGATCCAGAACAGCGCGCGGGTCTGGGGCGGCAACGAGAAGTGGTCGTGGCAGCTCGCGCGGGGGCTCCATGCGCGGGGCCATCACGTGATCGTGTCGTGCCCATCGGGCTCGCCCGTGTGGCGGAGAGCGGAAGCCGCCGGGCTCGAGGTGACCTCGGTACGCCCGGGCGGGGACCTGGATGCGGTGTCCGCGCTGCGGTTCGCATCGTTCCTGAAACGGGAATCCCCGGACGCGCTGCTGCTGACGAACTGGGGGAAGCTCTTCTGGGGTGGCTGGGCGGCGAGGCGAGCCGGGGTCGGGCGGGTGGTGGTGCGGCTGGGGATCGTGCGCCGGCCGCCGCGGCGTGGGCCGACGCGATTCGCGCTGGGGCGGTACGTGGACGCCATGATCGTGAACGCGCCGGAGATCCGGGACCTCTGGGTGCGGGAAGCGCCGTGGTTCGCGCTGGACGCGGTGCACGTGATCCTGAACGCGATCGAGGCGTCGCCGCAGCCCGGGGGCGTGCTGCGGGCTGAGCTGGGCGTGGGGCGCGAGACGCCGCTGATCCTGGGCATCGGGCACCTGTATGGGAGGAAAGGCTTCGACGTCCTGATCGACGCGTTCGCGCGCATCCCGTTCACCGATGCGCGGCTCGTGATCGTGGGGGACGGGCCGGAGGCTTCCGCGCTGCGGGCGCGGGCGGCCGCGAACGGGGTGGCGGACCGGGTCCATCTGCTGGGTGAGCGCTCGGACGTGCCGCGGCTCCTCGCGGACAGCGACCTGTTCGTGCTGAGCAGCCGCAACGAGGGGATGGCGAACGTGATGCTCGAGGCCATGGCCGCCGGCGTGCCGGTGGTGGCCACGGATGTGAGCGGGGTGCGCACGGCGCTCGACGAAGCGGAGGGGCGTCCGGCCGCGGGGTGGATCGTGCGCCCCGGGGATGCGGCGTCGCTGGCCGAGGGGATCGTGGCCGCGCTGTCGGCGGCGAAGGAGCGGCCGGCGGAGCGGGCGCGGCGGGTCGCGGAGGCGCGCTACCGGATCGAGCACTGGTTCGGGTTCGAGCGCATGATCACGCAGGCGGAGCGGGTGCTGTTCCCGGGGATCCTGGTCGGGTCCGCGGGGGCCGAGCGCGGAGAGGGGGCTCTCGAGAAATCGGGGCAGCCGGTGCCGGGCCCGGTGATCCGACCCGGGCGCAGCGCCGGTCGGTGGGCGTTGGGGGGTGGCCGGCTGCTCGGCGGGGGCGTCGGGGCGTAATGGGCGAGGCGGGTCCGGTACCGGCGTGGCGGCCGGGAGGGGCCGGCGGCGAGCCCGCACGGGTGTGCGTGGTGCTCCTGACCGGCCTCGGCGACGTGATCCACGGGCTCCCGGTGGTGAACGCGCTGAAGCGGGAGGAGCCGGGGTGTCACATCACGTGGGTGGCGGAGCCGATGCCGGCGGGGATCCTGCGCCCGCACCCGGCGGTGGATGACGTTGTCGTCTTCGAGAAGGCGAAGGGCGCGCGGGGCGTGCGGGGGCTCCGGGAGGCGATGCGGGGGCGGCGCTTCGACCTGGCGCTGAACCTGAACATCTACTTCAAGAGCGTGTTCCCGCTCGTCTTTTCCCGGGCGCCGCGGCGGATCGGGTTCGACCGAGGGCGGAGCCGGGACCTCACGTGGCTGTTCTGTACGGAGACGCTGGTACCGGGTCCGCGGCGGCACACCCAGGACATGTTCCTGGAGTTCCTGGAGGTGCTGGGCGTCCGGGACCGGACGGTGGAGTGGCGGATCCCGATCACGCCGGAGGAGCGGCGGGCCCAGGAGGAATTCGTCGCGCGGCTGGACGGTCGGCCGTTCGTGGCGGTGGTGCCGGCGTCGGCGAAGGCGGCCAAGGACTGGCTGGCGGAGCGGTACGCGGAGGTGGTGGACGCGCTGGCGTCGGATTTCGGGTTGACGTCCGTGCTCCTGGGCGGGCCGGGGGAGCGGGAGAACCGGATCGCGCGGCGGATCGTGGAGCTGTCGAGCGCCAAGCCCGTCCTGGCGATGGGCGACGGCGTGAGGCGGCTCGCCTGGGTGATCGATGCGGCCCGGCTGGTCATCGCGCCGGACACGGGGCCGGTGCACATCGCCCGGGCGCTGGAGGTGCCGGTGATCGGGCTGTACGGGCACACGAACCCGTGGCGGGTCGGGCCGTGGCGGAAGTTCGAGGACCTGTGGGTCGACCGGTACACGGATCCGGGCGAGCCGCCGGACCCGAGCCGGTTCGACCCGAAGTCCGGACGCATGGAGCAGATCACGGTGGCGGACGTACTGGAGCGGGTGGAACGGGCGGTGGAGCGGTACGGGGTGCTGGGGACGGCGGTGCGGGGCGGGCGGCCCGCCGCGGAAGGGAACACGGACCCGGCGTGAGCGCGGCGCGGTCGGCGGCTCGGCCGGCGCCCGGGCGGGCGGCGGGTTCTCCGATGTACGGCCCGTCCCGGACCGGCGGGCTCGGCATGGCGCGGCGGCGCGGCGCACGCGGCGGGTGACGAGGATGGCGAACGCGACGAACGGCAGTGGATGCCTCTCCGTCCTGCACCTGGACGCGGGCCAGGCGTGGGCCGGCGGCCAGAACCAGGTCCGCCAGCTCATGCGTCGACTGGCCGCGGCGGGGGTGGACCAGCTCTGCCTGTGCCCGCAGGGCAGTCCGCTGGAGCAGAGGCTGCGCCAGGAGGGTCTGCCGGTGGAGGGGATCCGCTGGCGCGGCGTGGGCGGGCTCCGGACCGTGTCCGCGGTCTGGCGGCGAATGCGCGGTCGTGACATCGTGCACTGCCACGATGCGCACTCGCTCCAGGTCGCGCTGATCCCGGCGAGGCTGCGGGGCGTGCGGATCGTGGCGGCGAGGAGGGTGCACTTCCCGACCCGGCGGCTGAAGTGGAACCGGGCGGACCGGGTGGTGGCCATCTCGGAGACCGTCGCCGCGGCGCTGGCCGCGAGCGGGATCTCGCCGGAGAAGGTGGTGCTGATCCGGTCCGGCGTGGACGTGGAGGAGATCAGCGGGCTGCCGCCGCTCGCGCCCTCGCTCCGGGAGCGGCTCGGGATCGGGCCGGACGAGTTCCTGGCCGGAAACATCGGGCATCTGTATCCCTACAAGGGGCAGTCCGTGATCCCGGAGGCGGCGAAGCTCGTGGCCGGGGTGCGGTGGGTGATCATTGGCGAGGGGCCGGAGCGGGGGCGGCTCGAGGCGGCGGTCCGGGACGGCGCGCTGGCCGATCGGGTGCAGCTCACGGGCTACGTGCCGGATGCGCGGCGTGCGCTACCGGAGCTGGACCTGTTCGTGTTCACGTCGACGAACGAGCCGCTGGGCACGAGCGTGCTGGACGCGATGGCGCGGGGCGTGCCGGTCGTCGGGGCGGACGCCGCGGGCTCGGCGGAGATCCTGGGTCCGGTCCATGCGGTCACGCGGGCGAGCCTGTATCCGGCGGGCGACGCCCGGGCGCTGGCGGCGCTCGTGGAGCGGTTGCGCGGCTCTCCGGGGCTCCGGCGCCGGCTCGTCGAGGAGCAATTTCGCCGGCTCGAGGATTTTCGTATCGAGAAGACGGTGGAGGGCACGCTGGCCCTCTATCGTGAACTGGTGGGTGAGGCTTGACGGGGCCGAAGCCGACGGCTGCCCACAGGGCAGAGTACCTGCTCTTCCGGGGGCTGGGCCTGGCGGCCCGGGCGCTCGGTCCGCGAGGCGCGGCGCTGCTGGGCGCGGGCGCGGGCCGGCTCGCGTACGGGCTCGGCATACGCCGGCGCGTGGTGCTGGAGAATCTGCGCGCCTCCTTCCCGGAGCGGGACGAGGCCTGGGTACGGATGGTCGCGGCGGCGTGCTACGCGCACCTGGGCCGGGAGGGGATGGTGCTGGCGCGGCTCTGGGCGGAGGGCCCGGAGCGGGTCCTGGACGGCGTCGAGTTCGAAGGACTGGAGGCGTTCAGGGCCGCGGTGGATGAAGGGCGGGGCGTGGTCCTGGTGACCGGCCATTTCGGGAACTGGGAGCTGGCCGGCGCGACCATCGCCGCTGTCGGGCTGCCCATTGACGTGGTGGTGCAGCGGCAGGCGAACCCGCTCTTCGACCGTGCGCTGGAGCAGGCCCGGGAGCGGCTCGGAATGCGTCCGATCGACCGCAGGCGCGCGCCGCAGCTCGCGCTCCGGTCGCTGCGGGCGGGACGGATCGTGGCGTTCGTGGCCGACCAGGATGCCCGGGGCTCGGGGGTGTTCGTCCCGTTCTTCGGCCGGCCCGCGTCCACGCACCGGGGTCCGGCGCTGCTCGCTCTCCGCGCGGGATCGCCGCTCTTCCTCGGGTACGGCATACGTCTCGCACCCGGCAGGTTCCTCGGCCACCTCGAGCGCGTGGAGGTGGATCGCGGCGGCGAGATCGACGTCGCAGTCGACCGGCTCACCGCGGCGTTCACGGCGAAACTGGAGGAGGCGATTCGCCGTGCGCCGGATCAGTATTTCTGGCATCATCGCCGGTGGAAGACCCGTCCTCGGGAGGAACTGCGTCACCGGCGACCGGTATAACCGTGGCGCGCGGGTCCAGCCCGCCAGACGCCGCACGGGGCGGTGCCCCGCCTGCGGCGTCGCGCGGTTCAGCGCCGTATCAGCCCGCAGGCGCGTTCCGCGACCCGGCCTGGTACCTGCCCGGTCCACGACAGCGAATGGCAACGATCGAACGTGGTATACATCTGCATACCTGCCTACAACGAAGCGCGTACGATCGGGGTGCTCCTGTGGAAGATCCGCCAGGTCATGGCGGAGTTCAACAGGGACTATCAGCTCCTGGTCGTGGATGACGCGTCCACGGATGCCACGCCGTCGGTACTCGAGCCCTATCAGCGGGTGCTGCCGCTGACGGTGATCCGCCACGCGGAGCGCCGGGGCTACGCCGCCTCGCTCGAGGAGCTGCTGCGGGAGGCGGTGCGTCGCTCGTCCTATCCCCGGCGGGACGTGATCGTGACGCTGCAGGCGGACTTCACCGAGGAGCCCGCGGAGATCCCGTCGTTCGTGAAGCGGATCGAGGGGGGCGCGGACGTGGTGTCGAGCGCTGCCCGGTTCGAGGACTCGAAAGCGCCGCGGGTGGTCCACTGGGCGCGGCGGGTGCTCGGGTTCCTGGTCCGGCGGCTGCGCATGCCCGGTACGGAGAGCGATCCGTTCTCGGGGTTCCGGGCGTACCGCGTGGTTTGCGTCAAGAAGGCGCTGGAGGGTCGTGGCGGGGCGCCGATCCTGATGCGCCAGGGCTGGGCGGCGAACGCGGAGCTGCTCCAGGCGGTGCAGCCGTACTGCCGTCGTCATGAGGTGGTTCCGGCGGTGCTGCGTTACGACCGGAGCCAGCGGGCGTCCCGGTTCTCGTTCTGGCCTACGGTCCGGGAGATCCTGCGGATCGCGCCGCCGAACACGAACAGCCGGAGCGCGGAGGGCGCGGGCCTTGCGGACGAGGCGGCGAAGGCGGCGAAGGCCGCGCCGGCGGCCCGGCGGCCGAGGCCCTCGCGGCGGCGCGGCCGGAGGCCGGCCGCGGGACCGGTGGAGGCGGCCGCGGCGGGCGCGGCGCCGGAGCCGGAAGAGCGGCGCGGGGCCGTTGGCGACGGCGTGGAGGAAGCTGCCGGCGTGGGGCCTGCCCCTGCGCGGCCGCGGCGTCCCCGGGGTGGTCGGGGGCGGGGCAGGAGAACGGGCGCGGCTTCGGCCGCGAGGGAAGCGGAACCGGCGCAGGCGGGGGCTGGCGTGACGTCGCCTACGCCGGAAACGGGCCGGGAACAGGCGTCCGGGTCGGGCGGCACCCGGCCTGGGCGGCCGCGGCGATCCCGCCGTTCTGGCCGAGGGAACGGCACCTCCTCTCCGCCGGGAATGGAACCCGGCACGGCCGGCGAACGTACGGAACCACCGGGGGACTGACGCAAACGACCGGCCGGAAGGCAGGCTGCCCGTGATTCGACGCACATTCTTCCTCACCGCGCTCTGGCTGACTCTCGGCGCCATGCCCGCGCTCGCCCAGAACGGGGATCACAAGGGGTCCATTGCGCCGGTGCCGTTCGGGCCCGGGGAGCGGCTCACGTACCGCGTCGATCTGGGGATGTTCGGGCATGTCGGCAACGGCTCGATGGAGGTGCTCAGGGTCGACACGCTGCACGGGCACCCGGTCTATCACCTGCGGTTCGACGTGAAGGGCTCGGTCCTGTTCGCGAAGGTGGAGGACCGGCTCCAGTCCTGGNTGGACGTCTCGCTCCTGGCCTCCCGCCGGTTCGAGCAGAAGCAGCACGAGGTCCGTTACAAGCGGCACCGGATCTTCGACTTCTTCCCGGAAGAGCGGCGGTGGGCGCGGGTGGACAAGGATGAGGGGGGCGAGCTGCACACGGCGGAGCCGCTGGATGACGTCTCGTTCATCTATTTCGTCCGCACGATCCCGCTCGAGGTCGGGAAGACGTACACCTTCGACCGGTACTTCAAGGAGGACGGGAACCCGGTCACGGTGCAGGTGCTGCGGAAGGAGAGGGTGACGGTCCCGGCGGGGACGTTCGAGACGATCGTCGTGCGGCCGATCATCAAGACGAAGGGGTTGTTCGGGGACGGCGGCGAGGCGGAGATCTACTTCACGGACGACCATCGGCGTCTGATCGTGCAGCTCAGGTCGAAGGTGCCGGTGATCGGGTCGTTGAACCTGTACCTCGAGTCCTACATGCCTGGCGAGCGGCTGACGAGCCTGGAGCCGGGCGGGGGGGCGGGCGCCGGGAGCGCCGGCGTCCGCGGCGGCGGCCGTTGAGCGAGGTGAGGCCGCCGGAGGCGGAGCTGGGCCGCGTTCGCACGATCCCGGTCACGGCTCGGCCGAACAAGGTGCGGGCAGAGGACTTTGCCCGGCCACCGGGCGCGGATCGTTCCTTCCGCGCGTTCCTGGATTCTCTCCCTGCGATTCTCGAAGCCCGGAGCTTCCTTGCCGTGGTGGACGCGATCGTGAGCGCCGCCCGGGAGGGGCGTGCCGTGGTGTGCATGCTGGGCGGGCACGTGGTCAAGACCGGGCTCGCGCCGGTGCTGATCGACCTGATGGAGCGGGGCGTGATCACGCATCTCGCGTCGAACGGCTCGGCGGTGATCCACGATTACGAGCTGGCGCGGTGGGGTGGGACGAGCGAGGACGTGGAGGCGGGGCTCAAGGACGGCACCTTCGGCATGGCCGAGGAGACGGGCCGGGAGATGAACGAGGCGATCGTGGCCGGCGCGGCGAACGGCTGGGGGCTGGGCGAATCGCTGGGCCGAGCGCTGGAGGTGCGGCGGGATCTGGCGTACCCGGAGCTCTCGTTGCTCCTGGCGGCACGACGGCTCGGCATCGGATACACGGTGCACGCGGCGCTCGGGGCGGAGATCATCCATCAGCATCCGGCCGCGGATGGCGCGGCGATCGGCAGCACGAGCCACAGGGATTTCCGGCGGCTCGCGGCGCACCTGGCGAATCTCGAGGGGGGCGTGGTGCTGAACGTCGGGTCCGCCGTGGTGATGCCGGAGGTCTTCCTGAAGGCGCTGACCGTCTGTCGCAACCTGAACGAGGGGCGGCCGCGGGAGTTCGTGGCCGTGGATCTGGACATGATCCGCCACTACCGGCCGCGCATGAACGTGGTGGAGCGGCCGACGCGGACGGGGGGAGGGCGGGGCTACCAGATCACGGGACACCACGAGATCATGGTGCCGCTGCTGGCGTGGGCGGTCCGGACGCGCCTGGATGAGGAGGGTTGAGGGGCGAGCCGTTGGGGATCCGTGCGTGGAGCGGGCCCGGCGCCGGTGATGGCGCCGGGCCCGCGGTGCATGTCGGTCAGCGGTCGTGGTCTAGGGCGAGCCGCCCACGGTCGAGGGCGCGTTCCACCTGCGCCGTTCCGCCGCGATGTAGGCGGTGTCCGGCGGGACCGCGATCCTGAGCAGGTTCCGGTTGCGCAGGTCGACGGCGTAGAGGAACCCTTCGTCCACGGCGAGCCCGAAGAACTGCGCGCCGGAGACGCTCGTGATCACCTCTCGCGTTCCGGCCGGCGTGAGGCGCAGGATCCGGCCCTGGCCGCCGCGCTCGGCCGCGTAGACGTCGCCGCCCGGGGTGGCGGTCACCGCGACGAGCGACCCCTTCGAGAAGCCGGTCGGGATCTCGACGTGCCGGTCCGGGCCCTCGATCCGGATGATGTTCCCGCTGTACCCCGCCGCGTAGACGATCCCCGCGCTGTCCGTGGCGATCTGGTACAGGTTCTCGTCCAGCTCGGCGTAGGTCTCCACCTGCCCGTCCGGCAGGATCCGGCGGATGCGGCCGCTCCAGTCCGAGACCAGGAGGCTGCCGTCCGGGTGCGCGGCGAGGCCGTAGGCCGGCGCGGACCCCAGGCGTGCGGCCACGAGGCGAGCGGTGCCGTCCGGGTCGACCTGGTAGAGGAAGTTCTCGTTGCGCGCGTGGGCGAGCACGAAGACGTCGCCATCCTGCGTGGTCACCGGGGCGAAGAGCGCGTCGGACGGCGGCCGCGCGACGGTTTCCGGGAACGCCACGCCATCCCGGAGGGCGAGGAGGCGGGGCCGGGGGCGGAGCCCGAGCGGGTCCCAGGCGTAGCTCGCCTGGAAGACTTCGCCGTCCCGGGCGGCAAGGCCCCAGGTCCAGGGCACGCCGGAGGCCACGACCTCCTTCACGCCGGGAGCCACGACGGTCAGGTCCACCGCGATCCGCGCGGGGACCGTCGTCGCGTCCTCCGACTCGATCAGCACGGTGTCCGAGTAGATGCCGGGCGCGAGACGGGTCGGGTCGGTCCGGACCATGAGCAGGTCGCCGGTCTTCTCCAGGATCAGCCACGGCGCGCTGGCGCGGGCATTCCACTCTCCCTCCGCGCCGCCTTCGCGGTTGATGAGGACCGCGCGGCTCGCGGCGGGCCAGCCGGCATGGGCCGTAATCCGGAGCGATCCCGGCAGTGCGACGAGGGTGGGCGCGGCGTGACCGATCGAGACATTCGCGGTGACCACGCCGTCTTCCTGTTGCTCGATGGCGGCCAGGCGTAGCGGGCCGAGCTCGCCGTAAGCGAACTCGCGGACCAGCTCGGAGCCCGGGAAGGGATGGGACGGGTCCGCGGTCCGGCCGTTCGCCAGGTCGGCGCGCCCGGCCGCTTCGATCAGCGCGACCGCCGGCGCCCGTTCGTCCGTGTTCCAGACGCCCAGCTCGGACTGCTCGGGATTGATCCGCCAGATCAGGAGACCGGAGCCGGGCAGGTACCTGTCCGACCCGATCGGCTGGCGGTTCTCCAGGAGCAGGTACTCACCGCTCCGGCCGGGCAGGTCGTACCGGTAGACCACCCGTTCCTTGCCGACCGGGGCGAAGCGGTGCTCTTCGGCAGCGTCCTTCAGCCACTCGACGCGCACCCAGCCGAGCTGCTCCTTCGACCACGCGCTCAGATGGGCGGGCGAGTGCTGTTCGCTGTGGCTCCCCGTGCCCATGAGGCCCCAGGCGCCGATCCCCTGGGACGAGCCGTCGTAATCGTACAGGTCCGGGAGCCCGAGGGCGTGTCCGGTCTCGTGGGCCAGCACGCCGATGTGCAGCGGCTCGCACGTGCCCGGCTGGGTGGCGGACAGGACCACGTAGTCCGAGACCATGATCTGGCCGCCGCCGGCGGCCGGCGAGCTCGTGGCCATGGGCTTCATGGCGCCCCGGTGCGGCCAGATCGCGCCCGAGCGCCCGTCATCCTTGCACGAGGTGGCGTAGAGGAACGCGACGAAGTCGACGTAGCCGTCGTCGTCCCCGGAATTCGGGATCCCGTCCGGGCCGTCGTTGTCGTACTCGCCGAAGTCGACCCGGCCCGCCAGGGCCTCGATGGCCTCGCGCCGGATCTCCCCGATCCGCCCGAAACGGGCCCAGCCGTACTCCTTGCGCGGCAGGTAGTGCTCGGCTTTGCGCCGGAGCTTCACCCACGGCGCGACGCGGCCCGTCACGCGCAGCAGCCCGCCGGACACCTCGTGCCAGTAGTCGGCGAAGCTGAGGGTGTCGCCCTTCGACTCGCCGAAGAGACGCTCCTCGAGCACGCTGACCGGGAACGGCGGCTCCACGTCCGCATAACGGACCGGGATCACGAGCACGCGCAGCTCGCCGCGCAGCGCCGCTCCGGAATCTGCGGCCACGGCCGGGTCCATGCCGTCCAGGAGACCGGACGCCGCGAGCTCCGCTCGACGCCGCCGCACCTCCTCCACCTTGCCCAGCCACGCGCGGCTGAACTCCAGCGGCGGAGTCGGACGGCCCTCGAGGCCCTCGATGGTCGAGGGGGGCGAGAGCTCCGCCCCGGTCGCCGGGGAGGGCTTCGGCGTCTGCGCCGACAGGGGCTCCGGCACCAGCCCGGAAAGCGACGCGATGGTGAGCGCGATGAGCGCCCACGGTCGCCGGACAGACTGCTCCAGACGTCGCCTTGGGATGATCTGCTCCTTCGCAGGCCGGCCCGCGCAACGGCGCCACGGGCCGGACGGTCACTACTCGATCGGCGTGTGGGATTTGCAGTTAGGAGAGCACCGACCTGCAGAGGTTACTACCCACGCAAGGATGGAAAAAGATCCATACCCGGTCAAGGGACGCGGTTCTCCGAATCGTCCGGTGGCACAAGGGGTTGACTGCCTCCGGAAACCCGCTATATTAGTATTGCTCCGTGAGCGACGGATGTTTGGCCGCCGGGGTTCCGGCGGCGGATCGATCGGAGCGCTTGCGCCCCCATCGTCTAGTGGCCTAGGACGCCGCGTTCTCAGCGCGGAAACCGGGGTTCGATTCCCCGTGGGGGTACTGGAACCCGAGCCGGGCGGTTGTCCGGCCGGGGAGTGACGGTCGCATAGCTCAGCTGGTTAGAGCGCACGGTTCACATCCGTGAGGTCCTAGGTTCGAGTCCTAGTGCGACCATTTCCAAGCAGCACAAAGACTCACGGCCCGCCCGGCGTCAACCGGGCGGGCCGTTGTGCTTTCGTAGCTGCACCGATATGGGCACGTCGGTGCCAATCCGGTCTTGGCCCGGCGGGCGGCCGCCTCGCCCGGGACCTCGTCGCCATCCTCCCGACCGCTTCCCAACCCCCGTACGCGACCGGCCGTGACCTTGAACGGTCGTCATCCGCACGTGTGTAGCGACCGGGGCGCCGGACGTGTACCCCTGCGGGACATGGATGCGGTGGACAAGCCCACTGACAAACCCATTGATACGAACGCGACCGCCACGGCGCGGTCCGGGCCGGGAGGATGAGGGGAGAGCACCGGGCCCTGTCACGCCCGATCGGCACGGCGGAGCAAGCCGCGGAGATCGGCCCGCCGCGGGGGCGCATCCGCGAGCCCGGTGCAGGCCGCCGGGATCCCGACCGCGTGGATCGGGCGCGGATCCGCTTCGGCTCGGCGGCCGTCCGGGGCTGGATCGCGGCCGACGGGATCGGGCGGCCCGGGCGCGCAGCGGAGCCGTGAGGCTGCCACGCCGGGCGCACATCGCGGCCGCCAGGCCAGGCGCGAGGCCCACGGACCGATCCAGCGGCCGATCCGCTCCAGCGCAAGCGGGCCCGGCGGCGGAGTCCCGGTCACGGACCGGCGCGAGGAGGCGCTCGAAGTCATTACCCGCAGGGACCGGGGGCATCGGGACGCGCTCGGCCCCCGCCTGCAGCGGGCGCGCGATCCTGCGGTGCGGCTGGAGACGGTCCGGACGGGCGGGTCGCGAGCGAGGCCTGCGGAGGGCACGTGGGATGTCTGGCACGATCCGTCGTGACCGTAGCATACCGGACCTACATATAGGCTGCGCCGACCGACACGATGGTCTCCGCCGCCGATCCCGTCCTGGCGTCCGGCCGGATTCCACTGGCCAGCCGCAGTCGAGCGGGCGGTGAGCGCGTCGCTCCCGTCAACCCGTGAGGACGAGCCCCCGGAGATGATTAGGCGGGGTCGGGAAGGCCGCGACGCGGCGCCAGCTCCTGCCGCCGTCCCCGGAGCGGTGGATGCCGCGCTCGTCGGCGGCCCAGAACTCGCCCGGCGCGGCGCCGGGGCGGAGGAGGGGCGCGATGGTGTTCGGCGGATCGGGCCAGCCGTCGGTGATGCGTTCCCAGGGGCCGTTCCCTTCGCGGCGGTAGACGCGGCCGTCGGACCGTCCGGCCACGTACGCGGCGTGGGCATGCGTGGCGGCGGATACGAGGACGATGTCCGGGTCCCCCGGGTCGATGGCGACGCTGCGCAGGTAGCCCACGTCCAGCCCCTCGAGCGGCCGGTCCCAGGTCAGCCCTCCATCGGCGCTCTCGAAGTAGCCGTCCCCGGCGGCGGCGCGGAGCGTCTCCGGCCGGTCGGGGTGGATGGCCAGCTCGTGGGTGTCGTAAGGGCCGCCGGGCACCCGGTCGCGCCAGGTCCGGCCGCTGTCCGCGGTGAAGACCAGCGCGCCGGCCTCGATCGCGACCCAGAGTCGGCCGGGCAGGTGCGGGTGCGGGGCGATCCAGCGGACGTGGTGGGTCTCCGGCCGGGGCGGGAACGACCATTCGGAAGAGGACGGCAACGCTTCGAGGGACGGCGAGCGCTCCCAGGTGTTCCCGCCGTCGCGCGAGCGCCAGAGCTGGCTGGGCTCGGTGCCGACCCAGACGGCTTCCGGCTCGAGCGGGTCCGCGGCGACGGCCGTGACGTGGAGGTCGCTGAGCCCGGTCGCGCGCCATGAGGCGTCGCCCGCGTCGAGACGGAAGAGGCCCGCCCGGCGGGTTCCGCACCACACGGGGCCCGGCCGCCGGCGATCGGCCGCCAGGCAGGTCGGGCGGTCTTCCAGGCCGGGCACCGGACGGAGCGCGGACCGCTCCTCGTCCAGGACCAGGACCTCGCTCTCGGTGGCTACGAGCAAGGGCATCGTGCTCCGCTCCGGCGGCGGTCGTGGAGATCCGTCACCGGGCTTTGCGCGGCCCGGTGAGCCGTCATCCGGCACGCGGCAAGAGCCGGGCCCCGTCGCCGTGCTCCCGCCCGGACTTCAGCGGCCGGTACCGCGGCCCGCGATCTCCGCGAACATGGCCGCGTCCGCTTCCAGGCTCGCCCGGTTGCGGTTGATGGTCGCGACGGCCAGGACCTGGTCGCCGAGCTGGTAGCGGAGCTCCGCATCCCGCGCNGCGGGGTCGCCGCTCACCTCGATCCGGTCCCAGCGCGGGGCGTGCCCCACGTAATCGACGACGACGCCGAAGTGCGCGGTCCAGAANAAGGGCACGTCCCGGTACAGCCCCGCCTTGCCGAGCATGCTCCTCGCCGCGGCCTGGCCCTGGCGCTGCGCCACCACCCAGTGCTCGACGCGCACCCGCTCGCCGGTGCGGGGATCGGTCCAGCGGGCGATGTCGCCCGCGGCGAGGATGTAGGGGGCGCTGGTGCGCAGGAAGTCGTCGACCAGGACGCCGTTCTCGACCTGGAGCCCCGCGGCCTCGGCGAGCCGGGTGTCGGGGCGCACGCCCACGCCGATCACCACGAGCTCGGCCGGGATCTCGGAGCCGTCGTCCAGGAGCACGTGGCCTTCGCCGATGGCCTCGAGCGAGCGGCCGAGCCGGAACGCGACGCCGTTCTCCTCGTGCACCCGGCGCAACATGGCCCCGATCTCCGGGCCGAGGGTGCGGGCGAAGGGCACGGTCTCGACCTCCACCACGGTGACCGGGAGCCCACGGGCGCGGAGCGACGCGGCGACCTCCATCCCGATGAACGACGCGCCAACCACCACCGCGGACCCGGCCCGGCCNGCATGCGCGATGATGCGACGACAGTCGTCGAGGGAGCGGAGCGTGAACACGTGGCCCCGGTCCGCGCCGGGCACCGGAAGCGTGCGGGGCACCGCGCCGGTGGCGAGGAGCAGGCGGTCGTACTCGACGACGTCGCCCGAAGACAGATGCACCCGGCGCCGCTCCCGATCGATGGACTCCACGCGGTCGACCACGCGCTCGATGCCGTTCTCCGCATAGAAGCCGTCCGGCCGGAGCGGGATCCACTCCTCGGGCGCGGTCCCGGCCAGGTAGTCCTTGGAGAGGTTCGGCCGGTCGTAGGGCGCTGCGGGATCGGGATCGATGAGGACGACGCGGCCGTCGAAGCCCTCCCGGCGGAGCATCTCCGCGGCCGCGCTGCCCGCCGCGCCCGCGCCCACGATGACCATGGCCCCCGGCGCCGCGGCCGACCGACCACGAGGCGAGAGCGGCGCCTCCTCCACGCGACGGCCGAGCCGGACCACGCCGTCCTTCACCTCGACCTCCCAGCAGGGCACGGGATTCAGCGCCGGGGCGGCCAGCGCCTCGCCCGTGCGCAGCGAGAAACAGGCGTGGTGCCAGGGGCAGCGGACGGTGTCGCCCACGACCAGACCCTCGGCGAGCGGGCCGCCATAGTGGGTGCACGTCGCGCCGATGGCCGTGACCTCATCGCCGAATCGGGTGAGCAGGACCTGCTCGCCCGCCACGTGCCCCAGGAGCGGCTCGCCCTCCCGGAGCTCGGCCAGGGGAATGCCCGAGCCCAGGTCGGGCCCGACCGGTGCCTGCCCATTGCTCGACATTGCGCCGTACCCTCCGATTCGAGTGCGTCCAGCGCCGGCCACGCCCGGCCGGCCGTGTCCGTACGGATCCGTGGTACGTCGGCGGGCCCCGCGGCACTCCCCGCAGGGGGCGCCGCTCGCCGGCGCCTGGCTCCTTGCGGGAACGCGCCCGCGGAACCGGGGCGAGCCCCGCAAGCACGGGGCGAGCCAGGAGACCGGCGGGTCAGCCGGCCCGGGTCGCCAGCGCCTGCACCACTGCGGAGCCGAGGTGCGTCAGGTCGAACGGTTTGAGGAGCAGTTCCCAGTCGGCGAGCTCACCCTGGGGCACATCCGACGCGAGCGCGCCGGTCATCAGGATCACCGGCACGCCGGGCCACCGGGCGCGGATCGAGCGCCGGAGATCGAGGCCGGAGAGCCCGGGGAGCGAAATGTCGGAGACCACGACGTCGACGGCGGATTCCCGCATGACGCGGATCCCGTCCTCGCCGTCGGGCGCGACGATGACGGATGCGCCGAGCCGCTCGAAGTAGCGGCGCAGCGACTCGCGTACCGCGAGTTCGTCCTCGATCAGCAGGATCCGTCGTCCGGCGATGGTGCCGAGCGAATCGTGGTGCATGATCATCGCGGTTGTGATGGATGAGNCGAGAGTATAGCAGTTCGGGTGGTTCTGCACAAGGGTAGNGGTGAGGGGAGGCCGAAAATCGGCGGGCAACCTTCGTCGTAAGGCTACCTTGCCGGGTCGTGCACGTGCACGAGCACGAGCACGAGCACGGGGCGGGCTTCGCGGTGGGGCTGCGTTACCGGGTCGATGTCGGGGGCCGATACCACCTTGCCGGGTCGATCGCGGGGGCAACCTTCGCGGCGGGGCTACCTTTCCGGGTCGTGCACGAGCACGAGCACGAGCACG
>JGI25327J35509_1000452_pt1 | contig 34497 bp, 28 predicted proteins | sample HigsolmetaAR202D_FD_35509 | JGI IMG/M metagenome (IMG submission 35509)
GTTCAGTTCCGTGAACGCCGGTTCTGCGGCGACCGCATCGAGCCGACGGCCCCGGCCTTCTGCCGGCCGCCTGGCAACCGCTTGTCATCGGCCTTCAGCAGGGCGCCGGCCGGCTTGGCGGGGCGTGGCGAGGGCGCCTCGTCCGGACAGAAGTGATCCCCGTTGAACGGCACGCCGCCCGGTTTGAGAACGGTCGCCAGTTCGGCGTGGACGGCGCGCAGCCAGTGGGGCGCGCTGGTGCTCACCGCGACATCGACGGGCCGGTCCAGGCCGCTTCCCGCTGCGGCCCGGCCGTCCCGGCCTGTGCCGGACGGCGCGTCGTTCGGCGTGGTGGGGCGGCCCGCCCGCCGGGGGAGTGCACTCGCCCGGAGANGCCGGGCTCGCTGCGGGTGGTCTCGGTCTGGAAGCGGTCGNGAGCTCATCCGGGCCGATGCCCGGCGATCGCGGGACGCCTGTGCCGCAGGGAGCGGTCGGGTGGCTCGCCGGAGGCGGTGACGGTCCCGGCCGCCTCCTCCGGCTCGGTCACCGAGGAGCCACATGAACTATTTGAGTGTACTTAATATGGACGACTGGACTGATCTGTAAGNGGTTACTGATGAATCCTGGGNGAGTTTAGGGGTAAGAATGTTGATATACCGTGCGTTCGCCCTGGTCAGCGGGGATGATTGAGGATACTCTGCGATCATGTCGATCGCGATAACAGAGGAGCACCGCTCGCTGGCGGAGACCGCCTCCGCGTTCTTGGCCAAGCGGAATGTCATCCAGGCGACCCGGGCGCTGCTGGATGCCGGCGCCCCGGCGCAGTCGCCGCCGGCGTTCTGGGGTGAGCTCGCCGAGCTGGGCTGGCTGGGGCTGCATGTGCCCGAGGAGTACGGCGGCTCCGGCTACGGCCTGGAGGAGCTGGCCGTCGTCGTCGAGGAGATGGGCCGGGTGCTGGCCCCGGGCCCGTTCGCGCCGACGGTGATCGCCAGTGCCGTGCTGGTGGCGGCCGCCGACGAGGAGACCAAGAAGAAGCTCCTGCCCGGCCTGGTGGACGGCTCGGTGATCGGCGCGATCGCACTGGAAGCGGACGTGACGGCCGAAGGAGGCGCCGCGTCCGGCTCGGCCCCGGTCGTGGTGGGCGGCGGCATGGCCCACCTGCTGCTGCTTCCGGCGGGCGACGACGTCGTCGTGGTCGAAGCGGGCGAGCAGGTGTCGGTGCAGGTGCCCGCGAACCTGGACCCGAGCCGGCCGGCGGCCCGCGTCACCCTCGACCGGGCACCCGCCACGGTCCTGCCCGGCGCCCGGCGGGTGCTGGTGGACCTGGCCCGGGTCGTGCTGTCGGCCGAGGCGGTCGGCGTGGCCGCCCGCTGCACCCAGATGGCCGCCGCCTACGCCAGGGAACGCCACCAGTTCGGCCGTCCCATCGGGATGTTCCAGGCGGTCAAGCACCACTGCGCCGACATGGCCGTGGCGACCGAGCTGGCGACCTCTGCGGCCTGGGACGCGGCCAGGGCCGCGCGCAGCGGCGGGGAGCAGCTGACGTACGCCGCCGCGGTCGCCGCGACGCTGGCGGCGCCCGCCGCCGACCTGTGCGCCAACCTCAACACCCAGGTGCACGGCGGCATCGCCATGACCTGGGAGCACGACGCGCACCTGTACATCCGGCGGGCCACCGCCCTGCTCGGCCTGCTGAACGCCGACGAGGCGGCGGCCGAGCTGACCGACCTGACCCGCCGGGGCGTCAGCCGGACCCGGACGGTGGAGCTGCCGCCGGAGGCCGAGGCCATCCGCCAGGAGGTGCGGGCCTTCGTCCGGCAGATCGCCGACCTGCCGGAAGAGCAGCGCAAGGAACGGCTGATCGAGAGCGGCTACGCCGTGCCGCACTGGCCGAAGCCCTACGGCCGGGCCGCCGGGGCCGTCGAGCAGCTGGTCATCGAGCAGGAGTTCGACGCCGCCGGCATCCGGCGCCCCTCCTACGGCATCACCGGCTGGCTGATCTTGACCCTCATCCAGTACGGCACCCCCGAGCAGATCGCCCGCTGGGTCGGCCCCGCCCTGCGCCAGGAGGTCATCTGGTGCCAGCTCTTCAGCGAGCCCGACGCCGGGTCGGACGCGGCCGGGATCAAGACCCGCGCCGTGCGGGTCGAGGGCGGCTGGCGCGTCAACGGGCAGAAGGTCTGGACCTCCGGGGCGCACGTGGCCGGCCTGGGCTTCGCCACCGTGCGCACCAACCCCGACGCCCCCAAGCACAAGGGCATCACCATGATGGTGATCGACATGCACGCCGAGGGCGTGGAGGTCCGGCCGCTGAAGATGCCCACCGGCCACTCGGAGTTCAACGAGGTCTTCCTCAGCGACGTCTTCGTGCCCGACGACCACGTCGTCGGCCCCGTCGATGAGGGCTGGACCGTCGCCCGCGCCACCTTGGGCAACGAGTCGGTCAGCATCGGCGGCGGCCAGGGCGGCCTGACCACCCCCGCCTCCCTGCTCATCGAACGCTACGACGCCCATCCCGGCCGGCTCCCCGGCGGCCGGGAGCGCCTGGGCCGGTACGCCGCGCGGCTGCAGGCGATGAGCCTGCTCAACATGCGTTCGGCGCACCGCGCCGTCGCCGGCGGCGAGCCCGGCCCCGAGGGGGCGATCACCAAGCTGGTGGTCTCCGAGCTCGGCCATGAGGCGGCCGCCGTCTTGACCGCGCTCAGCGGCCCCGAGGCCGCCTACCTGGACGGCCCCGGCGAGATCAGCAACCTGCTGGCGCTCTCGCACCGCGGCCTGTCCATCGCCGGGGGGACCTCCGAGATCAAGCGCAACCAGATCGGCGAGCGCATCCTCGGCCTGCCCCGCGACCCGCTCCTCAAATGACGAGCGGCTGGGTGCTCCCCGCCGCGGGGAGCGCCCAGCCGGCCTCGGCGATGCCCCGGGCGCGTCAGCCGCCGCCCGGGGTGTGGCGGGCCAGCTTGACGGCGGACAGCAGCAGGACGGCGGCCAGCACCGGGATGAGGACGGCGTCGGGGACCACCCCCAGCAGCAGCCCGCCCGCAAGGGCGCCGGCGACCGAGCCCGCGGTCATGACCGCGGTGAAGCGCAGGTTGGCGCGCAGGACCACGAAGCTGCTGTCGCGGCTGTAGCGGGCGAAGGCCACCAGCATGGTGGGCAGCGACACCAGCAGCGACAGGCTGCCGGCGATTTTGATCTCGACCGCATACAGCAGCACGATGGTCGGGATGAGCAGCTCGCCGCCGGCCACGCCCATGATCGCGGCGACGACGCCGATGCCGAATCCCGCGGCGATCCCGGCGATCGCCTGAGCCGTGCCGGGCAGGTGCAGCGTCCCCGGGGTGGCGGCGTGGGCGGCCACCAGTGCGGCGGCCATGAGCACCAGCAGGGCGGCCAGCACCTTGTGCAGGGTGGATGAGCGCATCCGCACCGTCCAGGCGGCGCCCGCCCATGCGCCGATGAGGCTGCCGGCCAGCAGATTGGCCGCGGCCGCCCAGTGCGCGCTCAGCTCGGCGAGCGGCACGGCGGCCAGCCGGGCCGGTATCGCGGTCAGCACCACGATCAGGCTCATCGCCTTGTTGACGATCACCGCCGACAGCGCGGCGAACCCGAACAGGCCGATCAGCAGCGGCAGCCGGAACTCCGCACCGCCCAGCCCGATCATGCCGCCCAGTGAGCCGACCGCGGCCCCGGCGGAGAACACCAGCCATGAATCCCGCCTCGCCCCGCCCCGCGCGGCGATCTCCTGTCCGCCCACTCCAGCCCGCCTCTTCCGTCCGGCAACCCGCAATACATGCAATACCTACTGTTTGGATAGGTAAAAGGGTATATGGGCGCGTTACGCCGGAACGGGTGCGTCACCGGTGAAAGGTCACCCCCGGCCGCGCAGCAGCGGGTCGGTGATCCCGCCGGGGCAGGCCAGGCCGGCGATGTCCCAGCCGGCCAGGCGGGCGCCGGCCTGGTAGGCGCTCTCATAAAAGGACAGGACGGCGCCGCGCGGGTCGGCTTCGGCGCGGGCGTCGTCGTAGGGCAGGACGGCCAGGTGCCCGCCGCGCTGGGCGATCCACCGCGCGGCGCGGGGACGCAGCGGCTGGTCGGTCAGGCCCGCGGGCTCGGGCGCGGTGTAGGAGTAGAAGGCCGGTGCGGGGAAGACCTCGTCGCCGAACCAGAAGCCGGAGCTGATCACCTCGCGGGAGTAGGCCTCCCGGGTCACCGGGTCGACCTGGGGTCCCTGCTCGATGACGCGGTCGGAGAAACGGGTGCAGGCGATGTCGAGGGTGTGCCAGAAGTGGTGCACCGGGCTGATCTTGCCGCTGTAGCCGGCGGCGAACTCCTCCAGCAGCAGGTTCACCTGGCTGAGGATCTGCCAGTACCGGGTGACCATGGCCGGGTCGTAGGCGGCGTGCTCGGTGTCGTCGGCGAACGGGCGGTCCGCATCCGGCAGGTCGAACGGCCGCGCGACGGCCGGGCGCACCCGGACGCCCAGGGACGCCAGCGCCTGCATCGTCTGGCGGTAGAAAGAGGCGACCGAGCAGCCGGGCAGACGGAAGGAGACCTCCCGGCCGTCCAGGGTCGTGATCACCAGCCGGTGGCCGACGAAGTCGAAGTCGATGGTGAAGATCGGGCCGCCGTCGGCCCGCCCGGTCGGGCGGGTGGTCAGCCCGCGCCCGGTGAGGTGGAAGGGGATGCCCCACCAGTGGTTGCGCCGGATGCCGGCGGCCAGGCGGATCTTGCCGACGATCTGCAGGAAGCGGTGCAGGGTGGACTTGGTGTCCTGCCAGTCGGCCAGCGGCATGGGCGGGAACAGTTCCATGACACCGGCCTTCCCCGCATGCCGGGGATGATGCCGGTCGGCGCGGCGCCCACGGCGCCCGCCGGAAAACCGGCGAAACTCCGTGCGGCGAGCGTAAAGGACGGGCTTTTCGGGTCGCCTGTCTTCTGTTGTTGTTTTCTGAGTCGTTCCACTCCAGGAATATGCGGCGATATGGCCGATTGGTTTCCGTCGAGTCTTTTCTGGCGTGCCGCTTCCATGAGCCGGGGCGGAGTATCGCAGTCAAGAGTGATGCTGTGACCTGCAACGACACGACGTCGGACGCCACAGAGGCCCCCGTCCCCGACCTCCAAGGCCACATGTTGAAAAAGGCTCATCGTTCGGTGGTTCTCAAAGTGTCGTGGCGGGGGATGGGCGGCGGGGCGGCCGCTATGATTTCGAAGCCGGTTGACCGAGGCTCATCGGCATCGTTTGACATGTGAACCACACCTGCTTCCTGGGCCGGCGGCGGGCCGGCCGGAGCATGCCGTTCAGTGTGGGAACGCCACCCCGAGCCCCTCGCCGGGAAATCCGCCAAATCGCCACAATCGGTCGTCGGTGGCCGAAAAGACCGGAAGTCGCTTAGCAATGGTCGATTCCTCCTCGTGCGGTTTAACAGCGCCGCCGCCCCGTTCCGCCCGGCGGCCGAGCGGCGGGGACGTCCGGCCGGCCTGCACTGCGCGGGTCTCCCGCCGGCCGCGCCGAACCGCCGCCGTATGGGCGGTGGCGGTGACGCTGCTGACCGGCCTGCTGATCGGCCTGCTGGACGGCTCCGCCGTCTCCGCCCGGCTCTCGGCGCCGCCCGGAGGCTTGGCGGAGCGGCTGTCTTCGGAGGGAACGCCCCCTGCGAAGCAGAACGCGGCGCCGTGGATCGAGAAGAAGGCGGGAAAACAGGCCGGGCCCGCCGAGGAGAACGTCCACACGGCCCATGCCGGCGAGTCCGACTTCGGTGACTCTTCCGGCACCGAGGACGAGTTCATCGCCGCAGGGACGGCCCGCCTTGGCCCACGCGGCCAAAGCATCGTCCCGGCGACCGGTTTCCCCAGGTCAACCGGCACGAGTCCGGACACGGGCAGCGCGCGCGGTCCGCCGCTGCGCCCCGGACGCCCGCATGCGGGCGTCCAGCGCTCCCGCAGGCTCCGGTCGACCGCGACCGGAGCGGATCCGCCCTGCCCACGTGAGGACTCCGCACATGAGCAACTGCCATTCACCGACCCATGACCGTCCGGCGCTCAAAGCGGCGGACGTCCGATCCGGTTTCCTGGTCTTCCTCATAGCGCTCCCCCTGTGCCTGGGAATCGCGCACGCCAGTGGTTTCCCGCCCGTCGCCGGAGTGGTGACGGCGATCGTCGGCGCCGTCGCCGGCCTGTTCGGCGGCTCCCCGCTGACCGTCAAGGGCCCGGCCGCGGGCCTGATCGTGGTCTCCCTCGGCGCGGTCGCCGAGCTGGGCGGCGGCGATCCGGTCGCCGGGTACCGGCGCGCGCTGGCCGCCGGCGCCGTCGCCGCGGCCCTGCAGATCCTGCTCGCCCTGCGCGGCGTCGCCCGCGCCGGCGTGGCCGTCTCACCGTCGGTCGTGCACGGCATGCTCGCGGCGATCGGCGTCATCATCATCGCCAAGCAGGTGCACGTCGCAGTCGGCGTCCGCCCCGAAGGCGAGCGCACCTTCGACCTGCTCGCCGAGATCCCGCGCAGCCTGGCGCACGCCAACCCCGAGATCGTGCTGCTGGGCGCGACCGCCCTGCTGATCATGGCCGGCATGCCGCTGGTCCGCGCCCGATGGGCCCGCGCGGTGCCGGCGCCCTTGGTCGCGCTCGCCGCGACGGTGCCGCTGGGACTGGCCTTCCACCTGGGCAGCCCGCACGACTACCACTTCCTCGGGCGGATTCACCATCTGGGACCCGAGCACCTCGTCCAGATCCCCGGCACCCTGCTCGGCGCCGTCGCCCTCCCCGACTTCTCGATGGTCCTCACCGCGGCGTCGCTGAAGTACACGGTGATGTTCGCGCTGATCGGCACCATCGAGTCCACCCTGACCGTGCTGGCGGTCGGCTCGATGGACCCCCGCCGCCGGGCCGCGGACCTGGACCGCGACCTGCTCGCCGTCGGCTGCGGCAACCTGGCCGCGGCGCTGCTGGGCGGCCTGCCGATGATCTCTGAGATCGTCCGCAGCAAGGCCAACGTCGACGCCGGGGCCGTCTCGCGCTGGTCCAACTTCTTCCACGGGGCCTTCTTGCTGCTGTTCGTGGCGCTGGCGCCCGGTCTGCTGCAGGCCGTTCCGCTGGCGGTCCTGGCCGCCATGCTGGTCTACACCGGCGCCCGGCTGGCCTCGCCGCGCGAGCTGCTGCGCGTCGGCAGGATCGGCCCCGACCAGCTCGCGCTCTTTGCGATCACGATGCTGGTCACGCTCGCCACCGACCTGCTGATCGGCGTGGCGGCCGGGCTGGCCGCCGAACTGCTGCTGCACCTGCGCCGGGGCGTGCCGGTGGGCGCCTTCCTGCGCCCCCGGGCCGAGGCGCTGCGGGACGGCGGCACGCTGCATGTGCGCATCCCCAGGGCCGCGGTCTTCCCCGCCCTGCTGCCGCTGCACCGGACGGTCAGCGGCGCCGACGGCGTCACCAGGGTCGTCATCGACGTCCGGGACGCGGCCGTGGTCGACCACACCTTCCTGCGCAGGGTCGCCGACCTGTCCGGGCAGTGGCCCATCACCGCCCTCACCTTCCGGGGGCTGGACCGGCTGCGTCCGGTCTCCGCTCACCCGCAGGCCACCCGGCGGCGCAGGAGGCGGTCATGAACCGGCCGGGCCCGATCCTGCACCGGCGGCCGGAGGACGACCCGTCCGGCATCGCGGAACTGGTGGAAGAGGCGGCGAGACTGCTGCCCGAGCAGGCGCCTTTGCAGGCGTTCGTCCACCACAACCCCCTGCACGCCTTCGAGCACCTGCCGTTTGAGGAGGCCGCGGTCCGCGCGGCGCGGCTGTATGGCACCGAGCCCTTCCCGAGCGAGGACTTCTTCGCCCAGTGCCTGGAAGCCGGGCGCATCCGGCCCGAGGACCTCGACGCCGTGGCGGCCGCCGAGGGCCTCGACGATGAGACCCCGATCGTGCCCGGCGGCCCGACCCGCCGGGCGTTCTGCGCGCTGCGGCTGCGGCACCCGTTCGAGATCCCCCAGGGCGCCGCCCTGGAGTGGACGCTGCAGGAGACGGACGCGCTGGAGCGCATCACCGGCCTGGCCGGGCCGAAGCGGCGCGCCGAACTGCTGCGGCAGGCCCAAGGGGACGAGCGGCGCCTGCTGAGACGGCTGTGGGACGACCTGGAGAAGGCCGCCCCGCCTCAGCGGCCCGGCGCCCCCTCGGCCCGGCGGCGCGACCAGATCCTGGCCCTCACCGGCGTGGACACCGACCGCCTCGTCCATCCGGTGCTGATCCGGCTGGTGGGGGCGTTCTTGGACCAAGGGGTCGCCCGCCGGCCGATGCCCGGGCGCCGGCTGGGCTTCCTGCGCGCCTTCCGGCGGCTGTACGGCCTGCGCGGCGGGCCGCCCGACCGGTTCCTGCGCGGGCTGGCCGGTGAGCTGAGCCGGCAGGAGGCCGAGGGCTGGACGGCGGAACGGACCGTCGCCTGGGCGCTCGGGCGGCTCGCCGTGCCCGCAGGCGAGCGGGCCGCGGTGATCCGGGACACGCTGCTGTCGCTGCCCGGCTGGGCGGGCATGATGCGCCGCCTGGAACGGCATCCCCAGAGCGCGCCGGTCCGGGCGCCCGCGGCACGGCTGATCGACTACCTGGCCGTGCAGCTCATCTTGGACGTGCAGGCGGCCCGGCATGCGGTCACCGGGCACCTGGGCCCGCACGCTGCGATCACCGACCTGGATGTGCTCTCGGCGGCGGACGCCTCGGCCGGGCGGCGGCCCGACCGGGAACTGGTGTACGAGGCGTTCGTCCTGGCCCAGGTGATGCCGGTCGATACGGCGGTGCTCGCCGACCGCGCCGCCGCGGCGGCCTGGCTGGCGGCGGTCAGGGCCTGCGACGCGGTCGAACGGCGCCGGCTGCTGCAACTGGCCCATGAGCGAAGGCACCGGATCGAGGTGCTGGACGCGCTCACCGCCCACCAGACGATCGCGGCCAGACCGGTGCCCCCTCCCCGCTTCCAGGCCGTCTTCTGCATCGACGAGCGGGAGGAGGCCCTGCGGCGGCACCTGGAGGAGCACTTCCTGCACGTGGAGACCTTCGGGTACGCCGGTTCCTTCGGCGTCGCCATGCTCTACCGGGGGATGGAGGACGTCCGCGCCCGTCCGCTGTGCCCGGCCGCCGTCACGCCCCGCCACCTGGTCGAAGAGGTCGCCGTCACCGGGACGGCCCGGCGCCCGCAGCGGCTGCGGGACCTGTGGGAGCGGCAGATCGCGGCCGGGACCAGGACGCCGGTGCGGGGCTGGCTGCTGACCCTGCTGCTCGGACTCGCCCATCTCCTCGTCCTGGCCGCCCGCTGCCTGCCGCCGCACCGGCCACGGCGGACCGGACGGGGCGGCACCGGACCCCGTACCCGGCTGGCACTGGAACGGCCTCCCGGACAGGGCGCGGACGGCGAAGACGGGCCGCTGCGGGGATACACGGTGCCGGAGATGACCCGGATCGTGTCGACCGTGCTGCGCACCATCGGCCTGACCGGCGGCCTCGCCCCCCTGGTGCTGATCGTCGGGCACGGCTCGTCCAGCCTGAACAACCCGCACGAGGCCGCGCACGACTGCGGAGCCGCCGGCGGCGGCCGCGGCGGGCCGAACGCCCGCGCGTTCGCCGCCATGGCCGACCATCCCGGCGTCCGGCGCGCCCTGCGGCGCGAGGGCCTGCACATCCCCGACGACACCTGGTTCGTCGGCGCCTGCCACGACACCTGCACCGACACGATCACCTACTACGACGAGGACCTGGTGCCCGAGCGGTGCCGCGGCGCGCTGCGGGCGGCCAAACGGGCCATGGCCAGGGCGTGCACGCTCACCGCGCACGAGCGGTGCCGCCGGTTCGAGTCCGCCCCCGCCGACCTGCCCATCGGCCGGGCCCCGGCCCACGTGGCGGGCCGCGCGGTGGATCTCGGCCAGCCCCGCCCCGAGTACGGGCACGCCACCAACGCCGTCTGCATCGTGGGACGCCGCTCGCGCACCCGGGGCCTGTTCCTGGACCGCCGGGCCTTCCTGGTCTCCTACGACCCCGGCGGCGACCCCACCGGGGAGCTGCTGGCGGACCTGCTGGCGGCGGTCGGGCCGGTGTGCGCCGGGATCAACCTGGAGTACTACTTCAGCCGCATCGACCCGGCCGGCTACGGCTGCGGGACCAAACTCCCGCACAACATCGCCGGCCTGCTGGGCGTGATGGACGGGCACGCCTCCGACCTGCGCACCGGCCTGCCCTGGCAGATGGTGGAGATCCACGAGCCGCTGCGGCTGCTGCTGGTGGTGGAGGCCGCGCCGCAGCGGCTGGAGGCGATCCTGCGCGCCCGCCCGGACCTGGGACGCCTGGTGACCAACGGGTGGATCCGCCTGGTGGCCTGGGACCCGGACTCCGCCGCGATGCACGTCCATGACCGCGGCGTCTTCCGGCCCCATGTGCCGCAGGGCGCGGCGCTCCCGGTGGTGCACCGCTCGGTTCAGTTCTACGCGGGCGCCCGCGGCCACCTGGGCTTCGCCCACGTGACCGCCGCGTTCGCGACGGGGGACGGCTTCCTGCCCCTGCCGGGGGCCGCCGGGAGGCGGTCATGAGCGTCCGGCCGCACGAAGTCCTGCTGATCTTGCTGCCGGGGCTTCCGCTCGCGGCGTTCGCCGCGCCGGCGGTCCCCGCCTGGTTCGGGCGGCGGTGGTCTGAACGCCGCGTTTCGGCGGTCACGGTGGGCGCCTTCGCCGGTGCGGCGATCGCGGCCGCCGTCCTGGGCGGGCTGCTGGCCTGCCGGGGCGGGGGGAGACTGACGGCGTCGGCGGGCACCTGGTTCGGCGGCCTGCACCTGGTGCTGGTGGCCGACCGGCTGTCGCTGCCCTTCGCCGGGCTGACCGCCCTCACCGGCTGCCTCATCGCCGTCTTCTCCCGGCGGTATCTGCACAAGGAACCCGGCCATCTGCGCTTCCACCTGCTGCTGGCCCTGTTCGTGGCGGGCGCCGAGCTCCTCGTCCTGGCCGACGCGCTGGAGTTCGTCTTCGCCGGCTGGGAGCTGACCGGCCTGTCCTCCGCCCTGCTGATCGCCTTCTTCCACGAGCGCCGTGCGCCCGCCGAGCACGGCCTGCGCGCGTTCTGGACCTACCGGGTCTGCGACGCCGGGCTGCTCGGCGCCATCGTGTGGCTCCACCACGCCACGGGGACGACCTCCCTGTCGGACCCGGCGGCCGGGACGCCGGGCGCGATCGTGCCGGGGATCCTGCTGCTGTGGGCGGCGCTGGGCAAGGCCGCGCAGGCGCCCCTCGGCGGCTGGCTGCCCCGCGCCATGGAGGGCCCCACCCCCTCCAGCGCGCTGTGCTACGGCGCGATCTCGGTCAGCCTCGGGCCCTACCTGCTGCTGCGGACCGAGCACCTGTGGCAGTCCTCCGCGCAGGTACGGGCCGCGATCATCGTCGTGGGCGCGCTGAGCGCCGTCCACGCCGCCTTGACCGAGCGGGTCCAAACCGACATCAAAAGCGCGCTGGCCTACGCCTCGATGACCCAGGTCTCGCTCGTCATGGTCGAGATAGGCGCAGGGCTGCGGGACTTGGCGCTGGTGCATCTGATCGCGCACGCGATGCTGCGCTGCGCCCAGATCCTGCGGGCGCCGAGCCTGATCCACGACCACCACCGTCTGGAGAGGGCGGCGCACCGGCGGGCGGACACCCTCGGCCTGGAGCGGTTCCTGCCGCCGCGGGCGCGGCGGTGGCTGTACCGGTACTCGCTGGAACGCGGCTACTTCGACGCGTGGCTCACCGACTACGCGGCGGGCGGGTTCCTGCGCCTGCTGCGGCGGTTGGACCGCTTGGACGAGCACTGGGCACGACGGCTGGGCGCGGGTTCCGGCGCCCGGCCGGCCGCTCATTCCGCAGATACCCGCCAGGCCGTGCCCGCGGGGCGAACCGCCGGTGAGGAGGCCGGAAAGCCATGATCATGCCGGTCCCGTCACTGGCGGCGGCGTTGCTGCTGCTGTCGTCGTTCCTCATCGCCCGCACCGCCGACCGCCGCAAGGCCCGTGGTCTGGCGGTGCGGTGGGTGACGGCCGCCGCGGTGCCGCCGGGCCTGGCCGTCCTGGTGGGGGAGGGCGTCCCGGCCGGGCTGCCGCTGCCGGCCTTGCACGATGCGCCGCAGCACGCGGCCGGCGCCGCGGCCGAGGCCGCGGTGATCTGCGCGGCGGGCCTGCCGGCCGTCGCGATGGCCCCGCTCGCCTCCCACCCGCCGGCGACACTCGCCCGGATCCTGCGGCTGCTGGCGGTCTCCTGCGCCCTGGCGGCCGTCCGGCACGAGGCGGCGGTCCCCGCGCTGTGGGCGGTCGCGGCCTGGCTGGTGTGGTCGGGGATGCGTCCCGGCGGCGACCTGAACGTTCCGCCCGGACTGGGGCGCCTGTTCGCCGTGCACCACGTGCCGGGCGTCCTGCTGCTCGGCGCGGGCACGGCGGTGGCCGCGGCCGGTGCGCAGGAGACGGGCGCGGCCCTGGCCGTGCTCGGGATCATGGTCCGCCTGGCGGTCATCCCCGTGCACGGCTGGTATCCGCGGCTGGCGGAGCACGCCCCGATGGGCGTGGTCGTGGTGTTCGGCACGATCCCGTTGGAGATGCTCACCCGGCTCCAGCCGCTGAGCGGGCGGCTGCCGGTGCCGGTGGCGCATGCGGTCGCCGTGGCCTGCGGGGCCGCCGCGCTGACGGCCGCGGCGCTGGCGCTGGTGCAGGACCGTCCCCGGCGTGCGCTGGCCTTCTTGGCGATGAGCCAGACCGGGCTGATGGCGGGCGGGATCGTCGGCCGGGCCCCGGCCGTGGCCGCGGGGCTCGTGCCGGCCTGGCAGGTCGCCGCCCTCGCGCTGGCGGGCCTGGCCATGGCGCTCGCCGCACTGGAGGCCCGCCGGGGAGCGCTGTCGTCGGCGGTCCCCGCCGGGAACCTCTCCCGCACCCCGCGCCTGGCCGTGGCGTTCCTGCTGTGCGGGCTGGCCGTGGCCGGTTTCCCGTTCTCCTTGGGGTTCGCCGCCGAGCACCTGCTGATCCGGCACTCGGCCGAGGAGTTCGCACCGTCCTGGCCGCTGCTCGTCGCGGCCGTCTGCCTCAACGCGATGACGGTGATGCGCTGTTTCCTCACCCTCTTCGCCGGCGGCCGCGGGCACCGCGGCGAGCGCGATCTCACCCCGGTGGAGACCTACGGCATCACCGTGGTTCTCGCCGCACTGCTGATCGGCGTGGCCCTGCCCGTGTCCTGGTGATCCGCACGGGCTCGCTCCCCGGCCGCATCCGGCCCGCCCTCGCGCCCGCCGCAGCGGCCGGATCCGGCCGCTGCGGCCACGGGCGGGTGGCCGTGTTCGCCGGCGGGCCACGGCAGCGGGACCGTGACCTGCGGGCCGGGCAGCCGGCCGTGGGACCGCCCGACCCACTGCGCGAGCGGGCCGCCACCGCCCGGCCCGAGCCCCGGCTCTTGAAGACGCCCGAACGAACCCGGCCGCACCGCTGCCGCCGCGCCACCGGACAACCGGACGGCGTGGCCGCCGTCGGGCCGCACCCGGAGCCGGCCCCCGAGGCCCGCGCCGTGGAGCCGAGCCTGCGCGGCCGGGACTTCCAAGAAGGCATCCGCGTCTTCTGGAACGCCGCGCTTCACCGACGCTGACCGAAGGCGGATCGGGGTCGGCCGGGCCGCAGCGCCACGAACAGGGCCTTCGCTTCCGCGGTCAGGGGGCGCCGTGGTCCATGGCCCGGTCAGCAGGTGCTTGTGTCCCTGCTCCCGCTCGCTCCCGGCCTCCACCCGGATCCTCCTGCCCGATGGGGGTGAGGAGCCGGTAGTCCACGCGCAGGTGGGCCGTGCGCGCCGCCGGCGTTGGCCGTCCGAGCACGTCCTCGAACGTCAGCGGGATGACCCCGCCGTGCACGACCCAGTTACCACCCAGGTGGTGTCGGCTGAAGGTGCACCGGCCGCGGATGTGGGAGGGACCGTGCTCGTCCACGTGGAAGGCGGGAGTCAGGGCCCGGCCCCGGCCGGAGCGGCCCGGCAGTCTTCCGGCGAGCCGGTCCCGCTCCCGCACGGTGAACGGCTCCAGCGCTCCGGCCCGCTCCTTGAAGGTGCGTGTCCTCTCTTCCAGCAGATGCGCGGACGCGGCGCCGGCGATCCGCTCCCGCAGCAGGCGCAGCGCCTCGATCATCGGTCCGAACTCCGCCGCGCCATTCCGGCCGGGTGCGGGCCGCCGCAAGCGGTCCCGGGGCTCATCGGCCGCTTCGCGTGTCACTTCCGCATCGCACGCCGGGCCTTCCCGCACCGCTGCGGGCGGACGGGAAGGCCGTCGGCTCGGCACCCGCGACTTCTCAAATTCTTATACCTTTAATGTCTGGTTTTGGGGAGAGGGGAGCTGTGCTCGGGTTGGCCGCTCTCAAGTCTTGCTGAGAATTGCGCGGCACTTCAGGCAGATTCTTGATTTGCCTATATGGGGCAGATGGTGTCGCAACGTGCTTGATTGACGACGATGAGCATCCTCTCTAAGAAAAAGAAGCCACTCGTCTCTCCCGTTCTGATCGCAGCGCACCTATAGTGGAGGATTTCGCCCGATATCGGTTTCAGGCGGGCGAACCGTCCGCCGGCCGATGCCCTCCGCACGCATGTGAAGGACCCTGCGAGGAAGCTGCGTCCTGGGCAGCAGGTGGCCGACGCCGTCGACGGCATGAAGAAAGCCTCCTGGTGCGCGCTCCCGGCGAGGACGAGGCGCCGGGAGCACGGCGGTGTGGAACTGGCCGCCCCCGCGCAGGCCGCGGGCCCGCCCAACAGGACGGCGCCTCCTCGGCAGGCGCTACGTCCACGAAGGCCGATGACGGAGCTGCTGTGCGCCAAGTCGGGCACGGCGGCCGTCAACGGCGAGTCGCTGTCGCTCAAGGCAGCCAAGCCCTCGTCGGCCTCGGACCAAAACCGGCCCGCGCGATGACCGACCGGAGCGTGCGGTGCACATGACGATGCCGCTGGACATGGCGGCGAGGGCTTGGCGGCCGGGTCGTCGTGGGAGGGCTGCCGGCCAGGCGACCCGTGCGTTCATGCGATCGCCGACGAGGGGCTGGCTGGGGATGCCGGAGCAGGTTGGGCTGAGGGCATGCACCCTGCAGGAGTTCCCGGATACCGCTGTCGGCGGCCCGATAGAGGAGCCCGCCGGGACCGAGAGCGCGGCGGCACTGATCTACACCGGCGGCACTACCTCCGCCCCCCAGGCCCTGTGCTACGGCACCGCGATCTGGTGTCGTACGTGCTGAACTCGGTGAAGTTCATGGCCGCGGGCGAGTACGAGGCGGCGTTGATGNGAGTGCCGCCCTACTACATCGNGGCCGTGTCCAACGCGCTGACCGACCTGTATGCGGCCGCCGCTTCGTCACCTCGCCGGCGTTCTCCCCGTCCGCATGGCCGAAGACCGTGCGGCAGAGGCGATCACCCGGGCGATGGCGGTGCCCACCATGCCGGCCGCATCACGGACGCCCCCGGCCCGGGCCGTGAGGTGGTGACCGGCCCGGCCGCCGGACGGCGGACCGCCTCCCGAACCGAGCCCGCCGCATCCGCATGCGAACGGCGCCCTCCCCAAGACTCCCCAAGAAAAGGGCACTCAATGAGGGGGCCGCCTGAAAACCGCCGACACCGCTCCACTAATGTCCGGGTATGCGCTCACTGAATCCTCTTCCGGGCCTCGACCGGGACGAGGAGACCGGCCCGTCCCTCCTGGAACTGCTGGACCTGGAAGAGATCGACCGGGACCTCTACCGGGCCGCCACGGTGTTCGACGACCCGCCCCGCCTCTACGGCGGCCAGGTCGCCGCCCAGGCCCTGCGCGCCGCCGGCGGCACCGTGCCCCAAGGGCGGGTTCCGCACTCCCTGCACGGCTACTACCTGCGCGCGGGGGACGCCGCCCGGCCGACGATCTTCCGGGTCGAACGCGACCGGGACGGACGCAGCTTCTCGGCCCGGCGGGTCGTGGCGCTGCAGGGCGGCGAGGTCATCTTCAACATGTCGGTGTCCTTCCATACGCCCCAGCCCGGCGTCGACCGGCAGGTCCACCCGGCGCCCGAGGCCCCCGCCCCGGAAGGGCTCGCCCCGACGACCCTGCCCCGGCTGCAGTCGGTGGAATGCCGCCTGCCGCCCCAGCCCAGCCCCACGCGCTGGCCGACCCGCTTTTGGGCCCGCTGCACCGACGCCCTGCCCGACGACGACCTGGTGCACGCCTGCGTCCTGACATACCTGTCGGACATCTCCACCGGCCTGGCGGCCATCGAGAGCGACGGCCCCGAAATGCCGGGGGCCAGCCTGGACCACGCGGTGTGGTTCCACCGTCCGGTGCGCATGGACGAATGGGTGCTGATGGATCTGGTCCCGCACACTGTGGCGGGCGGCCGCGGCTGGTACACCGGAACGCTCCACACCGCCAGGGGCGTCCTGGTCGCCAGCCTCGCTCAAGAGGCCCTGTTCCGCGCGCCCCGCTCCCGGTGAGGGCCCGCTCCCCGGTTCCGGCCGGGTGATCTGCGCGGGGCGGGACCGGGGAGCGGAACGCTCAGTGGTACCAGGCGGTCAGCGCCTTCAGGTGGCGGCGCATGCGGTACTGGGCCATGCTCTGGTCGCCGTCCAAGATCGCCTCCAGGATGCGGCGGTGGACCCGTTCGACCTCGGCGGCGGCCTCCAGGCCGGGCGGCGGCTGCTCCTGGGCGGCGGTGTGCCGGGCCCACAGCTCGGTGAGGGTGCGCAGGAACATCACCAGCACCGGGTTGCCGGACAGCTCGGCCAGCTCGGTGTGGAACAGGTCGGCGCCCGCCCGTCCCGGCCCCAGCCACTCGGCCGTGCGCTCCAGCGCGGCGTGCAGCCGTTCGGCGACCTGCGGGTCGCGGTGGCGGGCGGTCACCCGCCGCAGCGTGCCCAGCTCGATGGCGTCGCGGACCACCCGCAGGTCCTCACCGGTGACGCCCTGATAGTCCAGGTACAGGGCCATGGTGTCGATGCCGGCGTCCGGCTCGGGGACGGTGACGACCAGGCCGCCGCCCGGGCCGCGGCGCATCCGCGCCACCCGGTGGTGCTCCAGCAGCCGCACCGCCTCGCGCAGCACCGCCCGGCTGATGCCGTAGCGGACCAGCAGGTCGGTCTCCGAGCCCAGCACCTGCCCGACCGGCCAGCCCGCGGCGGCGATCTGGTCGTGGATGCGGGCGGCGATGACCTCGGCCAGCTTGGCGCCGGGGCCGCCCGGCGGCCGCGGCTCGGCCGGCACCGCGGGGGCGCCCTCCGGCGCGCGGTGCCGGTGCAGCCAGTCGGCGATCTGGTGCAGGTGCTCGGTCAGGTGTGCCTGGGCCAGGCCCGCGTCCCCGGAGACCACCGCGTCGACCAGACGGGCGTGCTCGTGCCGCGAGCCCGCCTTGGCGCGTGCGGCCTCCGCGTTGGAGATGCGGCGGGAGTGGTGGGCATAGCGGGCGGTCAGCCGGGTGAGCACGTCGATGAACAGGTGCAGCGCGGGGTTGCCCGACAGCTCGCCCAGCAGCGTGTGCAGCCGGTCCCGGGGCCACGCGCCGGGCTCTTCGGGCCGCTCCTCTTCTTCGCGCAGCACGCGCCGCAGCCGCTCGATGCCGTCTTCGGTGAGCCGCTCNGCCGCCAGCGCCGCCGCCGGCGGCTCCAGCAGCAGCCGGGCGTCCATCAGGTCATCGACGCTGGTGCCCACGTAGTCCAGGTAGATCACCATGGCGTGGCCGGCCGGCCCGGCGTCGGGGGCGGTCACCAGCAGGCCGCCGCCTGGGCCGCGGCGCATCCGCGCCACCCGGTGGTGCTCCACCAGCCGCACCGCCTCGCGCAGCACCGACCGGCTCACCTGGTAGCGCTCGCGCAGCTCGGCCTCCGAGCCCAGGTTGCGCCCGACCGGCCAGCCGAGCCGGATGATGTCGTCTTCGATCCGCCGGGCGATCTGGGCGGCCAGCTTGCCCGCCGGGGCCCCGTCGGGGTGCCGCCGTCCGCCTGGACCCCGCACTGCAGCCGGCTCCTCCATGTCGGCGACCGGGGCGTTCACGTCGGCTCTCGCCATGGGACGGTCGACTCCTCCACAGGGATCAAAGGATCCTCAGTGTAGTTTCCGTCCGTGTCCCCATGCCGCTGTGATTGCAGTCGCCGTGGCTTTGATAACACTCTTTTCCGTCACCGGGCGGGGGAGGCATGCCCGGCGGCTGCTTGGGCGCCAGACGCTGCCCGCCGTCCGGGTGCAGGCGGCGGCCGTTGAGCATCCGGTCGTCGACGATGGCCGGTACCTGGGAGGCCCAGCGGGTCCAGGTCACGGGCCTTGGTCAGGCACATCCCGGCGATGGCGGTTTTGGCCGCGGTGCGGGCGACCTGCCCGATCTGGACTCGAAGGCGGCGATGGAGGAAGTGTTGATGATGACACCGCGCTCGCCGTCCTCGGGTTCGTTGACGTTCATGCGCGCGGCGGCCGGGCGGCTGATGTTGAAGGCGGCCACGGTGTCGAGGCCGAGCACCGCGCCGCGAGCGAAAACCCGTGCTTTGCCACCACGCGCCGCCGTCGGCTCCTGCCCGGAGCGCGCGATCGCCATCCTGTGACCTGCTACGACGGCGCACCCTGCGCCGCCCGGACACCGGGGGCGCACAGCCTTCGGCCGTTCCGGTGACCGACGCCACAGATCCAAGGACGCCTCCCCAACGAGCGTTATGCCCCGCACGGCGGTGCCGAAGAGCGGCGAACCTCGCCAGAGGCGTATCGTCACACAGTGGCCCAAGACCCGCCCTGTACTTGCAACCCGTCGTCTCGGCCTGGTCGTAGCCTGCACCTCCCGGGGAAGCGACCTGGCGCGGTCCGGCGCGCACGAGCCGTCTCGCCCTGGTCATCCGTCGTGAGGCCGCTGCACGGCGGCGGACTTTCGGGAAAGGAGCCCACCGCTCATTGCTCTCGCGGCCGATGGGAAACACGGCCGGCGGGTGGCGCGGCGGCCGTGCGATCACCGGGCCTGAGGGGCCGGCGGTCCACCGGCTTGACCAGGGCATCCGTGCAAATTAATTTGACATCCTAATATCGGATGGCCAATCGACTGGTGTCCGTGCCCTGGAGCAGGCCGGCGGGTGTTCTCCGAGGCGGGCGGTGCCGGGCGGGCCGTGGGATGGACGATGCGACGAGCAGCCGAAGGAGTCTGAGGATGAGTGCCGATTTTCCCGCGTACGCCCCGTCGGAGGAGCATGAGTTGCTGCGGCGGACGGTGCGTGAGCTGGCTGAGACCAAGATCGCTCCGTATGCCGCGCAGGTGGATGAGAGCGGCGCCTTTCCGCAGGAGGCGTTGGATGCGCTGGTGGCGGCGGAGTTGCATGCGGTGCACATCCCGGAGGCTTATGGGGGTGCCGGGGCCGATGCGCTGGCCACGGTGATCGTGATCGAGGAGGTGGCGCGGGTGTGCGCCTCTTCGTCGTTGATCCCGGCGGTCAACAAGCTGGGCACGATGCCGTTGCTGCTGGCCGGTTCTGAGGAGCTGAAGCGGCGGTATCTGGCGCCGGTGGCGCGGGGGGAGGCGATGTTCTCCTATGCGCTGTCGGAGCCGGAGGCCGGGTCGGATGCGGCCTCGATGAAGACCCGGGCGGTGCGTGATGGGGATGCCTGGGTGCTCAACGGGGTGAAGATGTGGATCACCAATGCGGGGGTGTCGCAGTACTACACGGTGATGGCGGTCACCGATCCGGGTAAGGGGGCGCGGGGGATTTCGGCGTTCGTGGTGGACAAGGACGATGAGGGGGTGTCGTTCGGGCCGCCGGAGCGCAAGCTGGGGATCAAGGGGTCGCCCACCCGTCAGGTGATCTTGGAGGATGTGCGGGTGCCGGCCGAGCGGATGATCGGGGCGGAGGGCACCGGGTTCAAGACGGCGTTGGCGACGTTGGATCACACGCGGATCACCATTGCCGCCCAGGCGTTGGGGATTGCGCAGGGGGCGTTGGATTATGCGCTGGGGTATGTGAAGGAGCGTCGTCAGTTCGGTCGGCCGGTCGCTGATTTTCAGGGTGTGCAGTTCATGCTGGCCGATATGGCGATGCAGATCGAGGCGGCGCGGCAGTTGACTTATCATGCGGCGGTCAAGTCTGAGCGGGTGATGCGTGGGGAGAGTGTGCCGGATCTGACCTTTGTGTCCTCGGCGTGTAAGTGTTTGGCGTCGGATGTGGCGATGAAGGTGACCACGGATGCGGTGCAGTTGCTGGGTGGGTATGGGTATACGCGGGATTTCCCGGTGGAGCGGATGATGCGGGATGCGAAGATCACGCAGATTTATGAGGGGACGAATCAGATTCAGCGGATGGTGATGGCCCGCCAACTGCTGAAGAAGTAGCAGCGGACGAAACCCGAAGGCCCGGCCGCGGACCTGCAGCGGCCGGGCCTTCGGCATGCATGCCCGTCTCTTCCGGCGACGGTCGAGCCGCTCCGGCGAGCATGGCCGTATGAACACGACCCGGACACGGCAGGGCGGACGTGAACACCGCCCGCCGATGAGGATTCACCGCTCACGCAGCGGGCACCGGCCGGGTGACGGTGGCTGTACCCGAGATGGTGGTGCTGGCCCCACCCCCGATTGGCAAGGCCGCACCACTGTTTCCGACGACGGGAAAGGGTTTGCTGGCATTGGGCCTTTTCAAGCACGCCGGGGCCGAAAGCCCACAGCTCGGTCGTCGAGGGGAAAACGATGGTGCAGGATGTCATCCCAGCCGGTCATCGACCCGCGGAGAGGTCCTCCGGCCACGGCCCCACCGTGACCCGCCACGGNATCCGGCCATGGCCGGGCCGGGGCGTCGGATGGGCGGCGGCCGGGGTGCTGCTGGCGGCGGGGACGTACTGGGGACTGTCCAACGGCGAGGCCGCCGCCACGGTCCGCGGGGCGGTCGCGGCGCTGGCCGATGCGCACTGGGCGGTGGTGCCGGTGCTGGTGCTGCTCGTGGCGGTGCATTTTTGGCTGGCGGCGGTGGCCCTGGGCGGCGCGGCCGGTCAGCGGCTGCCCCCGCTGCAGGCGACGATGGCGCAGTTCACCGCGGCGACGGCCAACCGGATCACCGGGGGCGGGCTGGGCACCGTGGCGGTCAACGCCCGCTACCTGGCCGGCCGGGGCGTCCCGGCCTCCCGGGCGCTGGCCCTGGCCGGCATGCTGCAGATCGGCGGCGCGCTCGCCGACCTGGCGCTGTTCGCCGTGGTGACCCCGATCGCGGTGGGCACCGGCGGCGGTGTGCTGTCGGCGCAAGTGGGGGAGTGGCTGCGCGGCAAGGCCGGCCCGTTCCTGGCCGTGGCGGCCGTCGCCGTGGCCTGTGGTGCGGTGGCGGCCTGGGCGTTGCGGGGGAGGCTGGGGGAGTGGCTGCGCGGCCCGCTGGCCGCCGGGGCGCAGCTGCTGCGGCGCCCCCGGGANCTGGCGGTCATGCTGGTCGCCTCCGCCGCCACCACGCTGGTCATGGGCGTGGCGTTCGCGCTCAGCGTGCTGGCGGTCCCCGGCACCGCCTCCTGGAGCCGGTTCAGCACCCTGATCGTGGTCTACATGATCGGCGCCGCCGTGGGAGGCGCCGTCCCGGGCCCCGGCGGGCTCGGCTCCACCGAAGCGGCCCTGGTGGCCCTGCTGGCCGCCACCGGCGTGGAGACCGCGGGCGCGATGTCGGGCGTGCTGATCTTCCGCGCCGTCACGCATTGGGCGCCCGTCCCCATCGGCCTGCTCACCGTCGCCGCCGTCGGCGGGCGGGGCTCTTAGGAGCGCGCCTTGCGGCTCGGCCGGCGCAAGGTCGTGGTGTGCAGGGCCATCGACAGCTCGGTGACGTTGCCGATGACCGTTTCCAGGTCGTTCCCCAGCCGGCCGGCGGCCCGCTGCGGAAAACCACCCGCTGTTTCTCCCGCCGGGGTCGGCTCCTCCAGGATCAAGGTCCAGTGCGTCTGCCCGGCGAAGTCCGGCCCCTGGCGGTCCGTGTGCCGCGGGTTCTGGTGCCCCGGCCGTCGGCCTCGGGCGCGGCGAGGACGACGGCCGGGCAGGTCGCATATCCGCCCTGTTGCCAGCAGTGTTACTGGTGAGTAAAAAAATATAATATTGATTACGGTCACCGCCAAGGGCGCGGCAGCACCAGAAGGGATCGATCATGACGAGCGACGTGCTGCGGATCGAAGACCGGGAGCGGGTGCGCACCTTGGTCTTCAACCGGCCCGAGGCGGCCAACGCCTTCAACGAGACCCTCTACCTGGCGGTCGCCGACGCCCTGACCGAGGCCGCCACCGACGATCAGATCTCGGTGGTGCTGCTGACCGGCACCGGCCGCACCTTCACCGCCGGCACCGACCTGAAGGAGATGGCCGACATCGCCCGCGCCCACGCCGCCGGCGAGCCGGTCGGGGACGCCGGCAAGGGCTTCACCACCTTGATGGACGTCCTGGTGGACTTCCCCAAACCGCTGGTGGCCGCCGTCAACGGCACCGGCGTGGGGCTGGGGCTGACCATCCTGGCCCACTGCGACCTGGTGCTGCTGGCCGAAGGCGCCCGTCTGCTGGCCCCCTTCACCACCATGGGCGTCGCCCCGGAGGCCGGCAGCAGCTACCTGCTGCCGCTGCGCATGGGCCACCAGCGGGCCGCCCTGGCCCTGCTGGCCGGCGAGTGGATCACCGCCGAGGAGGCCGTCGCCTCGGGCCTGGCCCTGCGCACCTGCCCCCCGGACACCCTGCTGGATACCGCGCACGAGCTGGCCCGGCAGATCGCCGCCAAGCCGCTGCGCTCCCTGCTGGCCACCAAACGCCTGGTCACCGAGGCCCACCGCGACGGCGTCCGCCGCGCCATGGAACGCGAGAGCGCCGCCTTCGACGCCCTGCTGCGCGACGCCTCGGCCGCCGACAACGTACTGTCCCGCCTGGACTGAGCCTTTTCAACACGCCGTTCCCGCCCGGAGCACTCCCCGTCCCAAGGACCGGAGGTCAGCCGGACCAGTCGGCGCGGTCCTCGCACGGGGGCAGGCGGCCGGTGCGGAACGGGCACAGCGGAGAGCCGGCCAGGAGGATGCACCGCCGGTCGCGGATCAGCGGAGCGGCCCGGTTCAGCAGCCGGGAACGCCCCGCGGCCTCGTCCCGTTCGACCTCGGCCCACTCCTTCCAGGAGGGGACCGCCCACAGCAGGATGCCCTCGGCGTCGTTGCGCATGGCGGGGGCGGCCTGGTGCGGCTCGGCGGCGGGGACCACTTCCTGGACCAGGCCGATCTCGCGGGCGCGGTGGGCGCTGAGGCGTTCGTGGGAACCCATCAGCGTCATGCGCATGACCTTGCCGGCGGCATCCGCTGCGGCATCGGCTCCAGCACCGCCGACATGCCTCAGGCGTTGTGCGGCTTGAAGAAGGTGGCGTGCTCGGCGGAGATGATGAACTCCGCCTCCCCCCACCAGGTAGAACGCCCTGTCGCAGGCCATGTCGTCGACCGCGGCGATCACCGGCTTCCGCAGGTCGCCGGCGGTCTTGGGCGGCAGGCGGTCGCCCAGGCGCAGCGGGGTGCCGCCGCGCCGGCCGATGCCATCGGGGCCACTGGCGTGCAGGTGCGCCAGGGAGGTGGCGTTGCGGTCCGTGAAGGCTTTCTCCCCGGCGCCGGTCAGCACGACGAGGCGGACGCTGTCGTCGTCGCGCAGCGCCTGCCGGCAGTTAGCGATCTCCTCCATCGTCTGCAGGTCGATCGCGTTGGGCGTCACCCGGGCGACGGCGTCGCGCCGCTCATAACTCCGGGTTCTGGCAGTGGAACATGCGGTCTCCGGGCTCAGATGAGTTCCAGGGAGCCCAGCTCGCGGATCGCGGCGCAGGAACGGCGGGTCATGGCCAAGAACATCCGGTCACCGCGCTCGGTGGGGGTGCCGACCGCGCAGCCCAGCACCGTGATCAGGGGGCCTTGCAGCGCGCCGAACCGGTAGTCCTCCCAGCAGGACTGCAGGTCGTAGTCGTCCACCCCGTAACCGGTCAAAGCGGTGTGGTAGGTCTCCACCAGGGCGCGCTCGTGCGCGGAGCGNTCGGCGGGATCCATGGCGGTGCCCAGGAAGAAGGACAGGTCGCGCACCGGGTGGCCGATGCTGAGCGTCTGCCAGTCCACCGCCGTCACCGTCTGCTGCGGCGGGGGAGCAAACAGCAGGTTGTCCAGCCGGTAGTCGCCGTGCACCAGGCCGAACCGCTCGGGGCGGGCCACCGCCCAGGCGGCGATGCGGTCGGCGACGCGGCGCAGCGTGTCGATGTCCTCATCCGATAGCCGGCCGGTGAAGCGCTGGACGAAGGCGTCCACCGCGGGGGCGAAGACCTCGGTGAGGACGGCGGCGTCGTCTTCGGTGACGACGCTCAGCCACGGGATCTCCGTCAGGGTCTTGTCGCACCAGCGCGGCCCGTGCAGCCCGGCCAGGTTGGTCACGGCCGCGGCGGCCTGCTGCGGGGTGCACCCGGCCAGCTGGTCGCCCTGCTCGGCGGGGGCCATGTCCTCCAGCAGCAACACGAACGCGGAGTTGTCGTCGGCGATCGCCTGGTAGTGGCAGCGGGGGGTGCGCACCGCCACGGTCGGGACCACATCCCGGTAGAACAGCACCTCGGTGCGGTAGGCGGAGGCCAGGAACGCCCGGGTGGTGGGGTCCTCGGAGGCCATCTTGGCGACCAGGCGCGCCGGGACCTTCTCCTCGCCTTTCAGGGTGAGCCGGTAGCAGGCGCCGATCTGCCCGGAGCCGACCCGCTCCCAGGACACCGAGGTCACCTCGGCGCCCAGCGCCCGGCTCAGCCATTCGGGGGTCAGCTCGTCGGGGCCGGAGGGCACGTGTGCGTTCATCGTCGTCCAGGGTTCAGGTCGGGGCCGGACGGCATGCCGGCCGGGCGGATCTTGCGGTAGGCCGCCACCACCGGCTCTGCCTCGGCGGGGGTGACGCCGTGCAGGATGACGCCGTCGGCGCCCGCCGAGAACTGCTCCACCACGCGCTCGGCGCAGTTTTCGGGACTGCCGGTCGCCGAGGCGGCCAGCCATTCCTCGGGCAGCAGCGTGGCCACGTGCTCCAGCTGCTCGGTGGTGGCGATCGCATCGAAGGCGCCGGGGAAGCCGCGCACCAGCTCATCGGCCCGGAACCGTTCCAGCACCCGCGGGTCCCAGCCGTTGACCCGCACCAGCAGGTCCCCGTAGCCCTGCAGGTAGGTCGCCAGCCGTCCGACCAGCTTGCGCAGCCGCGCCTCCTCATCCAGGTGGTCGCCGACGGTGGCCAGCACCGACCAGANCCGCACCGACTCGGGGTCCCGGCCGGCCTTTTCGGCGCCGCGCCGCACCGCCGCCACCGACCGGGCCAGCGTCTCGTCGGTGAAGAAGGTGTGCAGCACCACCCCGTCGGCCACCGACCCGGCGAACTCCAGCGTCCGCTCCCCGATGGCGGCCAGCATGATCGGGATGTCCTCGTCGAAGGACGGGTCCTGGCGCAGGTAGGGGAAGCGGCCCGCCGGCCCGTCGTGGCCGGCCACCGCCTCGCCCCGCCACAGCCGCCGCATGATCCCGATGAAGTCCTCCAGCTGGGCCNTGGTGATGCGCGGCAGCCCCATCACATCGAACAGCAGGTCGAAACCGCGTCCCAGGCCCAGGGCGAACCGCCCGCCGGTCAGGCGGTGCATGGTGGTGGCGAACGTGGCGGTCAGCAGCGGGTGGCGGGTGTTGTGGTTGGTGGCCGCGGTGGCGATGCCGATCCGCTCGCTGACCGCCCCGGCCGCCCCCGACAAAGTGGCCGCCTCTTTGGTGGTGAAACGCTCGGACAAGAACACCGCGCCCAGCCCCAGCCGTTCTCCGTCGCGGACCTGGTCCAGCAGGTCGCGCGGGGTGGAGGTGTGACCGGCCAGGCCGTAGAAACCAAGTTCGGGAAGGACGTCCATCAAGCCGCCATTCGGGGGGAGGGGGTGAAACGGACTTTGAAGGTCTCATAACCGGAGACGAAGTTGGCCGGCCGGTGGGGCGGTTCGCCCTCNTCCACCGGCTCGATGTCGGGCAGCCGCGCCAGCAGCTGCTCGAACATCACCTTCATCTCCAGGCGGGCCAGGCTGTTGCCCAGGCAAAAATGCGGGCCGTTGCCGAAGGCGATGTGGTCGTTGGGAGAGCGTTCGATATCGAAACGGAACGGGTCGTCGAAGACCTCCTCGTCCCGATTGGCTGACGGGTACAGCAGCAGCACCTTGTCGCCCTCTCGGATGAGCTGGCCGCGCAACTCGAAGTCACGGGTGGCGGTGCGGTTCATGTTCTTGACGGGGGAAACCCATCGGCACATTTCCTCCACCGCCGCGGGGATCTTCCCGGGGTCGTCGAGCAATTTGCGGCGCTGATCGGGATGGATGCACAACTGGTACATTCCGCCGGAAATGACGTGCCGGGTGGTCTCGTCCCCGCCGATGAGAATCAGCAGCGCCTCGTGCACCAGCGAGTCGCGGTCCAGCCGCTCGCCGTCCACCTCGGCGTGGACCAGCACGCTCAGCAGGTCATCGCGCGGGTCGGTGCGGCGCTGCTCGATGGCGCGCGCGGCGTACTCGGTGAACCCCGCGAACGCCTCGGCGGCGTCGGTCAGCAGCCGCGGGTCATCGCCCCCGGTCAGCGCCCGCACCATGTCGTCGGACCACTTCAGCAGCAGCGGCCGGTCCTCGGGGGCGAAGCCGAGGGCGTCGCCGATCACGATCAGCGGCAGCTGGGCGGCGATGTCGGCGACGAAGTCGCACTCGCCCCGCTCGCACACCCCGTCGATGATCTCATCGCACACCCGCCGCAGATAGCCCTCCTGGGCGGCCACCCGGCGCCGGGTGAACCCGGCGCTGACCAGCTTGCGCCGCAGTTTGTGCGCCGGATCGTCCATGTCGATCATCATCGCCATGGCCGGGGCGTCGGGGCGGATGCCGTGGGCGTTGGAGAACACCTGCGGGGTCCGGGAGATCATCTTCAGGTCGGCGTACTTGGAGATCCCCCAGACCCCGGAGTTCTCGTCGTAGTAGACGGGGGCGTTCTGGCGCATCCAGCGCAGCTCCTCGTGCGGGTTGCGGCCCCAGAACTCCCCGCTGAGCAGGTTGATGGCGTCGTTGACGGGGTGGTCGGGCATCGCCGGTGCTCCCTTCCCGGACGGGGGGTGGAATGGGGGATGGGCGGGCTCACACGGTCGCCGCGGTCCGTTCGATGACCAGCGGCAGGCTGGACAGCCCGCGGACGTTGCTGGAGTAGTGCCGCTGCACGCCGCTTTCGTCGAAGCCGAAGTCGGGGAACCGCTTGAGCAGCTCCTCGAAGGCCACCCGGGTCTCCAGCCGGGCCAGGGAGGCGCCCAGGCACAGGTGGCGGCCGAAGCCGAAGCTGACGTGCCGGTCGATGTCGCGGTGGATGTCGAACAGCTCCGGCTCGGGGTATTTGCGCTCGTCGTGGACGGCCGACCCGGTCAGGAGGATGACGCGCTGGTCGGCCGGGATGGTGACGCCGTGCAGCTCCACCTCGCGCGTGGTCCAGCGGCCCTGGTAGTGCGAGGGCGGATCCCAGCGCAGCATCTCCTCCACCGCGTTGGGGATCAGTGACGGGTCGGCCACCAGCTCGCGGCGCTGGTCGGGGTACCAGGTCAAGGCGATGGCGCCGTTGGGGATGAGCTTGGCGACCGTCTCGTGCCCGGCGAAGGCCAGCTCCAGGAAACGGAAGGCCAGCTCCTCATCGCTCAGCGAGCGCATCCGGCCGTCCTCGTCCTCCACCTGGGTGTTCATCAGCAGCGTGATCACGTCGTCGCCGGGGTCGCGGCGGCGTTCCCGGACCAGCCCGGCCAGCAGCTCCCACAGCTCGGCGCCGGCCCGGTAGGCGTCCTCGGGGGTGCCCTCCTCGGTGCGCGCGGCGATCCGGTCGCTGAGCTCGTGGACGCGTTCGCGCAGCGACACCGGGATGCCGATCAGCTCGCTGATGACCTCCAGCGGCAGCCGGAAGGAGAAGTCCTGCACCAGGTCGAACCGGTCGGCATCGCGCACCCGGTCCAGCAGCTCGGCGGCGGTGGCGCGCACGAACGGCTCCAGCCGGGCGATGCGGCGGGGGGTGAACATCCGCGCCACGATCTTGCGGTGCAGGGTGTGCTCGGGCGGGTCCTTGACGATCAGGAACGGGGCGCCCCGGTCGACGCCCTCGATGGTGACGCCGTGCGCGCTGGAGAAGGTGTCGGTGTCCAGGTGGGCGGCGATGACGTCCTCATAGCGCGACAACGCCCAGAACCCGATCTCGGGGTTGTGGTAGACGGGCGCCTCATCGCGCAGCCGTTTATAGACGGGGAAGGGGTTGTGCACGATCTCCCGGTTGAACGGGTTGTACTCAACCATGGGCGGCTCCTTGCTCGGGGGTGGCGGCCTGCGCCGGCGGCAGACCCGGGGNGCTGTCGAAGGGGCCGGTGGCCGGGGACGGCGAGCGCAGGGCGAGGTGGCCGAACCCGGCGCCGGGGCGGGCCGGNCGCGGTGGCGATCACTCCGGGGAGCGGGCGGCCGATGCCGGCGGNGGCCCCGGCGGTCACCGGCCGCCCGCCCGCCAGAGATCTGCTGTTCATCGGGTACCCGGCCTTTCCGCAGCCCCAGGGCCGGTCAGAGGCGCTCGGCGATGGCCTTGATCTCCAGGTACTCCTCGAACCCGGCCACGCCGCTCTCCCGGCCCACCCCGCTTTGCCGGTAGCCGCCGAAGGGGACGTCGGGCCCGTAGAACAGGCCGCCGTTGACCGAGATCGTCCCGGTGCGGACCCGGTCGGCGACCGCGCGGGCGCGCTCGGCCGAGGCGCTGATCACCATGCCCGACAGGCCGTAGCGGGAGTTGTTGGCGATCCGCACCGCATCGTCGTCCCCGTCGTGCGCCAGCACGCACAGCACCGGGCCGAAGATCTCCTCCTGGGCGACGGTGGCGTTCTCGTCCACCTCCGCCAGCACGGTCGGCTCCACGTAGTAGCCGGTGGGCAGGTGCTTGGGGACGCCGCCGCCGAGCACCAGGCGGGCGCCCTCGGCGACGCCCTTGTCGATGTAGCCCAGCACCCGCTCCCGCTGCCGCTCGTTGATCAGCGGCCCCATGAGGGTGCCCGGGTCGGCCGGGTCGCCATAGGGCCACTCGCGCAGCGTCTCCACCAGCATCTCCAGGCCCTCGGCGTAGCGGGAGCGCGGCAGCACCAGCCGGGTGAGGATGGCGCAGCCCTGCCCGGCGTGGGTGGTGATCTGGAAGGCGGCGTTGCCGACCACCGCGCGCATGTCGGCGTCGTCCAGCGCCAGCAGCGCCGACTTGCCGCCCAGCTCCAGGAAGACCTTCTTGATGGTGGCGGCTCCGGCGGCCATCACCGAGCGGCCCACCGCGGTGGAGCCGGTGAAGGAGATCATGTCCACCCGCGGGTCCTCGGCCAGCNGGGCGCCCAGCTCGTGCCNGGAGGAGGGCACCACGTTGAGCACCCCCGGCGGCAGGTCGGTCTCCTCGGCGGCCAGCCGGCCCAGCAGCGTGGCCGTCCACGGGGTGTCGGGGGCGGGCTTGAGCACCACGGTGTTGCCGGCGGCCAGGGCGGGACCGATCTTGGCGAGGTTGATCTGCATGGGGAAGTTCCACGGCGTGATCGCCCCGACCACGCCGATCGGCTCGCGCCGCAGCAGCCGGCGCGAGCGGATGCCGTACGGCTCGGCGACCCCCAGGTCGGTGGTCCACGCGTAGTTTTCGGCCAGGTCGGCGACCCAGCCGAGCCCTTCGATGGGGGAGTCGAGCTGGGCGCCGTGGGTCAGCGTCACCGGTGAGCCGGCCTCGGCGACGATGGTGGCGCGCAGCCGTTCGGCGTGCTTGGTCAGCGCCTGCTGCAGCTGGCGCAGGCAGTGGACGCGAAAGCGCACATCGCGCGGCCAGTCGGTTTCGTCGAAGGCGCGGCGGGCGGCGGCGATCGCGGCGTCCATGTCGGCGGCGGTGCCGTCGGCGGTGACGCCGATCTCCTCCTCGGTGGCGGGGTTGACGTTGGGGAAGACGCCTCCGTCGCGGGCCTCCACCANCCGTCCGCCGATCAGCATCCGCTCTTCGCGCGCGATGTCTGCCTGCCCGTCCGCCATCGCGGCCCCTTCCGGTCGACGCGGCACCGCCGGCCCGATTTGAAAACTTAATGATATATATTATCGGCAAAATTCAGGGCCGCCAATGGCGCGAGAGTGCGGGTCCGTCCCGGCCACCGAGGAGGCGTCGATGCGCTTCGCAGACAGAGTCGCCATCGTCACCGGCGCGGGTCAAGGCATAGGCGAGGCGTACGCCAAGGCCCTGGCCGCCGAGGGCGCCAAGGTCGTGGTCGCCGACCTCAACGGCGAGCAGGCCGAGCGGGTCGCCAAGGAGATCGCCGCCACCGGCGGCACCGCCCGTGCCGTCGTCGTGGACGTGGCCGACCCCGCCAGCGCCCAGGCCATGGCCGACGCCGCCGTCGCCGCGTACGGGGGCATCGACTACCTGGTCAACAACGCCGCCATCTACGGCGGCATGCAGATCGAGTCCCTGATGAAGGTGGACCTGGGCTACTACCGCCGCTTCATGGCGGTCAACATGGACGGCGCGCTGCACTGCACCCGCGCCGTTCACAAGGCGATGCGCGAACGCGGCGGCGGCGCGATCGTCAACCAGTCCTCCACCGCCGCCTGGATGGCCGGCGGCTTCTACTCCATCGCCAAGGCCGCCCTCAACAGCCTGACCGTCAACCTGGCCGCCGAGCTGGGCTGGATGGGCATCCGCGTCAACGCCATCGCCCCCGGCCCCACCGACACCGCCGCCACCCGCCGGGTGGTGCCCGCCGAGCTCATCGACCCCATGGTCCAGGGCCTGATGATCAAACGCATGGGCACCCCCGCCGACCACGTGGGCGCGCTGAAGTTCCTGCTGTCGGACGAGGCGAGCTGGGTGACCGGCCAGATCATCGCCGTCGACGGCGGCCACATCGTCCGCCTCTGAAACACCCCCTCGTCCTTCCCGCCCGCCTACGCTGACAGAGGGCGCGGCGCACGGAGCGAGCCGAGGNGAAGAAAGGCATGGGCGATCACTCTCACCACCACGGCCACGGCAAGGACCTCGACTGGAACGCCATGGGCGAGTCCATCGAACTCCGCGCCGAGGTCTACCGTCCGCTGTATGCGCAGATCATCGACGCCGTGCGCGAGCGCATGCCCGACCCGTCCCTGATCATCGACGCCGGCAGCGGACCCGGCGTGGTCAGCTGCGCCCTGGCCGAAGCCTTCCCCCGCGCCGAGGTCGTCGCCCTCGACAACGCCCCGGCGCTGCTGGAACGCGCGCAGCGGCGCGCTGATGCGGCGGACCTGCGCGTCCGCACCCTGCTCGGCCAGATCCCCGACGCCTTCGCCGGCTTGGCGGGGGCCGATGTGGTCTGGTTCGGCCACTCCCTGCACCACGTGGGCGACCAGAAGGCCGCCCTGGCCGCCGCGGCGCGCGCCATGGCCGCCGGCGGTCTGCTCGTCCTGCTGGAAGGCGGCCTGCCCGCCCGCTGGCTGCCGCGCGACATCGGCATCGGCCGTCCCGGCCTGCAGGCCCGGCTGGAGGCCGCCCGGGAGGAGTGGTTCGCCGCGATGCGCTCGGCGCTGCCNGANGCCCGGCACGAGGTGGAGGACTGGCCCGCCCTGCTGGCCGCCGCCGGCCTGAAACCCGCCGGCACCCGCAGCTTCCTGCTCGACCTGCCGGCCCCCGTCCCGCCGAAGGTCCGCGACCACCTGATCGCCATGCTGGAACGCGAACGGGAGGCCACCGCCGAGCACCTGCCGGCCGAGGACCTGGCCACCCTCGACCGCCTGCTGGATCCCGACGACCCGGCGGGGCTGCGCCGCCGTCCCGATGTGTTCCTGCTGGACGCGCAAACCGTCCATTTCGCGGTCAAGGAGTGACCCACCGCCCGGGACGGCCGCCCGGCCGCGGGGGACCTTCCGCCACGGCCCGCCCTCCCGTGGGCCGGGTTCCCTGGACGGGCCGGGCACCCGTTCGGCCAGGATGTTCTCATCGACTGCGCTGGGGCCGCTCAGGGGCGTCCGCTCGATCNCCCCGCCCAGGTCTGGCGCTTCCGCGACAAGTTCGGCGTGGTGNTCCTCAACGCTTGCGGGCGGACCGGCCCGGCGGGCTGTGGGGCCACCCCGACCAGACCGAAGGCCCGGCCGTCTTCGCCGGAAAACGCGAGCCCCGCCGGACGGTGGACTGAGCCTCTCCCGGGCCGCAGCCGGGGCCGAGGGACGTCCCGGAGTCAGGGTTTGACGGCGATCCGGCCGGTGTCGATGCGGATGAGCAGCAGGCGCTCGCCGGTGCGCTCGAGGAACTCGTCGGTGGCCTTGCGCGCGCCCTTCCAGTACCCGTAGTCGTCGATGATGAGCACGCCCCCGGAGACCAGGCGCGGATACAGGTGCTCCAGCTCGTGCTTGGTCGAGGCATACCAGTCGGTGTCCAGCCGCAGCAGCGCGATCTGCTCGGGCGCTTTGGCGGGGACGGTCTCCTCCACCGGGCCCTGCACATAGTGGATCCGCTCGGCCGGGTAGGGCACCTGGGCGAACCCCTCCTGGACGTCCTCCAGTGAGGCGTAGGCCCACACGCCGGCGGTGCGGTCGGAGGCGGCCAGCAGGTGGGCGGCGGAGCGGCCGTCGTGCCGCAGGTCGTGCCCGGACGGCGGAGGCATGCCCTCGAAGGTGTCGAACAGGTACAGGTCCCGGGAGTGGTCGCCGGCCATGTCCAGCGTCCGCGCCACNGCGTGCATGCTGCCGCCCCGCCACACCCCGCACTCGACGATCGCGCCGGGCACCGCATGGTCGTGGATGTAGCGGGTCGCGGTGATCAGGGCGTGCAGCTTGGCGTTGCCCGTCATCGTGTACGGGCGGACGGCTTTGATGATGGCGCGGTAGTCCTCATCGAAGTCGGCCGGGAACTTGTCTTTTCCGGCCTTCGGACGCTTCTTCTCCGCCTTCGGAGGCCGCTGCGGAGCCGCGGCCTTGGTCAGCCGGTATCCGGTGACCGAGGCCAGTATCCGGTTCGTCCGCCTCCTCCATCCGCTCACCTCCACATGACATCACGGGGAAGGCCCGTCGCACGGGGACGGAGGAGTAAAGGCACGTCCGGATCTTGTTCCTGGTCTGTTTGCCGGCGCCCCGCCCGGCCGGACTCACCGGCCGCCGAGGCCGGGGGAGCGGCGCTCGGCGAAGGCGCCCATGTCCTCCCGGAATCCGGGGCTGTGCGAGCCGAGCTCCATCGCATGCGCCTCGTCGGCCAGGTGGCGGTGCAGGTCGTTGCCGGGCGCGGTGCTCAGCGGCGCCTGGCCCACGTGCACACCCTCGCGAGGTGCTGTGCGTCCTGGGGCTGCGGGCCGCGCTGAACCGGGGACGGCCGCCCGGCCCCGAAGGTTCGATCATGAGGCTGCTCATGGCCCGCCGCGCCCGGGCCGCCGCCGGGCTCGCCCTGGCCATCGAATGCTCTTGAGCCTGCTGGCCGGCCTGACGCCCTCGAGCGCGGTGCCTGGCGGCAGCGGCCGCGGCACCGGCGAAACCCGGCGCCTCGCCATCGCTGAATGGATCTTGGGACTGCCCCGAGAACGATCGCCCGGCCGTGACGTACCGTTCCGGGAACTGATCACCCGACGAGCCGAGGGGGAGTGATCACATGCCCATCCCCGAGGGGCAGCCGATCATCGACACGATGATCGGGTTCCCGATGCGGGACCCGAAGCAGGCCTACGCCCACATCACCCGGCAGACCAAGGACGCCGAGTCCAGGGAACGGCTGAAGATGCCGGCCGGCTACATGTTCAAGGACATTCCCGACCACGAGGGACTGCAAGAGGACCCGGTCGCGGTGACGCTGGCGGAGATGGACAAACACGGCATCGCCGTCGGCCTGGTCGGCCTCCGCAGCGAAGAGGGCAGACGCGCGGTGCGCGAGCACCCCGACCGGTTCGTCGGCTGCCTGAGCGTCGATCCCAACAAGGGCATGGACGCCGTCCGCGAGATCGTCGCCATGCACGCCGAGTACGGCATCCGCGCCGTGGACGTCTTCCCCGCCGGGACGTTCCCGCAGGTCGCCATCAACGACAAGAAGATGTACCCGATCTACGCCAAGTGCGTGGAGCTGGACCTGCCCATCTTCGTGTGCGCCGGGGTGCCCGGCCCCCGGGTGCGGATGGAACCGCAGAAGGTGGAGTACCTGGACGAGGTCATGTACGACTTCCCCGAGCTGACCCTCGTCACCCGCCACGGCTGTGAGCCCTGGACCGACCTGGCCGTCAAGCTCATGCTCAAGTGGCCGGGCCTGCACTACTCCACCAGCGCCTTCGCCCCCAAGCACTACCCGCGCGAGATCATCGACTACGCCAACACCCGCGGCGCCGACAAGGTCCTTTACGCCGGCTACTTCCCCATGGGCCTGACGCTGGACCGCATCATGCGCGAGCTGCCCGCCGTCCCCTTCAAAGACTCGGTGTGGCCGAAGTTCCTCTACGACAACGCCGCCCGCATCCTCAAACTCACCTGAAGTCACCCGGGCGGGAGGCCGTCCCCCGGCGGGGCGGCCTCCCGCCCGGGCGGTCAGCCGGCCGG
>JGI25327J35509_1000462_pt1 | contig 34125 bp, 29 predicted proteins | sample HigsolmetaAR202D_FD_35509 | JGI IMG/M metagenome (IMG submission 35509)
AGCCGCGCTGCGCGATAGCTTCCCGGCGGTCTGGAAGCGCTTCAATTCCCCGGCGATGCAGCGGCGTTTGGCCGGCGCGGTGGCCGGGCTGTAATGCGCGCCTCGACCTGCCAGAGCTACTGAGGCGGTTCGGCCAGCACCTCAATCGGCTCTGACAGCGTATAGCCCTCGCCCGCCGGTTCCCCATCAATCGTGACCGGCACGCGCTCGCCCGTCAGAATGTCGTACATGCCGATCACTATCGAATAGCCATCTCCCGGCGGGGCCAGGCTGTCGTCCGGCAGCCGCAGCGTGCGCTCGTCGCTGATGAACTCGCCCGGCTCCCAGACCAGCGTGCTGTAATAAATCTGGCCGTCCGGCGAGCGAGCGACCGGCCCATCCCATGTCGCCTGCACGTTGCCGTCGCGGTCGCGTAGGTGAATGTAGATCATGTAGTCTTCGGGCACGGGGGCCAACACTTCCCAGTACAGGTGCATGATGAGCCTGCGACCGAGCCAGAATTCCCGCCCGCCGATATCGTGGCCGAGAAAGCGCGCGAACTCGCCAAAGACGACATCCCCGTTTGCCGGCGCATGCACGGACGGGCGCTCGAAGCGCTTTTCGGGATAAAGCTCGTAGACCTGATAGCGGAAGATGCCATCATCGCGCCCCCACGCCAGCCGCATGACCTCAGACCGGCGCAGCGCGGAGATGACCTGATTTTCCCGAACCGGCGTCTGCTCGTATGCGCCCACCCCTTCGGGCGCGCTGTCCACGAAATAGACCACGCCCTCCAGTTCCTCAAGCCGCGTCGGGGCGACCTCCGTGCGAATATCCTCCAGCGGGAAGAAGAACGGCAGCCGTTTCACGCCCGGCGCGACGACGACCAGCGGTTCGTCTTCGTTCGCCAGATAGACCTCCAACCCCGCGACGACGTTCATCAGCGCCTCGTTGCCCGATTGATAACGGGCGACATCGTCGGGCAGTTTATCGCTCCAGAGCCAGTCCCAGCCCGCATAGGGATCGTAAAGCGGAATGACGATGCCGGGCACGCTCAATGCGATGATCGCAAGCGCCAGCAACGCGCGCTTTCCGCCGCTGGCGAAAGCCTCCGGCCTGATCCAGTGGGCCAGAATAACCGCCGTCGGCAGCAGCATCAGCGGCACGATCGCGAACGACAGACGGTAGTGATAGCTGTAGGAAAAGAACCACGTGATGAAATAGGGGAAAGCCAGCGCCAGCGCCCAGCCAATGATCGACGCTGCGCGCCACCTCCCCGCGCTCCAGCGCGCCCGCGCATAACGCCCCAGCGTGACGCTGAGGATCGCCGCGCCAGTCGCCAGCGCCAGCCATTCCAGCGGCGTCATGCGATGCGGCTGGATGATGGAAGGCAGCAGGCCAAGCAAAACGAAACCCAGCCCGACAACGCCAGCGGGAACCGGCGGGCGCTCCCGCGAGCCGAAGTACAGCCAGCCCATGAGCACGAGCAGGCCCAGCAATGGCCAGCCGAATTCACTACCGCTTTGCTGCGCCATCGTCTGCCAGAAAGCGGGCGGCAGCACCAGCGGCGGATGCCCCAGAAGCAGGTTACGGAGATACCAGACCGCTCCCAGCGGCAGGCAGGCCAGCCCGACGATCAGCGCGACCTCAAAGCGGGGCCACCAGCCACGCAGGTCGAAGCGCACGCGCACCAGATCGAGCGCCAGCAGCAGCAGCACGCCCCAGACAAACGCGCCCGCCGTCGGCTTGGTCCACATTGCCACGCCGAAGAGCAGCCCGGCAATCAGCGCGTAGCGGCGGCGCGGTTCCTGCCCCAGCCACGCCATCAGGAAAAAGGCCGCCGAAGCGGTAAACGTAAACGTCACCGGGATTTCAAGGTCGCCAAAGCGCGACCACTCGCCGACATGCGGATACAGCGCCCAGATCGCCGCGGCGAAGATGCCCGCGCGGCGATTGAACAGCCGCGAACCGAGCACGTACACCGCCAGAATAGCGCCGGTATGCAGGAAGATGATGACGGCCCGCGCCGCGTGATCGTCGATGCCGCCGGCAGCCAGTTGGCCATAGGTGAACAGGAGCGGCAAAAACTGCGGATAGTAGCCGATNGTGTCGGGAATATGGCCGAGCAGCGCATACAGGCGGCCCTCATAGCCGTAGACCCAGAGCGCGTCATAGGCGGTAAACGGCCAATAGGCGATACCAAACCAGCGCACGACCAGCGCCGCGCCAGTCAGCAGTAACAGCAGCTTTTCATCGAATGCCAGCGGGCGCGACGAACGCTCGGACGGTTCGGGGACGGGCCTGCGCTTGCGGAACGCCAGCGCCGCGCCCGCCAGCGCCAGCGCGAACGTGCCGCCGAGCACGGGTTCGAGTTGCAGCGCGGGCTGGCCGGGCGGGCCAAACGCGCTCAGGAGGAACATCCANGCAGTGAGCAGCGCCGGGCCGAAGGCAAAGGCCACGCACAGCACCAGCGGGCGGTCGCGCCAGTCGCGGCGCGGCAGCAGCGCCAGCGCCCACGGCAAACCCAGTCCGAAGAAAATCCAGACGAAAGCCGGCGTTGCCGCCAGCGTTGATTGCATCCAGTACGGCATGTTCAGGCGAGGCTAAGGCGAGCGGCCAAACCGCGCAGCCTGCGCGACGCCAAGCGCGCCGAGCAGGCCAATGGCCGGGTAAACGGGCAGATAGTAGCGTTGCCATTCCAGCGGCGTCAAGAGCCATGTTGCCAGCAGCAGGCCGAGCGCCCAGACGCCGGTAACCCAGCGCGTGGCGAGGGGTATGTCCTGTCGCCGCAGCAGCGCCCACGCGCCGAGCGCTGCCAGCGCAATGACCAGCAGCGATCCGGGCAGCGATCCGCCGATGCTGACGCCGCGCAAAAGCGAACCCTCATAGCGCGCGATTTCCCCGGCGATCCAGAGGCCAAATTCCGGCGCTTCATAATATTGCGGCAGCACGACAAACGCCTGCCGGAAAAACCCGGCCAACTGATCGGCGCGGCCGCCATAGCCGCCGAATAACGCGATCTGAAGATCGAGCAGCGCCGCGCGGTCGTTCAACGTCCGGCCGAGCATATGCAGCGGGTTTTGCCCCCACCAGACCGGGTTGAGGGCGACGAACCCGGCAACCGCCAGCGCCGACGCCGCCAGCAACAGCGCCAGAGAGCGCACGAGCGCGCCGCCGGACACACGCCGCAGGGCCAGTCGTTCCAGCAGCGCATAGCCCCCGCAGGCCGCGAACACGAGCGCGACCGTGAGGGCGTTGCTGTGTTTCGCCGCCAGCGCCAGCCCCGCCGCCACGCCCAGCAACAGCGCGGAAACCAGCGTGCGCTTGCTCAGAAAATACAGACTCGCCAGCACCACCAGCAGTTCGGTGAGCAGCAGCGAGCCTTCCATCATCGCGCGGCGGCCATTGAGCAGCACCGCCGGATTGAGCGCGTAATAGGCGCTGGCCAGATAGGCGACCGCCCGGCCGCCGGCGACCTGACCGAGCGCAAACAACAGCCAGACGCTGGCGACCAGCAACAAGGCGGATGGCCAGCGCGACACCAGTAGCAGGCTGGGCGACGGCTCATGGCCCGCGCGCTGGTTGTAGTCCCGATCCGCGCCCCAGTCCCACTGACCGTTGATGTCGGCCAACTGATAGCCGGCCAGATGCCAGCTCAGCCCCATGGCGTAGCGGGCGAGGCTGCCGTTGAGGATACGCAGCGCCTGCAAGTCCGGTTCGGGCGGTTCGGGGCGGTACTGGAGGCGCGCAGGATCGCGCTCCATGAACAGGTAGGCGTAATCGTGCGTCAGGTAAATCTGCGTCGCTTCGTCGGCGTGGAACGGAACGAGCGGCGTCCCGGCAAGGACATAGACGCTAAGCAGCGCAAGCCAGAGCAAAGCGCTTGCGCTGCGACCGGGACGCGGAAAAACGGATGGCATGGGCATGGTTCAGGCGCAAGGCGCGCCGCCTGCCCGCCGGAGACAGCGCGGGCAAAGCGGCGGCAGTCCGGCGCTAGACAATCGTCACCAGCGTCTTGTTCTGTTCGACGCTGTTGCCGGGTTGCACGTGGATACGCTGTACCGTGCCATCGCGCGGGGCCTTCAACTCGTTCTGCATTTTCATCGATTCGAGCACAACGACGGTTTCGCCGCCCTTGACCGCCTGCCCTTCCGAGACGGGGATGGCGACCACCAGGCCCGGCATCGGCGCGCGAATCGAAATCTCGCCGCTGTCCACTTCTGGCCCGCCGCGCCGCGCCGACAGCAGTTGCGCGCGCTCGTCCTGAACATCGGCGACGAACAGGCGGCCACGCATCAGCACTTCGTACTTGCCGCCGCGCTCTTCGACCAGCACCTCGTGCGAGACGTTGTCCATGATGACGGAATACAGCGACGAATCGCCGAACGTTCGAAAGTCGACCTTGCGCCTCTCGCCATTCACCAGCAGGCTGCCGTCCTGCTGCGTTTCGATGACAAAGCGCACGCCGTTGATGGTGGTGATGTATTTCATGATGCGCTAGCGATGCATCCTTTCCCAGCGACCGACCCATTTCCAGTTGCTGGTGTCGCGCGCGCTCTGTTTGACAATCTGCCCGGCGAGCTGGCGGCGGCGGTGCGCGACGAGCGTCGCCAGAATGGCCGCCGTTTCCAGATCCTCTTCCTTCGGCTCGGTCTCATAGGTCGTCATGCTGAACCGCTCTTCGACGAACCGCGTGTCGAACATGCCGGCCAGAAAACTGAAGCTCTCCAGCAGGTTCTGGTGAAATGGGATGTTGTGCTTGATGCCGGTAATGCGAAACTCCTCCAGCGCCCGGCGCATACGCAGCATCGCTTCGGCGCGGTTTTCNCCCCAGCAGATGAGCTTGGCCAGCATGTTGTCGTAGTATGGCGTGATTTCCGCGCCGGGGAAAATGCCGCTATCGACGCGCACGCCCGGCCCGGTCGGCATAATCAATGTGCTGATCGTGCCGACCGACGGCAGGAAGTCGTTATACGGGTCTTCGGCATTGATGCGGCATTCCACCGCCCAGCCCTGTGGCTTCAGCAGGTTTTCCGTCGGCCCCATGCGCCGGCCACGGGCGATACGAATTTGCTCCTTCACCAGATCGACACCGGAAACGATCTCCGTCACCGGATGCTCGACCTGAAGGCGGGTGTTCATCTCCAGAAAGTAGAAGTTCTTGTCCTTATCGACGAGGCATTCAATCGTACCGGCATTGACATAACCGACCGCCTCGGCGGCGCGTACGCACATCTCGCCCATGCGGCGGCGCAGGTCGTCGTCCATGAACGGGCTGGGCGCTTCTTCGACCAGCTTCTGATGCCGCCGCTGGATGGAACACTCGCGCTCGGCCAGATGCACGGTGTTGCCGTGCATGTCCGCCAGAATTTGAAACTCGATATGGCGCGCGCCTTCCAGCAGCCGTTCAAGGTATACCGAACCGTCGCCGAACGCGGCCTCCGCCTCGCGCCGGGCCACCGCCAGCGCTTCGGGCAGTTCTTCAGCGCTGCGAACGATCCGCATACCCTTGCCGCCGCCGCCCGCCGCCGCCTTGACCAGCAGGGGAAAACCGACCTCGCGTTCCGCCGCCGCCAGTATTTCTTCATCGCGCAGCCCCGGCTCGGTTCCCGGCACGACCGGCACGCCCGCTTTCTTCACCGTTTCGCGGGCGCGCTGCTTGTCGCCCATGATGGCGATGGCCTGCGGCGTCGGGCCGATGAAGATTTTGCCCGCGTCGGCGACTGCCTGCGCGAACGCCTCGCGCTCCGACAGGAAGCCGTAGCCCGGATGCACCGCGTCCGCGCCGGTCTTGTTCATGGCGTCGATGATGTTTTCGATTTTGAGATAGCTCTCGCGCGGGGACGGCGGCCCGATGTAGACCGCTTCGTCGGCATAGCGCGTGTGCAGGCTGGTGCGGTCGGCATCCGAGTAAACCGCGACGGTACGGATACCGAGTTCGCGGCAGGCGCGCACGATCCGCACCGCGATCTCGCCCCGGTTGGCGATCAGCACCTTGTTGATCTTTGTCTGGGTTGGCTCGTGGGAATTACGCTCCATACGGTCGCCTCTTATTGCTGGCGCGCCAGCACGTCATGAACGCCGTTCTCGCGCGTCACGTTGGGCGTGATGTCGATAAATTCGGCCTGCGTGCAGCCATCCAGCGACGAGCAGCCGATATAGCTGAGGCCGGAACGCAGGCCCCGGCAGAAGGACTGCAGCACGTCGCGGGTTGCCCCCTTGTACGGAACCAGCGCGTCGGCCCCTTCCTCATAAACCGACTGCGCATCGCGCGCCGTCAGCGACACGGCGACGTCTTTCGACGCCATGCCACGGTATTGTTTGTACAGGTTGCCACTGATTTCAAGCAGCGTGCCGGGCGTGTCGTCGGTTCCCGCGAGCACATTGCCAAGCATGACCATGCTGGCCCCGGCGACCAGCGCTTTCATCGCATCGCCGGAATTGCGGATGCCGCCGTCCGCGATCACGCTGCCAGGGGCGGCCTGCGCGCATTCCAGCACCGCGTCAAGCTGCGGCACGCCGACGCCCGTCACGATGCGCGTCGTGCAGACGGACCCCGCGCCGATGCCGACACGGAAAATATCCGCGCCCCACGCTTTGGTATCGTACACCGCTTCTTTGGTCGCAATCGACCCGATCATGATGGGATGGTCGGGATAATGCTCGACCAGCCATTCGACGGTGCGTTTGGCCTTGATGGAATGCGCGTGAGCGATGTCGATGGAGATGATGATGTTCGGGCCGGGATTAAAGCGCGGCACGCGCTCGGTATAGTCGTTGACGCTGATCGAGAGCACCACCGGATAGTCGTCGGGAATGCCGGATTCTTCCAGCATCTCGCGCTGCTGTTCCGGCGTGCAGTTACGATGCAGCACCGGCAGCCCGCCCAGCTCGTACAGCGTGCGGCACAACTGCGCGCTGCTGACCGTATCCATGGCCGCGTTACAGATCGGGATACGTAACTTGATCGTCCGCCCCAGACGCTGGCACTTGAGTTCCGTTTCGAGGCTGACATTGTCGCGTGTTTCAACCTCGGAATAACGCGGCTTGATCAGAACGTCATCGAACGTACGCATTTGTTTTCCTCACTAATGCCCGCAGGTTACAGCGGGATATTGCCATGCTTGCGCGCCGGGTTGGCGTCGCGCTTGTTTTGCATCGCTTCGAGCGCATTGATGAGCCGGGGACGGGTGTCGCGCGGCTCGATGATATCGTCTACGTAACCGTGCGCTGCCGCCACATAGGGCGTGGCGAATTTCGCTCGATATTCCGCCACCAGCTCGGCCTTGCGCGCGTTCACGTCTTCCGCCTCGTTCAGCTCACGCCGGAAGATGATGCCGACCGCGCCTTCCGGCCCCATGACGGCGATTTCGGCCGTAGGCCATGCAAAGTTCAAATCGCCCCGAATGTGTTTGCTGCTCATGACGCAGTACGCGCCGCCATACGCCTTGCGCGTGATGACGGTCAGCTTGGGCACGGTACACTCGCAGTAGGCGTAAAGCAGCTTCGCCCCGGCGCGAATGATGCCGCCGTGTTCCTGATGTGTTCCCGGCATGAAGCCCGGCACATCGACGAACGTGACCACCGGGATATTGAACGCATCGCAGAAACGGATGAAGCGCGCCGCTTTCTCGCTGGCGTCGATGTCGAGCACCCCGGCCAGCACCGCCGGCTGGTTGGCGACAATGCCCACACTGTGCCCGCCAAGCCGCGCCATGCCGACGATGATGTTCGGCGCGAAGGCTTCATGCAGCTCGAAGAAGCGCCCGTCGTCTACCACCCGGTGAATGACCTCTTTCATGTCATACGGCTTGTTCGGGTTGTCGGGCACGATGTCATCCAGCTCCGCATCCGCGCGCAGCGGGTCGTCGGTCGTCGGCACGAACGGCGGGTCTTCCATATTGTTCTGCGGGATGAACGAGAGCAGCTCGCGCACCAGCAGCAGGGTTTCGGTTTCGTTTTCGCCGACGACATGGCAAACGCCGCTCTTGGCCGCGTGCACGCTCGCGCCGCCCAGTTCCTCGAACGTGACATCTTCGTGGGTCACGCTTTTGACGACATCCGGCCCGGTGACGAACATATAGCTGGTGTTCTTGACCATGAAGATGAAATCGGTCAGCGCCGGGCTGTAGACCGCGCCGCCCGCGCACGGCCCCATGATGACGCTCAACTGAGGGATGACGCCACTGCTGAGCGTGTTCCGCAGGAAGATATCGGCATAGCCGCCCAGACTGACGACGCCTTCCTGAATGCGCGCCCCGCCGCTGTCGTTCAGGCCGATGATCGGCGCGCCGGTTTTCAGGGCCATGTCCATGATCTTGACGATCTTGCTGGCGTGGGCTTCGCTCAGGCTGCCGCCCATGACCGTGAAGTCCTGAGAGTAAACATAGACCAGCCGCCCGTCAATCGTGCCATAGCCGGTCACGACGCTATCGCCCAGAAAGCGCTGTTTGTCCATGCCGAAGTCATGCGAGCGGTGTTGAACAAAAGCGTCGAGTTCGCGGAAGCTACCCGGATCGAGCAAAATATCAAGCCGCTCTCGCGCGGTATTGCGCCCCGAGTCGTGCTGGCGTTTGATGCGTTCTTCGCCACCGCCCACCCGGCCCTGCTCCCGCTTAAGGCGCAGTTCTTCAATCTTGGGATTCAATGTCATTCGCTGACTTCTCCGTCCCTTGAGGCCGCCCGGCCTTGAGATCGTAATAGGTGGCGACCAGAATTACGACGACGCAAAACGTACTGAAAATCAGCACAGGCAGCCGCTGCCGGTCATATTCCGCCTGCGTGAACAGCACCCATCGGGCAATGTTATAACTGGCGAAAATGACGATTACGGCTACCGCAATGCGTTTGGCATACCGGCGACCCCATATCAGGTAATACGTTACGACGAGAAACAGAAACGCCCACAGCACGCCGCCGACAACCGGCAGCGCCTGCGGCTGGCTGGCAACCGCCGCGACTTCGGGCGGCGTTTGCAGCGCGTAAATTACCCCACCAAGCTGTATGACGGCCAGCAGGCCAGTCCAGAAATGCAACCGGATGCGACAGCCGGGGAGGATCAGGTCACGTTTGGTATCCACAGTCATAACACGCGGCGCATTATAGCGTAGCGAAATCCGGCTGTCAGGACATACCGGCTGGGCGCGGGCATTTGCGTCACGAACGGTAAGCAAACCGTGATTATAGCTTATAAACCTAACCCCCTCTCCAAATCGTGTCCGATTTAGAGAGGGGAATTGTGAACCGCAAATACGTGTAGGGGCGACGCGGCGCGTCGCCCGCCGAGGGCTAAAGCCCTCGGCTAGTGAAACCAGTCCACTAAAGGGGCTGGACGGATTGTCTGGCGACGTAGGAAACCTCACCCCCTAACCCCCTCTCCAAATCGTGTCCGATTTGGAGAGGGGGAACCAGACAAGTGCAGCGCTGCTATGTCCGTGCAAGCACCGTCGCATACGCTGGCTCCCCTTCTCCAAAACACGAAAAACGCGTGTTTTAGAGAAGGGGCCGGGGGATGAGGTTCCGGTGTTCGCTATAGGTCAAGGCTCTTGGATGCAGGAGTGCGGGCGACGCGGCGCGTCGCCCCTACAGGCGTCCTCGGCTCGCAGTTCCCCCTCTCTACGGCGCGTTTTTCGCCGTGGAGAGGGCAGCAGCGGGTCGGCGCTGCCGACCGTAGTCGAAGCGCAGCGAGACCGCAGGCATAGGGGGTGAGGTTCTACCCCTCGCCCGCGGCGCGCGCCTGCGCCTCGATGGCTGCCTCGCGCGTCTGGGCGGCGCGGATGCGCTCCATGTCGAACTTGGTCTCGCGCTCGAAGGTGTAGATGCCGTTGTCTTCCTGATACACGTCCGTGAGCTGGGTGTAGCAGTAGCCGAACATGTTCGGGTTGTCTAACAGGACGGACACCAGCCCTTCGAAGCGCTCGTAAAACTCNTCGATGGATTTGGGCCGGTCGCCATAGCCCCACGAGTCATCGCCGGGTTTGGCGGTCGGCTTCCACCAGATGCCGCCGAACTCGCTCACGAAATACGGCTGGCCGCGATACGGCAGCGACCACGCGCGCTTATCCTTGAAACGGTCGGGCTGGCGCATGTTGTCCGGCGCGTTCAGGTAGGGCCAGTCCTCGCGCTCTTCGCCGCCGCTGTGCCGCGCGGCGAAGGCCGCCACATCCTGCGTGTAATCGTGGCTGTCGTAGACATCGGTTTCGAGGACACGGTGCGAGTAACCCGATGCGTCGAGCACCGGGCGCGTCGTGTCCATGGCCTTGGTCGCAAGGAACAGCCCGCGTGTCACCACATCGAGATCGGTGATGCGGTCGCCGATGGTCTGCCACGTTTCGTTGAGCGGGCACCAGCCGATGATGCTCGGATGCGAGTAGTCACGCTCCAGCGCTTCCAGCCACTCGGTAAGATAAGACGCGGTCGGCTTCTGGTGGTCGCTGTCCGGCCCGTGAGTGCGGCAACCCCAGTCGCCGAACTCGCCCCACACCAGATAGCCGAGGCGGTCGGCGTGATAGAGGAAGCGTTCTTCAAACACTTTCTGATGCAGGCGCGCGCCGTTAAACCCGGCCTGCAGGCTCAGCTCGATGTCACGAACCAGCGCTTCGTCGCTCGGCGCGGTCATGATGCCGTCGGGATAGTAGCCCTGATCGAGCACGAGGCGCTGGAAGATCGTCTGGCCGTTGATCTGCACGGCCTTGCCGTTGATGCTGACGCTCCGCAGCCCGGCATACGATTTCACCTGATCGACCACCTGCCCGCTGGCATCGAGCAGTGTCAGCATCAGGTCGTAGAGATGCGGGTCGGCGGGCGACCAAAGCCGGCGGCGATCTTCGGGGATGTTGAGGTCGAGCCGCGGCGTGAAGTCGAGGCCCACGGGGACCTCGACGGCCGTCACGACGCCATCCGCGTCGCTCAGCTCGGCGCGCAGACGCCCACCCGGCAGGTTGCCCGCCAGCGGCTGCTCGATGACGAAACGGCTGTTGGTCACATCCGGCGTGATGCGGGCGCGGCGCAGATAAACATCGGGAACCGGCTCCAGCCACACCGTTTGCCAGATGCCGGTCGTGCGCGTGTAGAAAACGGTGTAGTTGCCGAATTTCTGCGACTGCTTGCCGCGCGGCTGTGGCACGTCGTGGCGGTCGCGCGCGCGCACGACAATCGTGATCTGCTCGCCCGGCCCGGCGACGCCGCTCAGGTCGCACGAGAACGGCGTGAAGCCACCGCGATGCCGCCCCACCTCGACGCCGTTGACCCAGACGGTGGCGTCATAATCGACCGCCTGAAAATGCAGCAGCACGCGCCTCCCCTGCCACTCCGCGGGAATATCGACCACGCGGCGATACCAGACGGCGTTGAGAAAATCGCGGTTATGCACGCCGGACAGCTCGGACTCCGGGCAGAACGGGACGATGATGCGATCGTTCAACTCGCGTTCGAGCAAACCGCGCTCCAGTCCGGAATCGCCCTGATCGATCTCGAACTGCCACTCGCCATTCAGGCACAGCCAATCGGGACGCACAAACTGCGGGCGGGGATATTCACTGCGTGGGATCGTCATGAAGCTTGTTTCTCCTGTGTAGAGAGCGTGTGTGGCCGCGCTCACCAGGCGGCGCGGCGCTCGGGTAAAGGATCGACCGTGTAAGCCATGCGGTCGCATAGCCGAGAGAACAGTTCCAGCTTAACCGGCGCGTAGTCAGGATTATCCCACTGATTGTGCGTTTCGTTCGGGTCGCGTTCCAGATCGTACAACTCGCCGCCGACGCCATGAACGGCGACCAGCTTGTAGCGCTCCGTCCGCACCATCGTCGCCTGCGCTGTCGGGTCGCGGTGCCATGGCATGGCGTTGTAATACTCGCAGTAGATGTCGTCCCGGTGCTGGTCCAGCGGCGCTTCGCCGGTCAGCATGGGCCAGAGCGAGCGGCCCTGCATCCCCGGATACCTTGGCAGCCCTGCCGCTTCAAGCAACGTCGGCGCGATGTCCACCAGTTCGACCAGCGCCGTGCTGCGCTGGCCCTGCAGCACGGTTCCCGGCATCGACACGATCAGCGGGACTTTGATCGCAGGCTCGTAGAAATACGGCCCCTTGAGATAAATCCCGTGGTCGCCCAGCATCTCGCCGTGGTCGGACATGAAGATCACGATCGTGTTTTCAAGCTGGCCTGTCTCTTCCAGCGCGTCGAGCATACGCCCGACCTGCGCGTCGATCAGGTCAATCATCGCCCAGTAGGCGGCGCGCACGTAGCGATGTTCATCCTCCGACATTTCGGTGAACGCGTGCAGATGCGGCGTGTTGTACGACTGTCCGTGATCGATCTGCTGGAACAACGGCTTGTTCGCCAGTTCGCCCTCGACATAGTTCGGCAGCGGGATTTCGTCGAGGCGTTCCAGATAGCGTTCCAGATACTCGGCGGGTGGGTCGAACGGGTGGTGCGGATCGAAGATGTTGACAGAGAACAGCCACGGATAGTCGTAGTCCGCGTTGGCGCGAATGAAGTTGATCGCCTTTTCGGCGCACCACGTCGTCTGGTGATATTCGACGGGCATCCCGATGCTGACCTGCTTCGAGCGTTCGGACGGCCTCACGTCGTATTTGACGCCGCGCTCGATCAGCCAGTTGCCGTATTCGTTCGTCGGCCATTCCGGGCGCGGGTGGTGCGACCAGTGAAACTCGTCGTAGCCATCGTCGATGCGCCGCTCGGTCCCTTTATTGACCGAAGGATTGCAGGTCGAAGTATGCAGCTTGCCGGAAAGGCCGTTGATGTAACCCGCGCCCTCTTTCAGCAGGCGGGTGACGAAAACTTCATCTTTGGGAATATCCTGCCCGTTCTGGCGACAGCGCGTCGTGCGCGGGTAACGCCCGGTCAGAAACGAGGCGCGGCTCGGCGTGCAGACCGGGCTTTGCGAAAAGCTGTTCTCGAAAAGCACGCCGCGTTCGGCCAGCCGGTCGATGTTCGGCGTGTGCACAAACGGATTTCCATAGCAGCCCAACGTATCGAAGCGCTGCTGGTCGGTACAGATCCATAACACATTTGGAGCTTGAGTCGGCATTGCGTGTGTCCCTGAAACGAGCGCTCTACTGTTTGACAGCGCCGGCAAGACCTTCAACAAACTGGCGCTGGGCGAAGAAAAACACCAGCACGATCGGAATTAATGACAGCGTCGCCGCTGCCGCCATGCCCGACCAGTCGATTTCGTTTTCGCCGATGAAGGCGAACAGGCCCACGCTGAGCGTGCGCAGGTCGGGGCGGCTAAACGTGAACACGAGCGGCACGAGGAAGTTATTCCACGCCTGCAGGAACGTCAGCACGCTCACCGTGGCGATGACCGGCCGGCTCAGCGGCAGCATGACGCGCCAGTACACCTGCAGGAAATTCGCGCCGTCCAGCACCGCCGCCTCTTCCAGCTCCTTCGGCACGCTGCGGAAGAACGCCGCGAACAGCAGGATATGGATGACGTGGCCGGAACTAAGCACGAGGATCGGGCCGAGCAGCGTATTCAACAAACCCAGCGCCCCGGCGATCTGGACGGTCGGGATGATGGTGTAGCCAAGCGGCACAAAGACGGTGGCGACGAGCAGGCCGAGGATGAAGCGCTGGCCGATGAATTTAAACCGGCCCAGCACGTAACCGGACAGGCTGGTATGGAACACCACCAGCGCGACCGTCGCGACCGTGATAACGACAGTGTTGATCATATAGCGGCTGAAGTTGGCCTGTACCCAGGCGCGCTCATAGTTTTCCCAGCGCCATTCGGAAGGCACGAGGTTCAGGCCGCTGGCGAAGATTTCCCGTGACGTCTTGAGCGAAGCCGAGACCATCCACAGGAACGGGTAAACCCACACGAGGCAGACGACGAGCAGGATCAGGACGGTGATGATGCGCCGCAGATCCCACTTCCATTCGCTGACGAAGCCGGGAAGCAGTCGTTGTCTCATAGTTCGTTTCGCTTTCGCCGCAGGTACGCCACCACGACGCCCTGCATCGCCGCCAGCGCCAGCGTCGCCAAACCGAAAAAGACCGCCGCCGCCGAGGCATAACCAAGGCGCGGAATGCTGGAGTTGAACGCCCAGCGATAGATGTAGACTTCCACGACTTCCGTCCGCAGGAAGGGGCCGCCGCCGGTCAGCGTGAGAATCAGGTCGAAAACGCGCAGGGTGTCGAGCGCGGTGATGACGAGAATCAGCAGGCCAAACGGCAGCAGCACCGGCACGGTGATATAGCGAAACACCTGCCGCGGGTTCGCGCCATCGACCTGTGCTGCCTCGTACAGCTCTTTCGGAACCGTCTGTAACGCCGCCAGCCAGTACACCAGCGTCACGCCGAACCACTTCCAGATGTGAATGCCCATAGCGGTATAGAGCGCGCTGTTGGCCTGTCCGAGAAAGTTGATCGGGCGGTCGACCAGCCCCGTTTCGAGCAGGAAGCGATTGACCGGCCCGCCGACCGGATCGAACACAAACGTCATGACGACGCCGATGATGGCCGTCGTCGTAATGACGGGCAGGAACAGCGCCGTGCGAAACAGGTTGGCAAATGGCAGGCGTGGATCGTTCAGGATGATCGCGACGATGAGCGCCAGCGAGACGCGGATCGGCACCGTGATGACCATAAACAGGATCGTGTTGTTGAAGGCGTTCCAGAACAGCGGATCGTTCGCCACCTCGATGTAGTTGTCGAGGCCGATGAACCGCGCATTGCTGGTAAAGCCGTTCCAGTCGAGCAGCGAGAAGTAGAGACTGCTGACGACCGGATAAAGCACGAACAGCACGAACAACAACAGCGACGGCGCGAGGAACAGGTAAATCCAGCGGTCGTGCCAGAGCTGTCTTAAAACGGAGCGGGACGCCGGCGGCAGCGCCGGCGTCATGCCTGAGTACGAATCCTGCATCCGGACGGTGCTCATCAGAATGTCCGGCCTTTTCTGCTACTGGTAGAACTCACTGGTGTAGTCCTGCCCGCGCTCCCAGTTGTCGAAGACCCAGTCATCCTGGCTGACCTCGAACCCTTCTGCCTGCGCGGCGGCAATCGCCGTTTCACGCGCCGCCGTCATCTTGTCGGCGTATTCCTGAAGGGTCGCGCGGATGTCGGTCACGTCGCCGCTGATCGCCCCCTGAACGATCTCGCCCAGATTGGGGCGCACATCGCTCATGCGCGCCAGCACTTCGGAAACTGCCGGGTTGCGCACCGACGGCGACGGCGCGAGGCGCACCTGCTGGTTGAAAATCTCGATGGCTTTCACATACGTCGGATGCACGTTCGCGCGGCTGACTGCCGTGGTATCCAGCGNGGGCTGATCCATGCGCTCGGCCAGACCGATCTGGAATTCATCGGAGATGAACTCCTGCAGAATTGCGGCGGCAATTTCCGGATGTTCCGACTGGCTCGAAATCCAGAAGTCACCGATCTTGGGGCCGCGATTGACATAGGGCGTCATGCCGGCTTCGGGCGTCGGCGGCGCTGTCACGCTGATGAGGTCCATGAAATCGGCAAAGTCCGACTGCAATACGCCGATGTTCCACGGCCCATCGAAGAACATGCCGCCGGCTTCCGTGGCCCAGCGGGCGCGGGCGTTGCGCGTGTCGATGGTAGTTGAGGTCGGGAACAGCGTGCCATCCTGCGCCATCGAAACCAGGAATTCGAGCGCATTGACGTAGGGATCAGTGCCATAGGCGTATTCACCGGTCGCAAAGTCGATGGGGCCGGAAGCGCCCGCGATCTGCGCCAGACTGTTCAGCGAGTCGCCCATGCGCTCGATATGGCCGATGCCCTGAATCCAGCCGAAGGTGAAGCCGCCGCCGTTATCGGTGATCTTGCGCGCCGCGTCGCGGAATTCATCCCACGTCGCCGGGCCGTTTTCGGGATCGTAACCGGCTTCTTCCATCATCTGCTTGTTGAACCAGTTCAGAATTTCGTGGAAACGGAAGCTGAAGATGGGGAAGCTGTAGAGGACGCCATCGAAAACGGTATTGCCCTGAATGAACACATCCTCAGGTAGGCGTGATTTCCATTCCTCACTGACGTACGGATCGAGCGGCGTGAACCAGCCTTCCGCTTGCAGCGCCGGAACCGGCAGGCTGAGGCCCGCATAGGCAAAGACGTCGGGAGCCTGATTGTTGGGATAAGCCAGTTGCAGCGACTGTCCGAGATCCGGCGGTGAATAGACGGTATGCTGAACGGTGACGTTCGGGTTCTGTTCGGAATAGGCGGCGAAAACGCTTTCGAGCAGTGGTTGCAGTGGCAGGAAATGATCCCACCACTGTATCGTGATGGCGTCCTGAGCGAGCGCCCTGAAGNCATGGAGGCCCGGCGCGCCAATGGCGACGCCCGCCCCAAGAATACCTGTCGCTTTAAGGAAACCGCGGCGGCTTAGCTGAGCTTTCATGACTTCCACTCCTTAAAAAAGCAAACTGATTTCCAGAGAACGGTTGCGCGCTGCTTATGTCTGACTGCCGGCCTCACTCCTCTCACTCATCAGCCGGTAACTGAGATGCATGATGATGTCCTGCGGGTAATTGCCGAACCGGCAGCCAAACAGGTTGACGCCGCCTGCATAAATGGCATCCTCCTTGTTGCCGATCCGCATGCTGATAAAGCGATTGGTATGGAGGGCGAGATCATCGAGACAGACATCGGAAATGCGAATGCCGTCGATATAGCTGCCTTCAGGGCTGATCTTCCACGTTTTGAGCAGGCCATACTGCGAGTTGTAATCGGGCCACCAGTCGGGCGTCAGCGCTCCGCGATCGTTGCCGAAGTCTCCGGGGCTGGTCCACGTGCCAACCTCGACGCCGTTCACCCACAGCGTGATATCTGACGGATAAGTGTTGTCATGGCGCGGCGCTTCCGAAGCGATCTCCATGCTGAATTGCAGGCTCTCCACCACGGCTCCGGCGGGAATATGGTTTGGAAAGCGATATTCGAGGTAGCCCCGCCTGAACCAGATGAGCTGGGCATGGATACGGTCGGGATGGTAAAAGAAGGCCGGATTGTCCAGCTCGCCGATCACGCTCGTTTCCGTTGCCAACCCGCACGTTGGGCTAACGTCGCAATCGACATACGCGCCGATGGGCATGGAAATATCGCTCGCAGCCCGGCGCACACGTGTCGCCTGAGGCAGCGTAATCACAAGTTGCTGGTGTGTGGTTGCCTGACAGACCTTCTGCACGCCGCGACTGGCGGGCTTGATGGACGTAAACACCAGCCCCGCTTCTTCAAGCTCGCGAACATGAGCGGCAACCGTCGATGCGGGCATCTGCAGCGCAGTAGCGATTTCGACAATGCTGGCGGGTTGCAGGCGAAGAAATCTGAAAATGGTGAGGCGTGGTTGCGAGGCCAGCGCTTTGACAAGCTGGAAAGAGCGTTCGTCGGCGGCATCCAGATCGGCGAAGATCGAGCCGCCAACCTCACGCGAGGGGCCAAAATCTTCAGAAGCCATCAGCAACCATTCCTGACGGAAAGGAAACAGAAAATCTGTTTCGCTCTACTACCAAATATTTAAAACGCCGCTTTTCTGGCCACATATCGCCAGAGTAAGACAAAAATGCTGTTTAACAAACAGCATAATGCGCGAGATCACATCTGTCAAAAAATGGTCACAAGTGGACAGCAAAAAGGCCCGGCAATACCGGGCCTTCTGCATCATCGAAGCAATGGGGCCATTACCACCAGCGCGGCAACACCGCGCTAGATCGTCGCGTCGGGGCGATATTCGCCGAAGACACCGCGCAGCGTATGGCAGATTTCGCCGAGCGTCACATCGTTTTCGACACAGGTGATGAACAGCGGCATCAGGTTTTCACTCCCCTTCGCCGCCGTCTCAAGCCGAGCGCGCAGCTCCGCGACTTTGGCGTTATCGCGTGTTTCACGCAGTCGCGCCAGCCGCTCCCGCTGTGCCGCCTCAATCGCCGGATCGACACGCAGCAGGTCAATCGGCGTCTCCTCGTCATTCNTGAAGCGGTTCAGTCCAACGATGATTTGCTCGCCGCTCTCGATTGCCTGCTGGTACTCGTAGGCAGCATCGTTGATTTCACGGTTGATGAAACCGGCCTCAATCGCGGCCAGCGCGCCGCCGAAGTCGTCGATACGCCGGATATACGCCTGCGCCCGTTCAACGATTTCAGCCGTCAGCTTTTCGATCAGGTAGCTACCGCCCAGCGGGTCAACGGTATCGGCCACGCCCGATTCGTAGGCGATGATCTGCTGGGTTCGCAGCGCGACCTGCACCGCCGCTTCCGTGGGCAGCGCCAGCGCCTCATCCATGCTGTTGGTATGCAGGCTTTGCGTGCCGCCGAGCACCGCCGCCAGCGCCTGAATGGTCACACGGGCGATGTTGTTCATCGGCTGCTGCGCCGTGAGTGTGCTACCGCCGGTCTGCGTGTGGAAGCGCAACCGCCAGCTTTCCGGGTTTTGCGCGCCAAAGCGCTCGCGCATAATCATGGCCCACAGACGACGCGCGGCGCGGAACTTGGCAACTTCCTCAAGGAACTGGTTGTGCGCGTTGAAGAAGAACGAAAGCTGCGGCGCAAATTCATCGACCTGCAACCCCGCGTCCAGCGCGGCCTGCACATAGGCAATGCCGTTCGCCAGCGTGAAGGCGACTTCCTGCACCGCCGTGCAGCCCGCTTCACGAATGTGATAGCCGCTGATGCTGATCGTGTTCCAGCGCGGGACTTCCGTTTTGCAGTAGGCGAACACGTCGGTAATCAGCCGCATCGACGGCTTGGGCGGGAAGATATAGGTTCCGCGGGCGATATACTCCTTGAGGATGTCATTCTGGATCGTGCCGCGCAGCTTGCTCGGCTCCACGCCCTGCCGTTTCGCCGCCGCAATATACATCGCCAGCAAAATGGCGGCGGGCGCGTTGATGGTCATGCTCGTGGAAACGCGGTCCAGCGGAATGCCCTGAAACAGCCGCTCCATATCGGCCAGCGAACTGATGCTGACGCCGACTTTGCCCACCTCGCCGAGCGCCATCGGGTCGTCGGCGTCGTAGCCGATCTGCGTCGGCAGGTCGAACGCGACCGATAAGCCGGTCTGGCCGTGTTCCAGCAGATAGCGATAGCGGGCGTTCGACTCTTCGGCGGTCGCATAGCCCGCATACTGGCGCATCGTCCACAGGCGGCTGCGATAGCCAAGCGGATGAATGCCGCGTGTGAACGGATACTCGCCGGGGAAACCAAGCTCGGCCTCGTAGTCTACAGGGACATCGTCCGGCGTATAGACCGGCTCCAGTTCGATGCCGGAGGACGTGTGAAACACGGATTTGCGCTCCGGCGCTTTTTCCTGTGCGCGGCGCAGCACATTCTCCTGCCAGCGCTTCTTTGCGTCGTGCAGTTTGGTGGAAACCATGGCGCTCCTGTCGATTTAGCTAATCAAACGCGCTTTGAGGCACATCAATCTGTTCAAAGTTGGCAAAGGTGAGATCGGTGAATTTGAGCTTCAGCTTACGGCGCACGCGCTCGAACAGGTCGGTATAGCCGCCGCGATAGGCCGTGGCCTCGCCCAGCCCCAGCCTGAGCCGCACCTGCTGGATCGCCTCGGCCTCGCCCTCGATCTCGACAAAGTTGCCGTAGGGCATCTCGTCCAGAACAACTTCAACACCATCGAGCTGGTAAGTGGTGCGATATTTCTCGTAGACCATGTAGGGCGACAGCCCCAGCCGCCCCAGAATGTCGTGCATGGTGTCGAAGTCGCTGACCTCGACCTCGGCTTCATAGCGCGACACGGCATCGCTGCCACGAACCGCGCCCTTGCCCGCCTTGTACGTCAGGCGCCAGCGGCTGTCCTCGCGCAGGCGCAGCACATCGCCCCTGCGGCTTAAGGAACGCGACTTGTCATCGTAACGCACGTTACGCTCGTAAGTGCGGGGCGACACCAACACCGCGCCGGCGCTTTCCAGCCGCTGGCGCACCGCGTCGAGATCGCGCACATAGAGCTTCAACTCAACTTCGTTCTGTCCCGCCATCCGGTAGTCTCTGGCTACGCCAAAGCATCATCCGCCGTCGTCTCCACAGGAATGGGGATGACCTGCAGTTTCAGCCCGAAAGCCTGCTCAAAAATGTCGGTATGGCGCTCAAGCGCCCACAGGGCCACCTGCTCGTCGCCGCGGAAGTTGATTTCCATCAGCGCATGGCCGCCCACCACCCGCAGGCTCAAGTCGCGAACGACGCCATCGCGCGAGCGGTCAAGCTGTTCCGCCAGCCGCAGCAGCGCGCATAACTGGAGCAACCGCCGGTCGTCGCCCGGCTTCAGCAACGATGCAAATTCGTCAACCGTTGGTTTGCCCTTGCGGTGATAACGCGCCATCAGCGCGATGAGCGCAATCTCGCGGTGCGTATATCCCGGCAGGCCGCCATTCAGGATGAGGTAAGCGCTATGTTTGTGATGGTCGTGATAATCGACCGACACGCCGATGTCGTGCAGCATCGAAGCCGCCCACAGCAGCTCGCGCTCGACCGGCCCGCAATCGTGCGTCTCCGGCGGCAGTTGGTCGAACATCGACAGCGTCAGGCGGGCGATATGCTCGGCGTGCTGTTCCTGAAAGCGATAGAGATGCGCGAGATTGAGCACGGCGGCATGGCGCACGTTATGGAAAACCGGCGCGCCGCTGCCCGCCAGAAAGCGCTCGTAAAACAGCCCTTCGCGCATACTCTGGCTGCAGATGGTCATGGACTTTGCCCCGCTGGCGCGCATGGCTTCGGCAACGACAATCGCCCCCGCCAGCGAGATATCGGCGCGGTCGTGCTTCATGCCGGCCAGCTTGTTCCGCTCGGCAACACTCAACGAAGCCAGCTTATCGACCACGGCATCGACTTCATCCAGCGTCATCACGTAGCCATGCAGATGGTCGAGCGGATAGTGCTTCTGCTTCTGGATCAGCCGGGCAATCAGGCGCAGCGTGCCGCCCTCGCCCACCAGCATCATGCCCGGTTCGGCCTGAAACCAGTCGATGTTCTGGTAGACATCGCGCAGGTGGCTTTGCAGCTTCTTCACCTCTTTGGAGGTTACCGGATCGGAATGCAAAAACCTTTCGGTCACGCGGACAGCGCCAAGTGGCAAGCTGATTGCGTTGGCGTTGCGGCGGTTCTTCACCCGGATGATTTCCATGGAGCCGCCGCCAAGATCGAGCACAAAGCCATCGGTGAGCGTCGTGCTGTTCACCGCGGCGAGATAGGCGTAGTAGGCTTCTTCCTCGCCCTCCAGCACGCGCACCGGAATATTGGATTCGGACACGATGCGTTTGAGAAAATAAGCCCGGTTGCGCGCCTCGCGAATGGCGCTGGTTCCAACGGCAACGATGTCGTTGATGCCGCTGGCCGCGCAGAACGCGGCGTAAATCCGCATCACGCGCGCCGCGCGATCCATCGCCGCCGCGCTCATGACATCGTTGGCGGCCATGCCCTCGCTAAGACGCACGGCCTCGCGCACTTCATCGGTCACTTTGAAGCTGAGTTGCGGCACATATTCGACAACAATCAGCCGGAAGCTGTTGCTGCCCATGTCGATGATGGCGAGACGCTGCGAGTCGCGGTAAACGTCGCTGTGCTCGGCCAGTGTTTTCAGGCGTTTCAGGTTGATCAAATCGTTTTCTGCTTCCATCGAGGGCTAACCGACCTCTCGCAGGGCTTCCGGAAGGTCGGCTCGTACGGCGTTGACGAGTGTTGAGTAGACGCCTTCCGCGCGGTCTGGCGCAACAATCAGGCTCTTGGTAAAGCTCCCGGCGGCGCGTTCCACCAGCCACAAATCCGCGCCATACAGCGGCAAATCGGGCTGGTCGGCAAGCTGGTCGAAATGAATGGCATTCAGCCGGGCCACCAAACGCTCATAGCGGTCGAGAGGGATGGAATAGACGAGCGGTTTGCCCCCGAATCGCTCGAGGAAAACTGTCTCAAGCTGGACCTCCCGCCCGGTGCGATAAATGAGCGTCGACACCGAATCGCGCGCTCGACCGTCGTGGTGATACACCGTCAGGCGGTAGACCGCCCGCACGCCGGGGCGAACGCAGATTTCCGGCAACTGCTCGACGCCGGCGCTCTCGATAATGGCGCGCAGGGTCGGCGCATGTGGGGCCAAAAGACCTCGATCCATGACCTCCCTCTGTACACTTCTCTGTCTGATTATAGCGCACGCCGGAACGCAGGTAACGTAACTGCGCCCGTTGCCTTTCACAGCCAGCGGTGTTCAGGTTAAATAGTTGCTGGCCGAAAGGGATCGGGAAAATACATCCGCATGAGGTAAAATATGAGCAAACGTCTGGAACGCATTCGCCGAAATCCCAAAAATGTTTCACTCGACGAATTGCGACCGGTATTGGAAGATTACNGATTTGAGCTTAGGCAGGCGACAGGCAGTCATTACATCGCTGACAACCGCTCTGGAACTGGGAATACCAATTCCGGAACCCGAACGCGAGCAAGCGTAAAGCAGCCCGGCGTCCCCTCCAAACCGTATCATCTACTCAGCTCGCTTCTACTGAATTAGCAGGCAACCGTGACTACACAAAACATCAAGATCAATCACATCGCCATCGTCGTGGCGGATATGGACAAAGCGCTGAATTTCTGGCAGCAGGCGCTCGGCCTGCCCTTACAACACACCGAGCGCAACGAAGCCGAAGCGGTCGATATTGCGTTCTTGCCGGTTGGTGAGGGCGAGATCGAACTGATTAAGCCGATCACCGAGGNCAGCGGCGTGGCAAAGTACCTCGCCAAGACCGGCGGCGGAATGCATCATCTGTGTCTGGAAGTGGAAAATATCGAAGTGGCGATGGCCCGGCTTGCGGAAAACGGCGCGGAACTGATTAACGAGACGCCGCGCACGCGCCCCGATGGCAGGCGCTACTGCTTCGTGCATCCGCGCAGTACCGGCGGCGTGCTGCTGGAATTGTATGAAGCGCTGAGTCAGTCCTGAGCCTCGAAATCGACCTGCTTATAAACGCGGGCAAGCGGCAGTGTGCAGCCAATCGACGGCAACTCAAGTTCCGCGTCCAGCCCTGTCGCGTCGGTAAATAGCCATGTGTTGTCGTTCTGCCGCAGATAACGCTCAATCCGCGGGTTGTTCTGCGAAATGAGGACATATTCCTGAAGGGTCGGAATTGCCCGATAATGCCGGAATTTGTCGCCCCGGTCGTAGGCTTCAGTTGATGGAGTCAACACCTCGATGATAAGTGTGGGATTCAGCAGCGTCGCTCGACCTGATCCCTCAAATTCCGGCGTGCCGCACCGGACGACGACATCCGGGTATGTGTACAATCCGGTCGCACTGACCTTGACTCGCATGTCAATCTGATACAAACGGCATAATGGCCGGCGAAGCTGTGGATGCAAGACGGCAACAAGATTGCCAATGATCAGGGTGTGATTTTCCCTTGCGCCGACCATCTCGAACACTTCACCGTCGAGGTATTCGTGGCGAGTCTCACTTGTCCGCTCAAGTTCCAGATATTCCTCAACGGTTAACCTGGTTTTGGGGGTGATACCCATAGCGCCACCTCATCTCGCTTCGCCCTTATCGTAACACGAATTGGGGCGGCAACCGGCACATCCCGCCAGCGCCATGCCGCCCCCATGGACGATTGGGCGTCTGCTCTATCCGCCCGCCATCGCGCCGATGATGCGGAAAGGCTGCTTTCCTGTCGCCACCTCAGCCGGAACAGCGGCATCCGGCGGTTCGTGAGACAGATCCTCGCCACAAGCAAAGAAGCGGATGAAAGCACGGCGTTGTTTGGTCACCGGATCGCGAATAGTGCCGCGCAACATCGGATAGGCGGCTTCCAGCGCATCCAGAATGGCGCGCTGCGTCACCGGCTGCGAAACCTCAAGCTCAACCGGCCCCGTGACCTGCGCCAGCGTGCGCAGGTGCAAGGGCAGCGTCACCTGAATCATGGCAAGACCTGCACTTCGACCGACAATACAGGCGGCAAATCGCGCACAACCGGCATCCAGTGATCGCCCGAATCGGCGGAAACGTAAACCTGACCGCCGGTTGTACCGAGATAAAGGCCACACGACTCCAGCGTGTCGACCGCGAAGGCGTTTCGCAACACATTGACATAACAGTGGCTTTGCGGCAGGCCGTTGGTCANCGCCTCCCACTCGTTGCCGCCCGACCGGCTGCGATAGACGCGCAGTTTACCGTCGGGCGGAAAATGATGGGAATCGCTCGCGATCGGCACGACATAAATGGTTTCCGGTTCGTGCGCGTGAACGGCGATTGGAAACCCAAAATCACTCGGCAGGTTGCCGCTGACCTCGNACCACAATTCGCCCGCGTTGTCCGAGCGCATCACGTCCCAGTGCTTCTGCATGAACAGGGTATCGGGACGAGACGGGTGCATGGCGATGCTGTGGACGCAGTGACCGACCTCGGCGGTCGCATCCGGCAGCTCGNATTCGGATTTCAGCCCTTCGTTGATCGGTCGCCAGGTGACGCCGCCGTCGTCGGTTCGGAAAGCGCCCGCGGCGGAGATGGCGACGAAAATCCGGTTGGGATTATCCGGGCTGATGATGATTGTATGCAGGCACATGCCGCCCGCGCCGGGCTGCCACAGGTGGCCTTTGACCTCGCGCAGCCCGGGCAGCTCGCGCCACGTCTTACCGCCGTCTGAAGAATGAAACAGCGCCGCGTCCTCCACACCCGCATAGACCGAGTCCGCGTCATCCGGCGAAGGCTCCAGATGCCAGACGCGCTTGAATTCCCACGGATGCTGGGAGCCGTCATACCACTGGTGCGTGCCGGGAACGCCTTCATAGACAAATTCGTTGCCTATGGTTTCCCATGTCTTGCCGCCATCGTCGGAACGCTGCATGACCTGCCCGAACCAGCCACCTGACTGCGATGCATAGAGCCGGTTGGGATCGGCAGGCGTCCCGGTGATATGAAAGACCTCCCAGCCCGGAAAATGCGGGCCTTCAACAGTCCAATCCTGACGCCGTTCGTCGGAACGCAGCAGGAACGCGCCTTTGCGGGTTCCAACCAGAACGCGGACTTCGCTCATATCGGTCTCTCCTGTGGATGCGCCTTTGGCTGTCACCAGCATAGAAAATTTGTTCGCCCAAGTCAAGAAGGCAGGAGAGCGAATTTATGAGCGAAGATTGTTGCCGGCCAGACGCTTCTCGTCAGGACGAGATGGCACTCCGCAGCTTGTCAAGCTGGCCGAACGATCCCAGTTTTTGCGACTTGTGAACGACGAACCGTGCAAACTCCTCGATGAAAACAGCGCCCGGCTTGCGGAAATCGAACTCCTGAGGATAATCGCGGAAGTATTCTCGATGCACCCGCGTCCACACGAGCCGCCCGTCCGTATCAATATTCACTTTGGTCACGCCCAGCCGGGCGGCCCGGGCAAAGTCGTTTTCATCAACGCCCCGCGCGGATGGATCGAGTTTCCCGCCGGCTGCGTTGATACGGGCGACTTCCTCCTGCGGCACGGAACTCGATCCATGCATGACCAGCGGCAAACCGGGAAGGCGCTCCTGAATCGCCGCGATGCGGTCGAAATGAAGCGCCTGCTGGCCGGTGAATTTATACGCGCCATGGCTGGTTCCGATGGCAACCGCAAGGCTGTCCACGCCGGTTTCCTCGACAAAACGCTTGGCCTCGTCGGGGTCAGTCAGGCGGGCGTGTTTTTCATCCAGCGCGATATCCTCTTCAACGCCGCCGAGCATCCCTAATTCCGCTTCGACCGAGATGCCCTTCGCATGTGCGCGTTCGACGACCCGGCGCGTGATGGTGACGTTTTCTTCAAACGGCTCGTGAGAAGCGTCGATCATCACCGACGAGTAAAAGCCCGAGTCAATACAGGCATAACAGGTCGCTTCATCCCCATGATCGAGATGAACGGCAAAGATGGCGTCGGGATAGAGTTGTTCGGCAGCGCGGATGATCGCCTCAATCATCGGGATGCCCGCGTATTTGCGCGCGCCTTTCGAGATTTGAACGATAAAGGGAGCCTGCGCGCGTTGATGCCCTTCAAACAATCCAAGCGCCTGCTCCATATTGTTGATATTCCACGCGCCGACAGCATACTGGCCGTAAGCGGCGCGGAACAGCGTTGCAGTAGTGACAATCATGACAGGTTTCCCCTTCAGGGCGAAATGCGAGTCGAACTCGTCAGACTGAAAAGCTCATTATAGACTTTCCGGCTCGTCTCCTCATCCAGCACATCGACATTCAGCGAGCGGGCGAAGACGATGCCATCTACCGCCAGCCGGACAATGGTGGCCTGTACCGGGTCAATGCCATCCCGAACGACGGCCTGCTGGCTTTCTTCGAACCTGCGTCGGATCCGTTCCAGTAGTCGGTGGTCGGCAGCGACAGCCGCCGCCAGCGCGGGGATGAGATACTGCACGTCATACTGAACCGAGAATACAGCCCGGATATAGGCGCGCAACCAGCGCCCCGGTTGTCCCGCCGGTTCCGTGCTCAGTTCTTTCTGCAGCCGTATGTTGAACGCTTCAATGACATGGTCAATCAGGCCGTTCAGCAACGCTTCCCGGGACGGAAAGTGATGCAGCACGCCGCCTTTTGTCACGCCGGCTTCCTGAGCAACGGCTTCGATGGTGAAAGCGCCGATCCCAGAACGGGCGATGATCGTTGCCGCCGCTTTCAGTATATTTTCGCGGGTCTGTCTGGCCTCCTCTTTTGTCCTACGCACAAGTATCTCCTGTCAGCGCATACGGGACGCCGCTTCGTAGGCGCGACATCGCAGAAAGCAACGCCGCGCCCGTGGCTGCCTTCGCTTAAAGCGCGCGCTCCATCATTCTGGCCTGCACACCGGCTTTGGGACGCAGCGTGCCTGTCAGTTCGATTTCGACTTCATGCTCGGCCAGCACGGAAACACGATAGCGTTGTAGCAGCGTCGCCAGAATCAGAACGGCCTCCATCATCGCAAGCCCGTTGCCAATGCAGATACGCGGCCCGCCGCCGAATGGAATGTACGCCTCTCGCGGCGGCAGTTCGGATTTGTCCTTCAACCACCGCTCCGGCATGAATGTGTCCGGGTCTGCGTACCAGCGCGCATCATGATGGACGATCCAGGGGCTCAGGTAGATGGAAGTCCCTTTCGCAATCTGATACCCGCCGATTTCCACATCCTCCAGCGCGACCCGTCTGGTAATCCAGGCGACCGGATAGCAACGCAAGGCTTCCTTGATGACCGCGTTGCAGTAGGACAGTTGCCCCACATCCTCAGCCGTGGGCGTGCGCCCGTTCAACACCTGCCCGATCTCGGCTTCCAGTCTGGCATAGACTTCCGGATTACGCGAGAGCAGCACCCACGTCCACGAAAGCGTGGTGGCGGTCGTCTCGTGCCCCGCCAGATAGAGAGTGCGGATTTCATCGAGCAGTTGCTCCCGGCTCATGGGCTGCCCATCGTCGTCACGGGCGTCCATCATCATCGTCAGCAGATCGTCGTGCTCATCGCCAGCTTCCGAGCGCTGTTTCTCGATGATTTCCGTCAGCAGCCCATCGATATAAGCCACCGCCTCGCGCAGCCGCACACGCGAAAAAGTTGGGACAAAGTCGGGCAGGATAGCCTCCAGCCCGCGCATCTCGGCGTCGATGGCGTGCATCATGGTATCGAACGCTTCGCTCGCCGTGCCGGCGTGGTTGAGAACGTCCACGTTAAACAGCGCTTTCATGATGATGCGCTGCGTCAGCGTCATCATGTCCTGATGGATGTCACGAACAGCCCCATCATGCCAGCTCTGCGCCAGATCGTGTGCATAATCGACGATCAAACCGGCATATTTCCTGATGGCCTGATGATGAAAGGCGGGCGCAAGCAGTTTGCGCTGGCGCTTCCATAACTCACCTTCGCTCATGACCAGACCGTTGCCCACAATGGTTTTGAGCGCGTAGCCAGTGCCGCTTTTGCCATTGCTGTAGCGCTTGCCGGTTTCCAGAAGCACGCGTTCGATGTCTTTCGGATGGCTGATCAGCACGCTCTGATCGCCCAAGAGCGAAAACCCGACGACATCGCCACCGTCCTCCTTAAGGCGGGTGATAAATTTAATCGGGTCGCGGGCAAATTCGGGCAAATTCCCGACAAGCGGCAATCCCGAAACGCGATCCGGCGTTTTCCGCACTTCCGATAAACTCGCCATATCATTTGGCTCCTGAGGCTGTTGCCTGTTTTTACATACCATACGGTCGGTATCATAATTGTTGTCGGCCCTTCCCCGCCTGTCAACCGCGCATGGCGCACCTTGCGCCGTCAATTTTCTTCCCGACCGTGACGCNGAACGCCATTTGCGAATCGCATGAAAGTCGAAGATAATAGAACATCTGTGCAATCAGGTCAGTTTCAGGCACAGGATTTAACGACCATGCCGGAGCATTTGAAGCACGCATGAACATCGAATTCGACGGCGAAATCTGGTTCTGGCGCGGGCCTGCGCCATGGTTCTTCGTCACCGTTCCGCCGGAGCAAAGTCTGGATCTGAAAATGATTTCCAGCGCGGTGACTTACGGCTGGGGCGTAATTCCGGTCACGGCGCGCATTGGCCGCACCGAGTGGACGACATCGCTGTTTCCAAAAGACGGCCTCTATGCCGTGCCCATCAAGGCAAACGTGCGCAAAGCCGAAAAGCTGAAGGAAGGCGACACGGTGCACATACAGCTTTCAGTGGGCCGCTAAGCACGGTTGTCTGGCCGCAAAAAACGCAAAGCCAAACTCGGTCACTCTACCAGTGCTTGCTCTACCGCCTGCTCCAGCGTCATTTTCCGGCCTTCTCCCCATGCCACCTGAAGGACCGGTTCCTCGAGTTGGGCGCGCAGCGCGGCAAGCCCGCGTTCGTAGGAACGTCGCTGAAACGACAGCACAGGGGCGTCCAAAGTTTCGCGCAGTTTTTCTGCCGCGCCGAAAATGCGGGCAGCCCGCAGCAAATACGCGTGCGGCTCCGCCGATTCCTGCCCCCGGAACACCGCCAGACAGGCACTTACCTCAAGAGTATGAACAATCTGCCACTGTTCGCCCAAATCCTGCAGCAGCGTCAGGCTTTCGACGAGACGCGCGTGCGCCAGTTCGTACTCGCCTCGATCCAGCGCGATCATGGCGTGATGCGCCGCGATCGTGGCGGCGACCCACATGTCGCCCACCGCGTACATCCCGTCGAGACTCTCGCTCCAGTATTGATCCGCCAGATAGAGATTGCCCTCCACATAAGCCAGCGCACCCAGATAAAAGGTGATCTGGCTGATGCCGTGCAGGTTATTGAGCGCGCGCCACAGAGCGAGTGCTTCCTGCAGTAATGGGCCGGCCTGCTCGACGTCTTCCCGCAAGACAAACAACATGCCATAGAAACCGAGCGCCGTGGCCAGCCCGGCACGATCGCCCAGTTCTCGGCAAAGCGCGACGCTTTCCTCATGATAGGGCAGCGCCGCGTCCAGATTGCCCTGCCATTGGTGGATCAACCCAACTTTGTTGAGAGCGGTAGAACGCAGGCTTTTGTAGTCATCAACGGAAAGCGCCGTTGGGCCTGCCGGCTGCATCCCCGCCAGCCCATCCGTAAGCCATGTGCGCCCTTCGGTTAAATGCCCCCGCCCCAGCCACAGGTCGTTCAGAGACAGCGCCAGCCGCAGGAGAGTCTCGTTCTCGCCCCTTTTTTTGAACCATGCGAGCGCCGCGCGAAAGTTGGGTAATTCCCTGTCAAGCTGATCCCATTCCAGACCCCAGCGCTGCGCGTTTTTGGGCCTCGCCTCTACTTCTGCTGCGAACGTCAGGTAGTAATGGGCATGCCTCTGTTCAAGCAGTTCAAGCTCTCGGCTGGCGGCCAGTTGTTCCAGCGCATACTCGCGAATGGTCTCCAGCATGGTGAAGCGCGCTTCACCATCGGATTGCGTTTCCTGCTTGATGAGGTTGTTGTCCAGCAGCGCCGCGAGTCCATCCATCAGGCTGAGGTTCAGGTTCTGCAAACAGACAGCTTCGGCTGCTTCCATGGTCCACCCGCCCACGAAAATCCCCAGCCGCCGGAATAACGTCTGTTCGCCAGCATTCAGGAGCCGGTAGCTCCAGTCAATCGCCGCGTTCAGTGTGCGGTGTCGCGGGTCCAGATCGCGCAACCCGTCGGATCGCAGCAACAAAGGGCCATGGAGCCGTTCCAGCAAAGCCGCGGGGGGCAGCAATTTGACGCGCGCCGAAATGAGTTCGATCGCCAGCGGCAACCCGTCCAGCCGCGCACAGATGGCAGCGACCGCTGAAGCATTAGACGGCGTGAGCGCGAAATCCGGCTTTACCGCCTGCGCCCGATCAACGAACAGGGAAATCGCTGAATAGTGCGTGAGTTCGTCNACCGGCGGTAGGCGTGCCGGATGGGGAAGCGCCAGAGGAGGAACGGGCATCTGTCGTTCCGGGCGGATACGTAAGGGGGCGCGGCTGGTGACGAGGACTTTGAGCCATGGGCACGCGGCAAGCAGGTCCGCGATTTGTGACGCTGCCCCCAGAATTTGCTCGAAGTTGTCCAGCACCAGAAGCAGCTTTTGGTCGCGGAGGGAGATTTTCAGGCGTTGCAGCGGTATCTGGGAACCGCCTTCGTAAAGCCCCAGCGTGGTAGCAATCGTCGTCAGCACCAGACTGGCATCGCTGATCGGAGCCAGAGCGACCCAGAATACGCCGTCGCTGAAATCATCCAGCACCGTGCTGGCGGCCTGCATGGCGAGACGTGTTTTGCCAATCCCCGGCGGTCCTACGAGCGTAACCAGCCGGGTTTCGGGTTGAAGCAAGCGCCGGCGCAGGTGAGCAACCTCTTCATCACGCCCGACAAGGGGCGTGAGCGGTAGCGGCAGATTGGTTGGTGGATGAAAGGATGTACCCCAGAGCGCGGTAGTCGATGCGTGTTGCAGCCCGCCCCTGGCAAAGTCGATGAACGCCGCGTGATCCTGAGGCGGGATGTGCAGGTGTTCCGCCAATAACCGGGCAATTTGCTTGGATGGTCGCCGTTCCCCGACCTCGATTTTATACAACGTTACAGCCGCGCAGCCGATTTTTTGCGCCAGTTCTTCTCGAGTCAGATCAAGTTGCTGGCGGCGCTCTTTAAGCCATTGACCAAAGGTCGTTCGGGTGGTCATTGCTGCCTCTAAGCTACCCGGCAAATTTCATTATAAGGAGCTTTGTACGCATTCTGTACGAGTTTCTGTACGCGCAGCCGCTTCACCCGCATCTGCGATGGCCCTTTAATGGCAAGTGTGACTGCACGGCAGTTGCAAAAACGTGACAGGCCAATGGAGAAAATGACCGATGATCACTCAACTACGTGTGATACCCGCCATTGTTCTGATCGGGCTTTTTGCACAGGCAGCGCTCGCCCATAGTGAAGCGCATCAGGAAGAATGCCCCGAAAGCGCTGATGCCGCCTGTCCCGAGGGCACTACGGAACACTATGTGCTTCACGCAGATGAGGGCGATACGCGCTGGTTTCTCGGCACTCTGGGGACGATCAAAGCCTCAAGTGATCAAACGGGTGGAGCGCTGTCGCTCGTCGAGTTCATTTGCCCGCCGGGATTTGCCACGCCGCTGCACATGCACGTCGACGCAGATGAAGCCTTCTACGTGCTTGAGGGCACGATTCGTGGCCTGAACGGCGATCAGGAGTGGATTGCACCAGCCGGCTCGTTTGTCTGGCTTCCGCGTGGAATCCCACATGGTTTCGCCGTCGTAGGCGATGAAAATGCGCGAGTCCTGACGCTGGTGCTGCCGAGTGGTTTCGACGGATTTGTGAGAAGTGTGGGCGACCCGGCGCCTGAACGGGTTCTCCCGCCGTCGTTCGAACCGGATGTCGAGCGCCTGCTGGCGGCGGCAGCTCAGTACGGTCAGGAGATTCTGGGGCCGCTGGAGTTACCCGACTAGAAAACGGGGCGACGACGAACATTTCGCGCTGAGATCATACTTCCCCCGGTGAGTATGATCTCAGTTGCTTTATTCGACACCCTCTCCTGAAGTACCGCCATGCTCCTGCACATATGACAGCCGCTATGCTGCCTAAACGTTGATCGCCCNATCAACTCAAGCTCCAGCCAAAGATGCGGAATTTTTCAATACGATCCGTCATGAGCGCGCTTACAATATGGATTGCTGAGTCGCGATAGTGAGACTATTGAATGCGGCATCAACCGATTTATGCCCCTGGGCCGGCGCTGGCAGCAGATAGATGTGAACTGCTTCTGGGTGCTTGAGCAAGACCGGGAAAGCTATAACCGTGAGGTGTACCTGCCTGATGCATACATTGAAGCGATCATCAATGTGGGCGCGCCACTCATGCTGGAGAGCGGATACGGAATGCTCGAACTCCCACGAGCATTTGTTAACCCGCTTCAAAACAAGCCGCTTCGGATTCGCGCTGCTGGCTTCTGCCAGATGATTTCGATGCAGCTATATCCCTGGGTGGTTAAGCCGATCCTGAATATCGATCCTGATCCATCAACGGCGCGTGTGATCGCCCTCGATGCAGACTGGCAGCGTTTTGCGGAATATCTGGCACAGATTGTGGCGCATCGAGGCTATGGAGAAGCCATTGCCTGCCTTCAGGAGTATGTATGCAAAACCGCCTACCGGCATAAGCACGATCTAACGTTCATCCGCACCGCCGGTCGTTTACTGCTACGCTCTCGTGGCCAAATCCGCATGGCACACCTTGCCGCACACAGCTACCTGTCGTCCAGCCAATTCGAGCGACAGTTCAAACAATACACGGCGATTTCGCCCAAAGCCTATGCCCGGATTGTTCGCTTCAGCAACCTTCAGGCCACCTTACGTCAATCCATCCATCCGGTTAGCGGATCTGGCGGCTGTCTGTGACTACAGCGACCAGGCGCACCTGATCCGCGAATTTAAGTCTTTTGCGCACTGTACTCCACGCGATTTCGCTGCTGCGGCCCCCGCCTATCTTGAACTCCGGCAACATGAAAACTGGTGCGATTTCATGAAGCAATTTTTTAATTTAGCTTACGCAGCGGGAGAGGATAAAGCGGTTTCCGTGATGTCGTGATCCCTGAACCCTAAAGCTGAGCTACAAACACGTAGCCAATCATGCCCGGACGCCAACATCGTCTGGCGGTCAATCCATCGCTCGAGGCGGAGCACGTTGCGAGAACTCTTGGTCGACTTTGGCATCACCCTTGACGGCTATGCGTCGGGGGATGGCTGGCCCAGCTGGTGGGGTCTCGAAGGACCGGAATACCTCGCCTGGCTGGCTGAGCAACCGCCGGTGACGTACCTGATAGGCGCGAACACGTATCGGCTGATGTCCAGCTTCGCCAGCGGAGAGCCACCGGAGGGGGCCGCCGCAGTTGAAGCCGAGGAGGAAGCCAACCTCGACGAACTCACACGGGCGCCGAAAGTGGTGTTTTCGGCAACGCTCGAAGAGCCTCTCGCATGGGCTAACACGACCCTCGTACGTGGCGACGCCGTAGAGGCCGTCCGGGCGATGAAGCAGGAAGGCTCAGGCATCCTCAGCACGCTCGGCAGTGTCAGCCTGGCCCGATCGCTTCTCAAGGCAGGGCTTGTAGACCGTTTCCGGGTGGTCATCTTCCCCGTGATCACCGGCGCTACCGGCGCGGAACGCATCTACGACGGCTATCCTGACGTCGCGCTCGAGATGGTTGCCAGCCGAACCTTCGACGGCAGGATTCAGTTGCTAGAGTATCTCCCCAGAGTGCTTTCCGGCCCGCCGGGGGTGACCAATACGCCCTGAAGTCGGGAACTGATCCCGCTGCAGGCTGCCGAAAGGCAAAACGCTCGTTCAGGTGATCGACGGCGTAAATCATGGATCGATTAGCGGCAATGAGCAGTAGGCTCGCCTAGTCACCGCTGTTGTTTTCCGTGTTGTAGAGACGGCGAGAACAGGGACAAGGCTGGCAGACTGAAATAATTGTCAGGGCAACACGGCTGAGGCGCATTCAGTATGTTGCCCTGACACGTAGTGTTAATCCCCCGTTCCGGCCGGTTCGGGCTGTAGTTCGCGCTGATCGCCTTGCGTAGTGCTATCCCCAACGAGGCGCTTTCCCCGCCCCTTGCTCACCACGTTTAACGTTGTAGATCCTTCTAACCTTTCTCTACTGATCAAAGCTCAACAAGCCTTCACCATTCTCCCCTTCCCATTTTTGACTTCACCCGATTTTTAAGGAAATGTTAAATAAACCGCATTCCATTTAACAT
>JGI25327J35509_1000486_pt1 | contig 33440 bp, 39 predicted proteins | sample HigsolmetaAR202D_FD_35509 | JGI IMG/M metagenome (IMG submission 35509)
GGGGTGTCAGAGGAAACGCCATACAGTGGTCTGTTTCACTTCCGCGTCCTCAAGAGCACGTGTGACCGACACCGAGTAGGTGGCAATGCGTTCAAGGTTCGCCCTCGGCAGGTAAGCGCGGCCCGGATCGCCGACCAAGACGGTCACGCCGCGCCGGGCAAGCGTGCGGAACCATGGCTCGATGGCGGATGCGAGTTCGCGGTCGTAGAAGACGTCGCCGGCGAGCAGCACCTCGTACTCGGGCTCGGTGCCGATGAGGTTCTCGTCCGTAAAGCCGAAGACAACGCCATTCTCGGCCATGTTGAGGCGGCAGGCCGGGGCGGAAAAGGGATCAATGTCGGCCGCTAGCACATGCGCCGCGCCTGCCTTGCAAGCGGCGATCGCCACCAGGCCCGAGCCGGTGGCAAAGTCGAGCACGCGCTTTCCGCGCACGGTTTTAGGGTGATCAAGCACATAGCGCGCCAGCCCCTGGCCGCCCGCCCAGGCAAAGGCCCAGAAAGGCGGCGGTAGGCCGATCTCCTCAAGCTCCTCCTGCGTATGGTGCCACAGTTCATACGCCTCATCGGCCAGATGAAGTGTGATCTCCGGCACATGCGGCGGAGCCGAGGCCCGCGTGTTCGCGCGGATGAAGGCCTCCCGTTCGCTGGGCGCCTGCTTGCGGATCACGGCGCGGGATCAAGGCCGCCCATGCGGCAGACTTCCTTCCACTCCGCTTCACTTACGGGCTGCACGGAAAGGCGCGAATTGTTCACCAGAACCATGTCCTTGAGCTTGGGATTGGCCTTGATTTCCTCGAGCGAGACCGGCCTTGGCATGTCGCGCACCGCGCGAATGTCCACGCATTCCCAGCGCGGATCGTCCGTGGTGGAATCGGGATGGGCAAGCGCGATCACCTCGACAATGCCGACGACGCTCGTCTCCTTCACGGAATGATAGAAGAAGCCGAGATCACCGATCTTCATGGCGCGCATGTTGTTGCGCGCCTGGTAGTTGCGCACGCCATCCCATTCTTGGCCTTGGTCGCCCTTCTTCTTCTGCATCTCCCAGGACCAGGACGTGGGCTCGGATTTGAACAGCCAGTAGGCCATCACCCCTTCTCCGGTTTGTTGTAGACCCAATTCCACGGGCGAATTTCGACGGAATCGAACAGGCCGGCAAGCGCATAGGGATCGGCATTCGCCAGCTTCTCCGCCTCCTCGCGGCTTTCCGCCTCATAGGCGACCATGCTGCCACAAGGCTTTCCTTCATCGTCAAGAAACGGCCCTGCGAAGACGAGTTTGCCCTCGGCATTAAGCCTGTCGAGATAGGCCAGATGCTCTGGCCTCGTCTCCATACGAAGCTGCAGGTGGCCCGGCTTGTCGCGGCTCTGGCTGACGTAGATCATGTGGACTCCCTCCTTTGAAAACTAGCTTGCCTCGTTCTTGAGCGGCCGGGCAAGAAGCGCCTGCATGGCGGCTTCGACGGTCAGTCTGCCCTCCAATATTCCGGTCACCGCGTCGATGATGGGCGTTTCAATGCCTTTTTCACGGGCGATCTGGGCAGCGATCCCCGCGGTAAAGACGCCTTCGGCCAAGGGCAGACCCTCGACGCTTTCCCCGCGGCCAAGCGCAAGCCCGTAGGAGAAATTGCGCGATTGTGCCGAGCTGCAGGTGAGGATGAGATCGCCGAGGCCGGAAAGGCCCATAAGGGTTTCCGGTCGGGCTCCGAAGGCGACACCCACGCGCCGCAGTTCCACAAATCCGCGGGTAATCATCGCGGCCACGGCGCTTGCGCCGAGGCCCGCGCCGCTGGTTGCCCCGGCGGCAATGGCGAGTACGTTCTTCAGCGCGCCGCCGATCTCCACGCCCATCAGATCGTCGCTCGAATAGCAGCGCAGATTGGGGGCGGAAAGCCGCGCGGCCAGTTCCGCCGCGAGTGCGCCATCCTGCGAGGCGACGGTTACGGCCGTCGGCAGGCCGCTTGCCACGTCACTCGCAAAGCTCGGCCCTGAGAGGGCGGCGATTGGATTGCCCGGCAGGGTTTCAGCCGCGACCTGCGACATGAGACGGCCTGTCCCCCGCTCGATGCCTTTCGCACACAGTACCACGGGGACGTCGCGGGCCAGAGTGGCGCTTGCGGTGGCAAGGACATCCCGAAGGTTTTGCGCAGGGACGGCGGCAAGAACGCAATCCGCGCCCGAAAGTACCGCTGCCATGTCATCGAGCGCCGCCAGCCGCGGGTTGAGCGCGATGCCCGGCAGATAGCGGCGGTTTTCATGGGTGTGGGTGATGTCGTGCGCCAGGTCGGCCCTGCGCGCCCAGAGGGTGGCCCGGTGCCCCGCGCGCAGAGCAGTGAGCGCGAGAGCCGTGCCCCATGCGCCCGCGCCGAGAACGGCTATGGTCCAGGGCCCGTTCATGCCTTTGCGCCCCGTTTTCCCGCCCCGACAACGGGCGTGGTATTCTCGTCCAGGGGCCAGCGCGGACGCGGTGCAAAGGCAAGCGCATTTTCGGGGAGCATGCCCGCTTCAAGCCGCTCCAGCCCCGCCCAGGCGATCATAGCCGCGTTGTCGCCGCACAGTTTGAGCGGCGGTGCGACGAGGCGGAAGCCTGCCTGCCTGCAGAGTTCATCGAGCGCGCCGCGAATGGCCTGATTGGCCGCCACGCCGCCCGCCACCACGAGCGCCGGCTCTTGAAGCTCGGGATGTGTTTCGCGAAAGCGGTTGAGAGAATGCATCACGCGATCGGCGAGAGATTCCGTCACCGCTGCCTGGAAGGAGGCGCAGAGATCGGCGACATCGGCTTGTGATAGAGGAGCAAGCTCGCTGGCTGCGCGCCGCACGGCCGTCTTGAGGCCCGAGAAGGAAAAATCCGGGCGTGCTTCACCCTTCATCGGGCGCGGAAAGGCAAAACGCGCCGAATGGCCATTCTTGGCCGCGCGCTCGACGCTCGGGCCCCCCGGATAAGGGAGGCTCAGCAGCTTCGCCGTCTTGTCAAAGGCTTCGCCCAGCGCGTCGTCAATGGTGCTTGCCCAGCGTTCGTACTGGCCGAGGCCCGCGACATGGACGATCTGCGTGTGCCCGCCGGAGACCAGGAGCAGCAGATAGGGAAAATCGAGCCCGTCGGTGAGCCGCGCCGTAAGCGCATGGCCTTCCAGGTGGTTGACCGGCACCAGAGGCTTGCCCAGCGCCGCCGCAATGGCCTTGCCCGTGGTAAGCCCCACGATGAGGCCTCCGATGAGGCCGGGTCCTGCCGTGGCGGCGATGCCGTCCATTTCGTCTAGCGTGGCGCCCGCCTCGGTAAGTGCCGCCTCGATCACGCCATCCAGCGCTTCCACGTGGGCGCGGGCGGCGATCTCCGGCACCACGCCGCCGAATGCCGCATGAGCGTCGATCTGGCTGAGCACGATGTTCGAGAGAATCCTCGGCGTGTCGTCCTTATCGCGCGCGACAACGGCGGCGGCGGTCTCGTCGCAGCTCGTCTCTATGCCCAACACGCGCGTCATTCCGTCCGGCCTGCCGTTGTTGCCGATAGATTCCATCCCAGATAGGTAGGGATGCCGGTTAGCACGGACATGGCTGCATGCAAACTGATGTGGTGAGAATCGGAACGCGCGGAAGCGCGCTCGCATTGGCGCAAGCCGCGGAGACGCGCGCGCGGCTGATGGCCGCCCATGGGCTGCCGGAGGAAGCGTTCGAGATCGTGGTCATCCGAACGACTGGAGACCGCATCCAGGACCGGCCGCTGTCCGAGGCCGGCGGCAAGGGGCTTTTCACCAGGGAAATCGAGGAAGCTCTGCGTAATGGCCGCATCGATCTTGCGGTGCACTCCTCAAAGGATATGCCNACTGTGCTTCCGGAGGGGCTGGAGCTTGCCGCATTTCTTGAACGCGAGGATGTGCGCGACGNTTTCATGGGGCGTGAGGTGAGCCGGCTTAAAGAACTGCCTCGCGGGGCAAAGCTCGGCACATCCTCCCTGCGCCGGCAGGCCTTGACCCTACGCCTGCGGCCGGACCTCAAGGTCGAATCATTCCGCGGCAATGTGCAGACGCGGCTAAGGAAGCTGGAGGAGGGCGTGGCCGAAGGCACGCTGCTTGCGCTCGCGGGCTTGAAGCGGCTGAAGCTTGAGCATCTTGCCTCGGAGATCATGGACATTGCCGAATTTCCACCGGCCTTGGGGCAGGGGGCAATCTGCATCGAGACGCGGCAGGGCGATGAGCGGATAGGTCAGATGGTGGCGGCGATCCACCATGAGGCAACGGGCGCGGCTCTGATCTGCGAGCGTGCGTTTCTGGCCGCACTCGATGGCTCCTGCCGCACGCCGATTGCCGGGCACGCGACGGTCGAGGCGGATCGGATTCGTTTCTCCGGGATGATTCTGACCCCGGATGGCAGCCAGGCGCACCGGATTGAGCGCGAAGGCAGCGTTCGGGACGCTGTGAACATCGGCACGGAAGCTGGGGCGAGAATCCGTGAACAGGCAGGCAGCCAGTTCTTCGCCGGCTGGTCCTGATATGCAGCGCATTCTTGTCACCCGGCCGGAACCCGACAACGCGCGCACGGCTGAAAAGCTTTCTGCGCTCGGCTTCACACCCTTGCAGCTTCCGTTGACGGCCATCAAGCCGCTGGCCGTCAGGGAATGGCCGGACCCTTCCTACATTGATGCGATTGCCGTCACCAGCGTCAATGCCGTGCGCCATGCGCCTGAGGCATTGCTGACGGATATCGCACTCCAGCCCTGCTATGCGGTTGGCGAACGATCAGGCGAGGTAGCCGGCGCGGCTGGTCTCAACGTTGTTGACGCCGAGGGCAAGGATGCGGAAGGGCTCGTGCGGCGCATCACGGCAGATTTGGCGCAGGGCCGGAAAGTGCTTGTCCTCTGCGGGCGGGTGCGCCGTCCCGTATTGCAGGACGGGTTGACGCAGGCGGGCATCGAAACCTTCATTGTCGAGACCTATGACACCATCACCTTTAGCCCGAGCGAGGAAGAGGTAGTGGCGAAGCTGGAAGCGCCTGTCGATGGCGTGCTGTTCTATTCCGCCCTCGCGGCGAAGGCGTTCGCGCGAATCTCGGCATGCCGCCTGTTCTCGCAATCTGCCTATTTCGCTATTTCGGAAAGAGTTGGGAAAATGCTGCCGCCTGAGGCAAGGGACCGTTTGCACATTGCGCAGGAACCGAACGAAGAAGCGCTGCTTTCGCTTCTTTCCCGTTAGCGCCAACTTTTTTCGGGCGGCGCGGCTGTGGTAGGTGTGCTGCGCTGCACAACAGCGAGACGACAGGAGCTGCCGGATGGTCAAAACGCCTAGAACGCGCCATTCAAAGGCCAGCCGAGAACCGGTGACCATTGATCTCGAGGCAGAGGCGGTTGAGCGCAATGCAGACGAGGCCGTCGCGGTGAAGGCCGAGGAGGCTGCCTCGGCTGAAGGAGAGACCGGCGCTGCGGACCGCGAAGGCGCTCGGACGGCGGACACGGCGCCTGAGGAGCCTGTGAACACAGGAGAGACCGAGACGGCCGGCGCTACTCAGGCAACTCCGGAAGGTGAGGCCCCCTCCGAGCCTCAGCGTGAAGAACCCACCCGTCCGCGAAGGGCGGGCGTTGCCGCGCTAGCCGTGATTGCCGGACTCGTGGGCGGAGCGGCCGGTGCCGGCGGCGTGTGGTTTGTCGAACGATATTCTCCGGAAAACACGGCGCCCGATCCTGCCCTCGAGAGTCTCCGCCAACAGGTACAGGCGCTCGACAGTGCACTCGCACGGCTGCTTGAGGAGAGAGCCAGCGCGCAGGCCTCCAATCCTCCCGCAGATCAGGCGCTGGCTCNGGCTGTTGACGAGCTGCGCCAGCGGGTCACGGCGATGGAATCGCAGATCGGCGGGCTGAACGAAAGCGTCAAGGCGCTTCAGGAAGTGCCCCGCTTGGCGCCTGGAGCGGCAGCGCTCGTGCCCATTGAGCAGCGCCTCACGGATGTGGAAGACCGCTTNGCCGANCTGGCACAGATCGCGGGTCAGGCGGAGGGCAGTGCGGAGCTGAGCGGGCGGCTCGCCGCAGCTGAGGAACGCATCACCGGTTCGGAGCAGGCCGCCCAGGAAGCACGGCAATCGGCGACTGCGAATGCACAAAGGCTGGATGAGATTATCTCGCGACTCACAGCGCTTGAGGAGCGGGTGGAACGCCAGGACGAGGGGCCGCGCCTTGCCCTTATCGTCGCGGCATCCGCGCTGCGTTCGGCGGTGGAGCGCGGAGAGCCCTTCGCGGGCGAACTGGAAACATACACGGCCCTTGCGCCCAATCCGGCGGCGGTCGAGCCCCTGACACGCTATGCCGACACCGGAGTTCCCACTGACGCTGAACTGGTTGCCGCGGCGTCGGACGCCGCCTCGCGGATCGTTTCGGCTACGACCGCCCTCCCGCCGGATGCGGGCTTTCTCGACCGGCTGATGGCGAGCGCGCGCTCGGCCGTGAAGGTGCGTCCCGTCGGCGAGGTGGAAGGTGAGACGCCGGAGGCGATCGCCGCGCGCATGGAAGCCGCTGTGCAGCGCGGGGATCACGCCGCCGCGATCGCGGAGTACGACTCGCTTCCGGCGGCGGCGAAGGAGGCCGCGAGCGATTTCGCCGAGAAGCTGCGCGCCCGCATCGCAGCCGAGGAGGTGCTGGAAAATGCGCTTTCCGATGCGCTGAACCCCGCTTGAGGAAGCGCCGATGGTCCGTGTTCTCGTCTTTTTCGTTCTCGTTCTGTTTCTAGGCCTTGGCTTTGCGTGGCTTGCCGAGCGTCCGGGGGATCTGGTGATCACCTTCGGCGGCTACCGCTACGAAGTCACGCTGATGATGGCCGCCGTGCTGGTGGTGGCTGTGGTCGCAGCGGTCATGCTTCTGTGGTGGATTCTGCGCGGTCTCTGGCGCAGCCCCTATGCGGTGGCCCGCTATTTCAGAGCGCGGCGGCGCGATCGCGGTTATCAGTCGCTCTCCACCGGTCTCATTGCCGCTGGTGCCGGCGACGCGGGTCTTGCTCGCCGCATGGGCAAGCAGGCTGCCAAGCTGCTCTCGTCGGATCAGGAGCCGCTTCTGCACCTGCTCGATGCTCAGGCCGCCCTTCTGGAAGGCGATCACGAGGCGGCACGCAAGAAGTTTGCCGCCATGGTCGAGGACCCGGAGATGCGGCTTCTCGGCCTGCGCGGGCTTTATCTGGAAGCGGAGCGCATGGGCGAGCGCGAGGCCGCCCGCCACTACGCCGCACAGGCCGCCAGAACCGCGCCGCAACTTGGCTGGGCGATGAAAGCCACGCTGGAAGCGAGGGTCGAGGAGCGCGACTGGAAGGGTGCGCTGGCGCTGGTAGAGGCACAGAAACCCGCGCACCCCGGGGAGCGCGAGGCCCAGGCGCGCCGCCGCGCCGTATTGCTCACTGCCCAGGCGATGGATGAGCTTGACAGCGATCCTGCGATGGCGCGCGCCAACGCTCTGGAGGCTCACCGCCTGCAGCCGGATTTCGTGCCGGCGGCGGTGACCGCGGCTCGCGCGCTTCTGCGGCAGAACGATCTGCGCCGGGCGACCAAGGTGCTGGAGACGGTTTGGAAGAAGACGCCCCATCCGGAAGTGGTTGAGGTCTACGTCCATGCGCGGCCGGGCGATTCCACCCATGACCGGCTGACGCGGGCCCGGAAGCTGGCGCGGCTCCGGCCCAACCACGTCGAATCGGAGCTGGCGGTGGCCCGCGCCGCGCTGGATGCCGGCGAGTTCGCCCAGGCCCGCGCCGCCGCCGAAGCGGCAGTGCGGCTTTCCCCGCGCGAGGGGGCCTTCCTTCTCCTCGCCGATATCGAGGAAGCGGAGACGGGCGATCAGGGCCGTGTGCGGCACTGGCTGGCCAAGGCCGTGCGCGCGCCACGCGATCCCGCCTGGGTGGCGGACGGCTATGTGGCCGAGCGCTGGATGCCCGCCTCTCCTGTGACGGGCGAACTCGACGCCTTTGAGTGGCGCGTTCCGATGGAACGTCCCGGTCAGATCATCGATGCCGAAGAGGCGCTGACGGCGCTGCCGGAAGGCAGTCACCGCTCGGCCGAGGTGAATGCAGAGGAAGCCCATCGTCCGCCGGACGAAGCTGTTTCGGCGTCTAATGCCCGAGTGGACGAGCCGGCGGCAGCCTGGGAAACCAAGGTCCCGCCCGCTCCGGCAAAGGACGAGGCCGCCAGCGCCGCACGTGATGCAGGGGAGGCGCGTCCCCACATCGAGGAGAAGCCGGTGCAGCGCATCACGCCCGTGATCCCGGACGGAAAAGATGAGGCTGAAGAGCCAAGACCTCCGCTACCGGACGACCCCGGCGTCGAGCCGGAGGAGGAGGCCAGCACCTCGAGGAACTTCCGCCTGTTTTGAATGGCGTGACACGTCCGCAACAGAGCCTGAGGAACCGTGGCCACGAAGAGACATTTTCCCCAGGTGGCCGCTTGGGGCGCTTGTGCGCTCCGCCGCCGCTCTCCAAACATGGCGCTGACGATTCCATAAGGCCTATGATGTTCGAGCGTATTCTTTCATTCCTCAGAGATCTGCCGGCGGGCGGCAACGGCACGGGCAAGCTCACCGTTGATGACCCGCGCGTGGCGGCTGCCGCCCTGTTGATTCACGTCATGAGTGCGGACGGCGTGGCGAGTCCGGACGAGCAGAAACGGCTGAGGGAAGCGCTGTCGAAAGCCTATAATCTCAGGGGCGCCGATCTGAAGGCCCTGATGAAGGCCGGTGAAGAGGCGGAAGCCGAGGCGGTGGACCTCTACGTATTTACAAGCGTGCTCAATCGGCACCTCGATGAGAATGCACGGGCGGAGTTCATCCGGCTGATGTGGGAAATCGTCTTTGCAGACGGAGAGATGCACGAGCTGGAAGACAATCTGGTCTGGCGCGTTGCCGAGTTGATCGGGGTCGATTCGCGCACTCGGGTGCTGATGCGTCAGAGCGTGCGGACGGCGGACGGGGAGGGAGGCGAATAGAAGCGCACCCATGGGCGGGGACGGAGAAAAGAAGATCCTGATAGTGTTGCATCAGGAGCTGTCGAGCCCCGGCCGGGTAGGCCAGCTTCTGCAGCGCTCGGGCTTTACGCTCGATATCCGCCGCCCGCCGCTGGGCGATCCCCTGCCCGAAACGCTCGCGGAGCATGCCGGGGCAGTGGTGTTCGGCGGCCCGATGAGCGCCAACGACCAAGACGATTTCATCCGCCGTGAGACGGAATGGCTGGCCGTTCCCCTGAAAGAAGAAAAACCGTTTCTCGGCATTTGCCTTGGCGCCCAGATGCTGGTGAAGCATCTGGGCGGGCAGGTGAAGAGCCGTGATGACGGCCTGGTGGAGATTGGCTGGTATCCGCTGCGGGCCACCGAAGAGGGACGCCGGCTGATGCACTGGCCGGAGATGGTCTACCAGTTTCACCGCGAGGGCTTTTCGCTTCCCTCAGGCGCCACGCTGCTGGCCACCGCTGAACATTATCCCAATCAAGCCTTCCGGTACGGCCGCAACGCCTGGGGCATCCAGTTCCACGCGGAGCTGACGCGCCTGATGATGCAGCGCTGGGTGGTGCGCGGGGCGCATCGCTTCGTGCTGCCCGGCGCGCAGCCGGGCCGGGATCATCTGGGTGGCCGCCTCATCTGGGACACGCACCTGAAGCAGTGGCTGGTCGATTTCCTGGACATCGTCTTCGGCGGCGGCAGGGAGGCTCGCGTGCAGGCGGGCGACGAAGCGGAGGCGCAGAGGCCGCTCGGTCAGAGGAAAGTGGGCAAGCGCGGGATCGCCTAACGACCGGTTCCTCTTTGCGGAGGCCTTTGCGGGATNTCGTAATTTNCCGCCACAGGAAGCGCAGGGGGGCAGGTCAAAGCAGCGCAATTNAAGGCCCAAAAATTGTGCGCCAACTTGTGCGTCGTCGCTGGCATGCCGCGGGCTCGTGGCCTATATAGGCGCTGGCGGTCTGCGCCTCGCGACAGGAATCCACATCCCCGGGGCCTTATCGATCCTGAAGGGAGCTGTCCCTGACCTTGTCCGTGGACTTGGTCATATGGCGCCCACCTACTTTGTAGGTTCCCGGGATCGAGCATTCCATCGGTTGTCGCGGATCGCCATATGCCAATGTCGCCCCCTTCCCTTGCGTGTGTCGTTTTCCGCTTCGCCGGAGCTTTCGGGTTCCGCTACAAGGGGGCATGGAAGTCACACCCCGGGAACTGAAAAAGACACTGCGGCAGGAGGCGCTCGCGNGTCGCGATGCGCTCGATCCGCGCTGGCGCATCGAAGCGTCCCTCAGCTTCGCGAATTGGGTGGAGGCGCTTGCGCCGCCTGCNGGCACGGCCGTTTCGGGCTTCTGGCCCATGCGGTCGGAAGTCGATGTGCGGCCGCTGATGGAGGCGCTGAGAAAGCGCGGCGCCCGCCTCTGCCTGCCCGCCATCCTCGACCGGGAGACCATCGTCTTCCGCGAGTTTCTGCCCGATGCGCCGCTTGTCGATATGGGCTTCGGCACCAAGGGTCNCGACGCAAGCGCAGCNGTGCTCGAACCTGATCTGATGCTCGTGCCGCTTGCAGCCTTCGACCGGCGCGGACACCGCATCGGCTATGGCGCCGGCTACTATGACCGCGCCATTGCGCGGCTCAAGGCAAACGGCCATGCTCGCCGTCTCGTCGGNATCGCCTTTGATTGCCAAGAAGTGCCGCAGGTGCCCGACGAGCCCCATGACGTCATCATCCCCGAAATCCTGACAGAGAGCGGCTTGCGCCGGTTCCCTCCCGCCGGGTAAGAGCGGTCATGCGGATTCTCTTTCTTGGCGACATGGTCGGCCGCACCGGCCGCACGGCGGTTTGGCAACGGCTTCCAGGCTTCATCTCTGATTTCCGGCTCGATTTCGTGGTGGTGAATGGTGAAAACGCCGCCGGCGGGTTTGGCATCACTGAGGAAATCTTTCAGGAAACCCTGAAAGCCGGTGCCGACGTGGTCACGACCGGAAACCACGTATGGGACCAACGCGAGGCGCTGAGCTTCGCCTCGCGCGAGGAGCGGTTCCTGCGGCCCGCCAACTTCCCTAGGGGTACGCCGGGCCGCGGTTCGGGCCTCTATCTAGCCCGGAACGGAGCGCGCGTTCTGGTTGCCAACATCATGGGCCGTATCTTCATGCAGCCCGATCTGGATGACCCGTTCCGCACGGCGGAGGAAGAGCTTGCCGCCTGCCCGCTCGGAGAACAGGCCGATGTGGCGATCATCGATTTTCATGCCGAAGCAACTTCCGAGAAGGTGTGCTTCGGCCATTTCGTGGACGGCCGGGTGAGTGCCGTCATCGGCACGCACACGCATCAGCCGACCGCCGATCATCAGATTCTCAACGGCGGCACCGCCTACATTACCGATGCAGGCATGTGCGGCGACTTCGATTCCTCGCTCGGCTTCGACAAGGAAGAGCCGCTCAACCGGTTCATCACCAAGGTGCCGAAGGGCCGCTTCGAGGCGGCCAACGGACCCGCAACCATTTGCGGCGTCGGGTTGGAGATCTCCGACCGCACCGGCCTCGCGGAGAAGATCGCGCCGCTCAGGCTGGGACCGAGACTGGAGGAGACGATTCCGCCTTTCTGGCGTTGACCTCGGTGCGCGCGGCCCCTACCTCTGCCAAACTCTGCCGCCTTTGTCCGGAGGACGACCCTCGATGGATTGGCTTCTCTCTCACTTCGATTTCGTCGCCAGCCCTGAAGCCTGGATAGCGCTTGTGACGCTCGTGGTGCTCGAGATCGTGCTCGGCATCGACAATCTCATCTTCATCTCCATTCTCACGAACAAGCTGCCGCAGGAGAATCAGAAGCTCGCCCGCAGGCTCGGGATCAGCGGAGCACTCATTCTAAGACTCGCGCTCCTCGGTACCATCTCTTTCATCGTGCAGCTCACGACGCCGGTCTTCACGCTTTTCGATCACGGATTCTCCTGGAGGGACCTCATCCTTATCGCCGGAGGCCTTTTCCTCGTCTGGAAGGCGACGAAGGAAATCCACCACTCGGTCGATCCGCACGACCCGAAGGAAAACCTGGTTGCCAAGGCCGCCGCGCTCGGAATGGGGGCGGCCATCGTGCAGATCCTCGTGCTTGATCTTGTTTTTTCGATCGACTCCATCATCACTGCTGTCGGGATGACGGATCATCTGGCTATCATGTTCATCGCCGTCATCACCGCGGTGACCGTCATGCTGATCGCCGCCGAGCCGCTGTCGCGCTTCATCGCCGCCAACCCGACAGTTGTAATGCTGGCGCTGGGCTTCCTGCTCATGATCGGCATGACGCTGATCGCGGACGGTTTCGGCTTTCACGTGCCCAAGGGATACGTCTATACCGCCATGGGCTTTTCGGCCATGGTCGAGGCGCTCAACATGCTGGCGCGGCGCAAGCGCATGGCCCAGCAGGAGGCTACACGCCCCGGAGAATGATGATCGTGGGCCGGCTGGGCAGAGTGCCCAGGGAGACCGTGATTGTGCGCTCGTCGAGAAAGGCGATGTCGAAACGCTCGCCCATGCGGGTGGAAAAGGCTTCGATGGGTGTCGAGAAGCGGTGCATGGGCATGATGATGGAGGAGGAAAGGCGCCGCGCGATCTCGCTCATGCCGTCGAGCGAAAGCGTCAGCCCGCCATCGATCGGCACCATCAGCACGTCGAGCCGTCCTATCGCGGCATAGTGGGAATCCTCCAGCCGGTGGTGGAGGTGGCCCAGATGGCCGATGCACAGGCCCGCCACCTCGAAGATGAAGATGGAGTTGCCGTCTTTCTCCATCGTGCCCGGCCCGCGGATGTCAGTGGTCACGTTGCGGATGTAGACGTCCTCCACGAGCAGCGAATGTCGTATCGGGCCGTCCCCGTCGGGATTCCAGCCCGTGAGCACGTGTTCGATAGCCGGGTCGGGATAGGGCGTGTAGTGGCTCGAATGCGCCTTGTTCATGGTGACGATGTCGGGCCGCGGCTCCGTGCCGTACAGGCCTGAGAAATCGGTGGCGATCCGCACGCCTGCCGGTGTCTCGATGATGTAGGTGGAGTGCCCGGCATAGGTNATGGTAACGCTTTCCCCGCCGGCGGCTGTGCGCAGGCTCACATAGGTGGCCCGAGGCAATGCGTTTGCGACGGCGAGGCAGGTGCTTGGCCGCTCGACCGTCTGCGCCAGGGCNAGCGGAGCGGGCAGGAAGACCAGTATAAAGGCAAGGAGGCGAAGCACGGGCATCGGCGTCTCCGGCAGGTCCGCGCCGGTTAGATTAATCCAGAATGGTGCTCTTCGCCATGGAAGGCCGCGTAACCATTGCGTGAGGCCCGCAAGCCCCGCGCGTTCTGGACCTGAAGGCCCGTTTTCACTATAAGGCCGCAAATCCGCGATATTTCAGGACGTGTTTGCGACGAAGGAGCCCCATGGCCGGCCATTCCCAATTCAAGAACATCATGCACCGCAAGGGCCGCCAAGATGCGGCGCGGTCCAAGATCTTTTCAAAGCTGGCGCGCGAGATCACGGTGGCCGCAAAGTCCGGCTTGCCGGATCCGGCGATGAACCCGCGCCTGCGCCTGGCGGTACAGAACGCCAAGGCCCAGTCGATGCCCAAGGAGAATATCGAACGGGCCATCAAAAAGGCTTCCGGCACCGAGGCGGAGAACTATGAGGAAGTGCGCTATGAAGGCTATGGGCCGGGCGGCGTGGCTATCATAGTCGAGGCCCTCACCGACAACCGCAACAGAACTGCCTCCAATGTGCGCGCCGCCTTCACCAAGGCCGGTGGATCGCTGGGCGAGACGGGTTCGGTCTCCTTCATGTTCAACCGCGTTGGCGAAATCCTCTATCCGGCCGATGTCGCCGACGCCGAGAAGGTGATGGAGGCTGCCATCGAGGCGGGCGCTGAAGACGTGCAGTCGGACGAGAACGGGCACGTGATCACCTGCGCCTTCGAGGACATTGGCGAGGTCACCTCCGCGCTGGAGGCGGTGCTTGGCGAGGCGGAGTCCGTCAAGACCGTCTGGCGGCCGCAGACGGGCACGCCTGTGGACGAGGAAAAGGCTCAGTCCGTGCTCAAGCTCATCGCTGTGCTGGAGGACGATGACGACGTGCAGAACGTCTATGCCAACTTCGAGGTCGACGACGCGACCATGGCGAAGCTCAGCGCAGCCTGACGGACCGGAATGGCCCACCGCGTAACGATAACCTACTGCACCCAGTGCCAGTGGCTGTTGCGCGCTGGCTGGATGGCGCAGGAGCTGCTGTCTACCTTTTCCGAGGAATTGGAGGAGGTGAGCCTCAGGCCGGGTACGGGCGGCATCTTCGAGATCGTTTGCGACGGCGAGGTCGTCTGGGAGCGCAAGCGCGACGGCGGTTTTCCGGATGCCGCGGAGCTGAAGCGCCGCGTGCAAGATGTGGTCGCGCCGGAGCGCCGTCTCGGCCACGTGGAGAAAAATTAGGGCAGGCGCCCGTTGAGTACGCGCCTGCCACTTAGCTTGATCCACATACCTCTCAGATGCAAATAGGGAGCGAGCGGGGCCTTGCCGTGGCTCCGTCTATGCTCCATTCAGACCGGAACGGCCGCGAGGGCAGGGCGAGCGCGACATGAGCGAAACAAGCATACCTGACAGATGCCGTCTCGTCCTGATTGCACCCGCGCCTTCCTCCGGAGAGGAAGCGCTTGTAGAGGCTGCCCTTTCCGGAGGCGATGTCGCTTCCCTCATTATCCCGCCTTACGATGCGGAAGAAGCGGAGTTCCAGGCGCGTGCGGAGGCGTTGACCCGGCTGGCGCAGGCGCGCGGCGTTGCCGTTATGGTGGCGGGAGAGCCGCGGATTGCTGCACGGGTACAGGCTGACGGCGTTCATTTCGAAGGCTCCAAAGCGGAGCTGGCCGAGATAATTGCGAAGCATCAAGGCCGGATGATGGTCGGATGCGGTGGAGCGGCAAACCGCGACGATGCGCTGGAGCTGGGCGAGATGCAGCCTGACTACATCTTCTTCGGCCGTTTCGGCTATGACGTGCGGCCCGAGCCGCATCCGCGCAATCTCACGCTTGGCGCCTGGTGGGCGGAGATGATCCGCATTCCCTGCATCGTACTGGCCGGTTCGCACACGGGATCGGTCGTGGATGTGGCGAAAACCGGTGCGGAATTCGTCGCTCTCGGCAATGCGGTCTTCGCGCCGGGAGCCGATCCCGCCCGCGAGGTGGCCGAGGCCAACGCGCTGCTTGACAAGCACGCTCCCTCCTTTGCGGAAGCCGAGCCATGAGGTGTCTCACCGCCTTCGTTGTTCTTCTGTCGCTCGTCGCAGCCGGTCACCCGGCTCTGGCACAGGAGGGGACGGGCGCCGGTGCAGCAACGCAGGAGAAGCAGGACCGGCTGCTTCCAGCACCGCAGCCCGATCCGAGCCGCTTCGGGAAGCGGCTCGATGAGGCCTTCGGGGCGTTTCAGCGTGGCTACTACCTGACGGCGCTGGAGCTGGCGCGGCCGCGCGCTGAGGCGGGCGATCCCGCCGCCCAGACCCTGATCGCGGAAATCTATGCGCGCGGCCTTGGCGTGCCGCGGGATGCTGAGGAGGCGGCCAAATGGTACGCTCGGGCCGCCGAGCAGGGTGTTCCCGAGGCGCAGCTCCAATACGCTCTTTTGTTGCTTGACGGCCGTTTCACGGAGCAGGACCGCGAGAAAGCCGTCACGCTCATGCGAAGCGCCGCCGAGGCGGGCGAGCCCGAGGCGCAGTTCAACCTTGCCCAAATGCTTGTCGAGGATGGTGACGAGGCCCATCAGCGCGAGGCCGTAACCTGGTACGAGCGTGCAGCCGAAGCCGGCCTAGCCGACGCGCAATATGCGATGGCGCAGGCGCTCTCCACCGGCTTCGGCGGACGCGAGCGCGATGAGACGGAGGCACGCCGGTATCTGGAGCTTGCCGCCCGTCAGAACTACGACACCGCCCAGCTCGATCTTGGCACCTGGCTCGTGGAAGGCCGCGGCGGCCCCGCCGACCCTGAGCAGGGCTTCGCTTGGCTCAAGCGCGCCGCCGAGGGCGGAAACGCGGCGGCCCAGAACCGCGTGGCCAAGCTCTACCGCGCAGGCATCGGCACCGAGCCTGACTCCATCCTTGCTGCCGCCTGGTACATTCTCGCCAAACGCTCGGGCCTCACCGATCCCCTTATGGAGGATTTCCTGATGGGATTGACGGATGAGGAGATCGAGGAGGCGAGCGAGCAGGCAAACCGGCTGAGATAAGCAAAGAGAGGAAGGGCGCGGGCAGGAGAGCCGGCTGCACCGGGGCGGCCGGCGTCCGAATCCGCTATCGTTTCATCCCCGTCTTGCCTCGCTGAGTGTTTTGTGGTCTTGAGGCGCCAACGTGACTACGGGACGAGCAGCGAATGAAGATCAACGGCAACGAAATCCGCCCCGGCAACGTCATCGAACACAATGGCGGGCTGTGGGTCGCAGTCAAGACCAACCATGTAAAGCCNGGCAAGGGCGGTGCCTACAATCAGGTGGAGCTCAAGAACCTGATCGACGGCACGAAGCTCAACGAGCGTTTCCGCTCGGCCGAGACGGTGGAGCGGGTGCGTCTGGAGCAGAAGGAGTTCACCTACCTCTACGAGCAGGGTGACGCGCTCGTCTTCATGGATTCGGAGACCTACGAGCAGCTAGAGCTGCAAAAGGATTTTGTCGGCGACCGCGCGGCCTTCCTCAAGGAAGGCATGACGGTGACGGTGGAGCTCTACGAGGAAAAGCCGATCGGCATCTCGCTGCCGCCGCAGGTCACGCTCGAGGTCGCCGAGGCCGATCCCGTGGTCAAGGGCCAGACGGCAGCCTCCTCCTACAAGCCGGCCGTGCTGGAGAATGGCGTACGCATCATGGTGCCGCCCTTCATCACCGCGGGCGAAAAGATCGTCGTCGATACGGACGAGATAACCTATCTGCGCCGCGCCGACTGACGGCGCAGCATCTTTCAGAGGACATTATNCAATGGCGCGCTCGGCCATCATCAATGTCATGGTCCAGGCCGCGATGAAGGCCGGGCGTTCGCTCGCTCGTGATTTTGGCGAGGTGCAGAATCTCCAGGTCTCGCTCAAGGGGCCCGGCGATTACGTCAGCCAGGCCGACCGCCGTGCCGAGGAGATCCTTTTCACCGAGCTTTCGCGCGCGCGGCCGGGCTATTCCTTCCTTATGGAGGAGCGCGGCGTTGTGGAGGGCGACGACCAGCAGCACCGCTGGATNGTCGACCCGCTGGACGGCACCACCAACTTCCTGCACGGCATCCCGATCTTCTCCATTTCCATCGCGCTGGAGCGGCAGGGCCAGCTTGTCGCCGGGGTGATCTACAATCCTGCGATGGATGAGCTCTATACAGCCGAACGCGGAAGCGGAGCGTTCTTCAACGACAGGCGTATGCGCGTGGCCGCGCGCCGTCAGCTTTCGGACTGCGTCATCGGCACAGGCATTCCCCATCTCGGCCGCGGTCATCATGGCCGGGCGCTTCTGGACCTGCGTAATGTGATGGCCGAGGCCGCGGGCATCCGCCGCCTGGGCTCCGCCGCGCTTGATCTTGCCTATGTGGCGGCCGGGCGGATGGACGGCTTCTGGGAGGATGCGCTTTCCCCCTGGGACATCGCAGCCGGCATTCTGATGGTCCGGGAGGCAGGCGGTTTCGTGACAGATCGCGGGGGCGGTCAGAACATGTTTGACACCGGCTCCGTCGTTGCCGGGAACGAGGCGGTGCACCGGACGCTGCTTGAAACATTGAAGAAGCCCGTCAGCTGATCTGCGAAATCAGCGTAAGAACGGCTTTCAGGGGAGGAAGTCCGGCGAGGCGCCGATACATATTTCAATTTGGTCACAATTCCGTTTAGAGTCTCGGCCACTTTCGCGAGGAAATCGCATTCGAGGAGCATATGGCCTTCATGAAATCGCTGGGGGCAGAGGAGCCAATCGTCGATCAAAGGTTCGATCCGCGCCGCCTTTCGAGCCCTCACGTGTTCCTCTATTCCATGGTGGTCTTCCTGGCGATTTCGGGTTTCGTGGCGGCCATTCTCTACCGGCAGATTTCGACTGCCTTTCAGAGTAATCCGGGGCTTAACGGGCTCATTCTCGGCGTGCTGGCGGTCGGCATCCTGCTCGCCTTCGCGCAGGTCGTGCGCCTCTTTCGGGAAGTGCGCTGGGTGAATTCCTTCCTCGCCGGCACCGAGGCGACGGAGCCGGTGCTGCTCGCTCCCATGAAGGCGTTGCTCAGCCGCTCCTCCACTATGGCGCTTTCGCCTTCCTCCATGCGCTCGATCCTCGATTCGATCGCCACGCGGCTCGATGAAAGCCGGGATATATCCCGCTACCTGATCGGGCTGCTCGTTTTCCTCGGCCTGCTTGGCACTTTCTGGGGCCTGCTTCAGACCATCGGTTCCATCGGGGACACGATCCAGTCGCTCGATGCCGGCGCGGGTAACGTGAACGATATCCTGGATTCCCTCAAGGCAGGGCTTTCGGCGCCGCTCAGCGGCATGGGCACCGCGTTCTCGTCCTCGCTCTTCGGCCTGTCCGGCTCTTTGATTTTGGGCTTCCTCGATCTGCAGGCGGGCCGTGCGCAGAACCGCTTCTATACGGAGCTGGAGAACTGGCTTTCGACCGTCACCGATCTGAGCTCCGACATCGCGGACTCCAAGAATGGTGCGTCAGAAGAGTTGAAGATACTGGCCGAGCGCTTGCACACGGTTCAGGAGACCGGTGGCAGCAATCCGCGCACGGCCGCCGCCATGGCCTCGCTGGCAGAGGGCATTTCGGGACTGGTGAAAAACATGCGCCACGAGCAGCAGATGATGCGCGATTGGGTGGAGGCCCAGGCTGCTGACCAGAAGGCTCTGCGCGAAACCCTGGACCGGATTGCCGCTTCGCTGGAAGAACGGGGAAAATAAGCGATGGCGCTGGCACGCACGCGCCGCCAACATCGGGGAATTGACTACTGGCCGGGGTTTGTCGACGCGCTGTCGACCCTGCTTCTGGCCATCATGTTCCTTTTGTCTGTTTTCGTTCTGGCGCAGTTTTTCCTGAGCCGGGAGATCACCAGCCGAGATGCTGTCCTCGACCGCCTCAACGCCCAGATCAACGAACTGACGCAGCTTCTCGCTCTGGAACGCGCCAGCAATCAGGATGCCGAGGACCAGATTGCCAGCCTGCGCGCCTCCCTAGCCTTGGCGGAGGCGGAGCAGTCCCGTCTAGAGCAGCTTCTTGCCAGCGGCTCTGGGCAGAGCGAGGCGGCTGAGGAGCGCATCGGCCAGCTCACCGGTGAGTTGGAGTCGGAGCGCCAGATCAGCCAGCGCGCCCTCTCACAGGTGGAGCTCCTCAACCAGCAGATTTCCGCCCTGCGCCAGCAGATCGCTGCGCTGGAGGCCGCGCTCGACGTTTCCGAACAGCGCGACCGGGAGTCCCAGGCCAAGATCGCCGATCTGGGCCGCCGCCTGAACGTCGCGCTCGCCCAGCGTGTGCAGGAGCTGAACCGCTACCGTTCCGACTTCTTCGGCCGCCTACGCGAAATCCTTTCCGACCGCGAAAATATCCGCATCGTGGGCGACCGCTTCGTCTTCCAGTCGGAGGTCCTGTTTGCCTCCGGCCAGACGGAGATCAACGACAGCGGTCAGGAAGAAATGCGGAAGCTGGCGGGCGCCATTCTGGAGCTGCAGGAGGAAATTCCGCCCGAGATCGACTGGGTGCTGCGCGTGGACGGGCATACGGACAACGTCCCGCTGTCGGGAACCGGCCGTTATCGCGACAACTGGGAGCTGTCGGCCGCGCGCGCCATCGCCGTGGTGAAATTCCTCATTGAAAACGGCGTGCCGGCCGAGCGGCTGGTGGCCGCGGGCTTTGGCGAGTTCCAGCCGCTCGACCCGGCCGATACGCCGGAGGCGCGCGCGAGAAACCGCCGCATCGAGCTGAAGCTGACGGAAGGGTAAGAGACTCTACTCCGCCGCTTTCCTGACCATATCGGCACCTGCCTCGAACTGCAGGCTTGCAAGCCGCGCATAGATGCCGCCTTTTGCTACGAGATCGGCGTGGCTGCCTTCCTCGATGATTTGGCCGTCCTCCATCACAAAAATGCGGTCGGCCTTCAGGATTGTGGCGAGCCGGTGCGCGATGACGATGGTGGTGCGCCCCTTCATCAGCCTCTCGAGGGCGGTTTGCACGAGCGTTTCGCTTTCGGCATCGAGCGCGGAGGTCGCCTCGTCAAGCAGCAGGATGGGCGCATCGCGCAGAATGGCGCGAGCAATCGCAAGCCGCTGCCGCTGGCCGCCCGAAAGCGTCACGCCGCGCTCTCCTACCGGCGTATCGTACCCGTTCTCCAACGCCATGATGAAATCATGCGCCAGCGCGGCCTTTGCTGCCGCCTCCACTTCCGCGCGCGAAGCGCCGGGCCTGCCGAAGGCGATGTTCTCGGCGGCACTCGCGGCCAACACCGTCACCTCCTGCGGGACGATGGCGATACGCTCGCGCACCGCGCTCGGATCGGCACGCCTGATGTCGGTTCCGTCGATCAGCACTTCGCCGCTGTCCGGGTCGTAATAGCGCAGGAGCAGCGAGAAGATCGTGCTTTTGCCCGCGCCGGACGGTCCTACGATCGCGACGGTCTCGCCTGGCGCCACTCTGAAGGAGAGCCGGTGCAGTGCCGAAACATTGGGCCGTGCGGGATAGGAGAAACTTATGTCCCGGAACTCGACCTCGCCCTGCGGCGGCGGCAGGGCGACGGGATTGGTCGGTGCCGCGACGGTCGGCACCTCATCCAGAAGCTCGCCCATGCGCTCGGCAGCGCCCGCAGCTTGCGAGAGTTCGCCCCAGACCTCGGAGAGTGCGCCCAGGGCGCCCGCCGCGAGNACCGCATAAAGCAGAAACTGGCCCAAAGTGCCCGCGCTCATCGCGCCCGACAGAACGTCGTGGGAGCCTACCCACAGTACAGCCACCACCGAGGCGGAGGTGGCGAAGATGGCGAAGAAAGTGAGTACGGCACGCGCGCGGATGGAGGCGCGGGCTGCCTCAAAGGCCGTCTCTACGGCGGAGGAGAAGCGCTTTGCCGCCGCCCTTTCATTGGTGAAGGCCTGCAACACGCGTACCGCGCCGATCTGCTCGCCGGCAAAGGCGGCGGCATCGGCCAGCGCATCCTGGGCACGGCGTGTCCGCCGCCTTACGGACCGGCCGAAGGCCACGATTGGCACGACGATGAACGGGATGGCGGCGACGACGAGAAGTGAGAGGCGCGGGCTGGTTACCACCATCATGGTGACTGCGCCTACGCCCATGATGGTGTTTCGGAGCGCCACCGAGGCCGTGGCGCCGACCGCCGCCTTCACCTGTGTCGCGTCCGCCGTGAGCCTGGAGACGATTTCGCCCGACTGCGCGCGGTCAAAAAAGGCGGGAGAAAGCTGTATGACATGGGCGAAGATGTCGCGCCGCAGGTCCGTTACCACGCGCTCGCCCAGCATGACGACGAAGTAGTAGCGCAGCGCCGAAGCCACCGCCAGCACGGCCGCCACCCCGATGAGCATGGAGAAGTAGCTGGCGATGAAGGCGCTGTCTGACTCGGAAAAGCCGTGATCGATCATCCGCCTGACGGCGATCGGAAGGGTCAGCGTGGCTGCCGCCGCCAGCAGCAGGAAGACGATCGCGCCGACCGTCAGGCCGCGATAGCGGAGGACATACGGTACCAGCCTGCGCAGGGGCCCGAGCGAGCGCCTTGCCGTTTCCCGCGATCCGTCCGTTATTGCCATTGCGAAGCCCTTCCGGCTTGGTTCGAGATTTCCGGCCCGGCCGGCCTTGTCTCCAGCGGACGCGTGATGTATAGGCACGCGAACCTTTTTGAAGCCGTAGCGGCCGAAGGTCGCCGGTTCAAGTTTTCCGCACGGGCAAGTTGCCGCAACCGCAGATGCGGCACCGAAGGTGCAAGCAGATCAGGACAGACCGATGAAGGCCGACATCCATCCCGACTACCACATGATCAAAATCGTCATGACGGACGGCACGGAATACGAGACGCGCTCGACCTGGGGCAAGGAGGGCGACACGCTGCACCTCGATATCGACCCCACGACGCATCCGGCATGGACCGGCGGTCAGCAGACGCTGGTGGACCGCGGCGGCCGGTTGTCGAAGTTCAAGAAGCGCTACGAGGGCCTGGGCATCTGAGTGCCGGCCGGAAGATCGACACGAAAGCCCGCCGTTTCGGCGGGTTTTTCATGTCACCTTCCCTGATGGGCCTGAACCTGCCACGCCGACCGGTGAACGCCGGATGAGGCTTTAGCCCGTTCTCTCCGGTTTCCTGCGCAGCGGCCCTGAAATCAAGCGCAGCCCTCTCGCCAAAGCGCGATTGCCGGGTTATGCCCTTGCGGCAACAGATATGCCGACATGATTTCTCTCCTGACCGATCCGCATTTCTACCTCGTCGGAATTCCGGCGGTCATCCTTGTCGGCCTGTCCAAGGGCGGGTTCGGCGGAGCTATGGCTCTTCTGGGCGTGCCCCTTCTGGCACTCGTGGTTTCGCCGGTGCAGGCGGCCGCCATCCTGCTGCCAGTGCTTATCGTCATGGACATCGTCTCGCTGTGGACCTGGCGGGGCTTCATCGACAAGCGTCTCATTGCCATCATGCTGCCCGGCGCGTTTGTGGGCATCGTGATAGGCTGGTTGACCGCGGCGGTCGTGACGGCGGACCATGTGCGCCTCATCGTCGGCATCATCACCTTCCTCTTTTTCCTGCGCTGGGCGATCGGCAAGTTGCGGCGCGACCAGCGGGCGAGCCGACACAACCCCCCGAAAGGCTTTTTCTGGGGCACGGTGTCAGGCTTCACCAGCTTCGTGGCGCATGCGGGAGGCCCGCCCTTTCAGATCTATGCGCTGCCGCTCAGGCATGATCCGAAAATTTATACCGGCACGAGCGTGATCTTCTTCGCCGTGGTCAACGCGGTGAAGGTGATTCCCTATTTTGCGCTCGGCCAGTTCGATACGACCAATCTCGCGGCCTCGGCCATTCTCATGCCGTTTGCGCCGTTGGCCACCCTTGCCGGCGCTTGGATCGTGAAGCGCATGCGGCCGGAGATCTTCTATCCCTTCATGTACATCATGATCCTGATCGTTTCGCTGAAGCTGATCCATGACGGCGTCACCGGCCTTTGGGGCTGGTGAGGTCCGCGCGCTTGTGGTTTAGAAATAGGGTCTCGACTCCGCTATGTTGGGAGGGGAAGCCGTGAGCCAAAATCCGTATGAGCAGGACCTCGATAGAAACCCGGCCAACTATCAGCCGCTGACGCCGCTCACCTTGCTTGAGCGTGCGGCCAAGGTGTTTCCCGACCATACGGCCATCATTCACGGCAGGCAGCGGACAAGCTATCGCGATTTCTGGCGGCGTTCGGTCAAGCTCGCGTCTGCGCTCTCCCGGCACGGTATCGGGAAGGGCGACACGGTTTCGGTGATGCTGTCCAACACGCCGGCCATGCTGGAGGCGCATTTCGGCGTGCCGATGACAAAGGCGGTGCTGCACTCCATCAACACGCGGCTGGACGCCGCGGTGATCGCCTTTCAGCTCGACCATGCCGAAAGCAAGGTGGTCATCATTGACCGCGAATTCTCCGCCGTNATGAGGGATGCTCTGGCGCGGGCGACGGTGAAACCGCTGGTGATCGACTATGACGACCCCGAATATCCCGAGAACGCACCCTATCCGAAAGGCGAGCGTATCGGCAGCCACGATTACGAGGAGTTCGTAAGCTCGGGTGACGAAGGCTTCTCCTGGGCAATGCCGGATGACGAGTGGGATGCGATCTCGCTCAACTACACCTCAGGCACGACGGGCAATCCCAAGGGCGTCGTCTATCATCATCGCGGCGCGGCGCTGATGGCCTACGCCAACACGATTCACGCCCACATGAGCCAGCATCCGGTCTATCTGTGGACATTGCCGATGTTCCACTGCAACGGCTGGTGCTTTCCGTGGACGCTGGCGCTCACGGCCGGAACCCATGTCTGCCTGCGCTGGGTCAGGGCCAAGGCCATGTATGACGCCATCGCCGACCACGGCGTGACCCATCTGTGCGGAGCGCCCATCGTCATGTCGACGCTGCTTGGCGCAAGCGAGGCGGAGAAGCGGACGTTCTCCCAGACGGTGATATTCAATACCGCCGCCGCGCCACCGCCTGAGGCGGTGCTTTCCGCGATGACGGAGGCCGGCTTCGTGGTCAACCATCTCTACGGCCTCACGGAGACCTACGGCCCTGCGGTGGTCAATGAGTGGCATATGGAGTGGAATGAGCTTGACAGTGCGGGCCAGGCGTCCCGGAAGGCGCGGCAGGGCGTGCGCTACGCCGCGCTGGAAGAACTGACCGTGATGAACCCGGAGACGATGCAGCGGGTGCCCGCCGACGGCACAACTCTCGGCGAGGTGATGTTCCGCGGCAACATCGTCATGAAAGGGTATCTGAAAAACAAGAAGGCCACGGACGAGGCGTTCGCCGGAGGCTGGTTCCATTCCGGAGACCTGGGCGTGCTGCATCCGGATGGCTACATCCAGCTCAAGGATCGCTCAAAGGACATCATCATCTCCGGCGGCGAGAACATTTCCTCGATCGAGGTGGAGGATGCGATCTATAAGCACGCGGCCGTCGCCGCCTGTGGCGTGGTGGCCCGTGCCGATGAGAAATGGGGCGAGACGCCTGTCGCCTTCGTGGAGCTCAAACCCGGCGCGAACGCCACTGCGGAAGAGATCATAGCGCATTGCAGGCGGCTGCTCGCCTCCTTCAAATGCCCCCGGCATGTGGTCTTCACCGAGATTCCCAAGACATCGACAGGAAAGATCCAGAAATTCCGTCTGCGGGAACTGGCCAAGACGCTCTAAGGGGTGTCCGTGCAAAGTTTCCACAGAAATTTTAATTGAAGACCGGGCGGTTCATTAACCGCCCGTTAAGCCTTACATGTGTTTACTGTGCGTATCCAGTGATCTGGATTCTTACCGAGTGGCTGGAGCCATTCTGTTTGACGCCTCCCTGTTTAACTCCTGAGAGCCGCATCCGCGGCTCTTTTTTTGTCTCGTGGGGCCTGTTAACTTTCCGTTAAGCAAGGGGCTTGCGTTCGCCAGCGGCGCGGCGCATTTTCCGCTACCGACGGGACGCATAGACGCTTCGGCGAGAGGTGGGCAGAGCAGGATGATCGGCAGTACGAGCGGCGCCAACATGGTTAGGCTGGCGGAACGGCGGGTTTTCTCCGCGTCCTTCAAGCCGCTTTACAATGAGGGCATGGGCCTGGTCGAGGAGACGGCGGAATATCTCGACGGAGAAGGCCGGGCGGCGGCAAAGACGCTGTCGCGGGCGGCCGCGGCGCTTTATGCTGCTGAGTCGATGCGGCTCACCACCCGGCTGATGCAACTCGCCTCCTGGCTCCTTCTGCAGCGGGCCGCCAATTGCGGTGAGATGACGCGCGAGCAGGTGGCCGCCGAAAAGCAGAAAGTACGGCTCGATACGGCCTCGGCCTATGAGAGCGCGCCGGCCTGGGGGGAACTGCCCGAACGGTTCCGTTCTCTCGTGGAGCGCTCCCTGCGGCTTGAGGCGCTGGTGCGCCGTATGGACGAGGAAATCTACGGTCAGGGGGCTGCTGCCGCGCCTGACAGATCCCGTTCCGTCAACCCTGTCTTCGATCAGATCACCCTGCTTCAGACCGCTTTCGGGCGGGTCTGACGCCTCTCCGCCTCGCCGCCTGCAAGGTTGCTCCGGCGCCGTCGTGGCGGCGTCTAGAAGTTCACTGGCGGCAGGGTGCTGCGCGCGGCTATGGTGGCATCATGGCAGACGCGATTCGCATCATCGGAATTGATCCGGGGCTGAGGCGCACCGGCTGGGCGGTCATCGAAGCGTTGGGCAACTCGCTTCGCTTCGTTGCGGCGGGAACTGTGCGCTCGGACGACAAATCCGATCTTGCGACACGGCTGTGCCAGCTTCACGACGGTTTGATGGACGTGCTCGGCACGCACGCCCCGCACGAAGCGGCGGTGGAGGCAACCTTCGTCAACAAGGACGCGGTGGCGACGCTGAAGCTTGGCCAGGCGCGCGGAATTGCCATGCTAGTTCCGGCGCGCGCGGGCCTGCGCGTGGCCGAATACGCTCCAAACGCCGTCAAGAAGGCAGTGATCGGAGTCGGCCACGGCGACAAGCGCCAGATCCACATGATGGTGAAGGTGCTGTTGCCCCGGGCCAGCTTCGACACGGACGACGCGGCCGATGCCACCGCCATCGCCATCTGCCATGCGCATCACCGCCAAACGCCGGCGGCACGGCTGGCCCTGGAAGCACAGGCATGATCGGAAAGCTCAAAGGCATTGTGGACGAAATCGGCGACGATCACGTCGTCATCGATGTGGGCGGGGTGGGATATGTCGCTCATTGCCCTGCCCGCACCCTTTCCTCCCTTCCGGGCGTGGGGGCCGCGGTCACGCTCTTCATCGAGACCTATGTGCGCGAGGACATGATCCGCCTGTATGGATTCCAGACGGCGCTCGAACGCGAATGGTTTCGTCTGCTGCAAAGCAATGTTCAGGGGGTCGGTGCCAAGGTGGCGCTTTCGGTGCTGTCGACCCTCACGCCTGCCGAGCTCGCCAATGCTATTGCGCTCAAGGATGTGGCCATGGTGGCTCGCGCGCCGGGCGTTGGCCGCAAGGTCGCCGAGCGCATCGTCACGGAGCTGAAGAGCAAGGCGCCGGCTTTCGCGGGCGAAGCAGCCGTCACGATTGGCCTCAAGCAGGAGCTGGGCGAGGGCGTAGCGCCAGCACCCGTGTCGGACGCCGTCTCTGCTCTCGCCAATCTGGGCTATTCGCGCGACGTGGCGGCAAACGCCATTGCAGCGGCCCTGAAGACAGCCGGCGAGGGAGCGGATACGGGAACCCTGATCCGGCTTGGGCTGAAGGAGCTTGCTCGATGAGCTTCCCTTGTTTCCGCATGAATCCTTACTCCGGGCCGAAGACATTGCAGGGGGTCGAGGAGGGCATTGCTGCCGGCGCTTCCAAGCAGGCACTGCGCGCACGTGAATGATCGGGGTTGATACGAATGTTCTGCTGCGCCTCTTTGTCGGTGACGATCGGGGGCAGCTCGCAAAGGCCCAAAGCCTGCTTGCGCGCCGTTCGGCCGGCGAGCCGGTGTATGCTTTTTGGAGCTTGTCTGGTCGTTCGGACGCACCTACGGCTATCCCCGTAATGATGTTCTGGCACTGCTCAGCGAGTTGCTCGACGTGAACGATGTTGTATTCGAACAGCAGGAACTGGTTGCCGCGGCCGTCGAGACGGCAAAGGAAGACGGCACTGATCATCTTCCGGAGCTGCTGATTGCGATGTGCAACATCAAAGCCGTCTGCATCCGCGCGGTGACGTTGGATGCAGGGGCGGCAAACCGGAACGAGGGTATGGAGCTTCTGTCATGAGCGATGCCGCTCGCCTCATCTCCGCAGCCAAGCGCGGCGAGGATGCGGACGCGACCATGCGGCCGCAGACCCTCGACGAGTTCGTGGGCCAGAAGGCGGCGCGCGCCAATCTGAAGGTCTTTATCGAGGCGGCGCGCGGGCGTGGCGAGGCACTCGACCACGTGCTCTTCGTCGGCCCGCCTGGCCTGGGGAAGACAACGCTGGCGCAGATCATGGCGCGCGAGCTTGGCGTGAACTTCCGTGCGACCTCAGGGCCGGTGATCGCCAAGGCGGGCGATCTGGCGGCCCTTCTCACCAATCTCGAAGACCGTGACGTCCTGTTCATCGACGAGATCCATCGTCTCAATCCGGCCGTGGAAGAGATTCTCTATCCGGCCATGGAGGACTATCAGCTCGACCTGATCATTGGTGAAGGTCCAGCGGCGCGCTCGGTCAAGATCGACCTTGCGAAGTTCACGCTCGTGGCGGCAACCACGCGTCTGGGTTTGCTCACCACGCCTCTACGAGACCGTTTTGGCATTCCGATCCGGCTGGAGTTCTATTCCGTCGAGGAGCTCAAGGCGGTCGTGGAGCGCGGCGCGCGCATCCTGGGCCTGCCGCTCACCGAAGATGGGGCGGAGGAGATCGCAAGGCGGGCCCGCGGCACGCCGCGCATTGCCGGCCGGCTTCTGCGCCGTGTGCGCGACTTCGCCTCCGTGGCGGGCGCTCAGAAGGTCACGCGGGAGATCGCCGATTCCGCGCTCTCGCGGCTGGAGGTGGATTCGCTTGGGCTCGATCAGCTCGACCGGCGCTATCTTTCCATGATCGTGGAGAATTTCGGCGGCGGGCCTGTCGGGATCGAGACCATTGCCGCCGCGCTGTCTGAACCGCGCGACGCCATCGAAGACATCATCGAGCCCTACCTCATCCAGCAGGGCTTCATCCAGCGCACTCCGCGCGGACGCGTGCTGGCCGACAAGGCATGGAGGCATCTTGGGCTCAATCCTCCGAAGGATCTCGCGCAGACGCAGATCAGCCTGTTCGAGGAAGGGGAGGATGGGCTTTGATCGCCGAGAAATGCCTTGCGCCGTAACGGTCAATCTAAAGGCAATGCTCTATGGCTGATAAGGATGACGACCTGACCGCGGGAATCAGCGGAAAGCTGACGCCGGACGGCCACCGGCTAAAGGCCCGCATCTACTTTGCCGATACAGACTTCACCGGCGTCGTCTACCACGCACGTTATCTGGAATTCCTGGAGCGCGGACGCTCGGATTTCCTGCGCCTTACCGGCGTGCATCATACGGAGCTTGCCGATGGCAGGCATGGCGAGCGGCTTGCCTGGGTGGTGCGGCGCATGGAGATCGACTTCATAAGGCCTGCGCGCATGGACGACATCATCACCGTGGACACGCGCGTGGAGAGGGTTTCCGGCGCGCGCATCTTCATGGACCAGGAGCTTTCGCGCGAGGGCGAGCTTCTCGTGAAGGCTCGGGTCGAGGCCGCGATCGTCGATGCTGACGGCAGGCCGCGCCGTTTTCCGAAAGAATGGGCAGGTCTCTTCGTGCGGCGACCGCAATAATCGCCCGCGCGCGGCTCTCCGGATGCGGCAAAACGCCTTCCGGCGCTAACGCTTAATTAACTATAACCAGCCATCAGAATAAAGGCGCCAACGGCAGCTCCTGCGCCTTCCTTTGACCAAATTTTCTCGAAAAAAGGCGCGGACGGGGGCCCCGCCGGGGCACCGCAGCTCGGTCGGGTGGGAGCAGGCGGTCAAAGACGGATCAAGCATCTATGCCCGGTTTTTGCAAGGACGTTAAGTCATGGAAAGTGTAGCGCTCGCCGCGCCGGGTGGGGATTTGTCCATCTGGGCGCTGTTCTGGCAGGCAGGATGGGTGGTGAAGCTGGTCATGATCGGGCTTCTCGGTGCCTCGATCTGGACTTGGGCCATCATCGTAGACAAGACGCTCGCCTATGCGCGCATGCGCCGAGCGCTTAACCGCTTCGAGCAGGTGTTCTGGTCGGGTCAGTCGCTGGAGGAGCTATACCGTTCGCTTTCCGAGCGCAAGACCACCGGAATGGGCGCGATCTTCGTCGCTGCGATGCGCGAATGGAAGAAAAGCTTCGAGAAGGGCGCGCGCTCGCCGCTCGGGCTGCAGACACGCATCGACAAGGCGATGGACCTCGCGCTGGCGCGCGAGATGGAGCGGCTCGAGGGCAAGCTCGGCTTTCTCGCCTCGGTCGGATCCTCCGCGCCCTTCATTGGCCTGTTCGGCACCGTGGTCGGCATCATGACCTCCTTCCAGGCCATTGCCGGCTCGAAATCCACCAATCTTGCCGTGGTGGCGCCCGGCATCGCCGAGGCACTGCTGGCGACGGCTATGGGGCTTCTCGCGGCCATTCCGGCCGTCATCGCCTATAACAAGCTGACGGCCGACGCGGGCCGTCTCGGTGCGCGGATGGAAGGCTTTGCCGACGAGTTCTCCGCCATACTGTCGCGGCAAATCGATGAGAAGGTGGCGCCGCGAACCCGTGCCGAGGAGTATGCCTGATGGGCCTGTCGGTGGCTTCACCCAGTGGCGGCGCGAACGGGCGCCGGCGTCGCGGCCGGCGGCACCAGCCGATGTCGGAGATCAACGTCACGCCGTTCGTGGACGTGATGCTCGTTCTGCTTATCATCTTCATGGTGGCGGCACCTCTGCTGACGGTAGGGGTTCCCATCGACCTGCCGGAGACGCAAGCCAAGGCGCTCAACGCCGATACGCAGCCGATCACCGTCTCGATCAACAATGAAGGGCAGATTTTCCTCCAGGAAACGGAAATCCCCTTGGATGAGGTCGTGCCCAAGCTCCAGGCCATCGCGCAGGCCGGCTATGAAGAGCGGATTTACGTGCGGGGCGACCGCTCCGCCGATTACGGAACGGTGATGCGCGTGATGGCGCGCATTTCTGCCGCCGGCTTCCGCAATCTCGGCCTCGTCACCTTGCAGGAACAGGACGGCTGATATCCATGAAGGCCGGCCTTGCCACATCGGTTACGCTTCACGCTGCGCTCCTCGGCATAGGGCTTTTCTCGCTGTCGGCGCCGCGCGCATATGAGGTGGCGGATGTGGAATCGCTGCCCGTCGATATCATTCCGGTCGAGAGCCTGACCCAGATCCAGGAGGGCGAAAAGCAGGCCGCGGTCGCTCCGCGCCCGGCGCCCGCCCCGACCCGCAGGCCGGACCCGGTGGAAAACGCGCAGAAGGTGGGCGAAGCGGACACCGATCTGAAGCCGCCGCCTACACCCGATGCGAAGCCGAGGCCGGTGGAAAGCGCTTCCGAGCCCAAGGCGGCGGAAAGGCCGCAACCGAGGCCCGAGGAAAAGCCTGCCGCCGAGGAAGCGCCCGCTCCGACAGAGGAGACGCAGGTTGCGGCGACCGAGCGGACGCCGGAGCCGCAGCCGCGCCGGGAAATCACGCCGGACCCGGTGCCCGACCCGCTGGTGGCCGAGAACGCCGAGGCAGAGAGCCTTAATCTGCCGCCTACGGCGCCGGTTCCGCAAGCAAGGCCGCAGCCGCCCCGGCCGCAGACGGCCAAGGCGCCCGAGCAGAAGCGGGCGGAGGAGCCGGCCAAGGCGGCACAGGCGCAGACGCGCAGCGAGCCGAAGAAAAATGAGGAGCTGCTCGATCAGGTGGCGGCCCTCCTCAACAAGGAGGAAGCCTCCGGCGGCGGTGCCAAACGGTCGCAGCAGGAGGCAGCCCTGGGCGGCCGGGAGACCACAGGCGGCGAGAAGCTGACGCAGAGCGAGATGGACGCGCTGCGCGCGCAGATCCAGCGCTGCTGGAACGTGCCGGTGGGCGCGCTCGACGCGGAGAACCTTAGGGTCTCCCTGAAGTTCCGGCTCGATCCGAGCGGCGCGGTGGAGGGCAGCCCGCAAGTCATTTCCGGCGGGGACGGCTCCAGCATCGCGCGCGCGGCAGCAGAATCGGCCCGCCGTGCCATCCTGCAATGCGGCCCCTACGATCTGCCCGCCGAGAAGTACAGCGCTTGGGCGGACGTCATTGTGCATTTCGACCCGACCGATATGTTCTGATCCGAACCGGTTCCCGCTCCGAGTAACCGAGAGGCACGAGCTGATGCAGAATTCCCTGAAGGCAATCCTCGCCACCGCAAGCCTGGTNCTGGCGATGATNGCGCTGGCCGCCGCTCCGGCGCGCGCTCTGGTCGAGATCGACATCAACCNGGGTGTTGTCGAACCCGTGCCGATAGCCATTACTGAGTTTCTTTCGGCTGAAGGCATGGGGGCGGATGTTTCCGGCGTGGTGGCGGCGGACCTCCGGCGCTCCGGCCTCTTCGCGCCCATAGACAAAGCGGCTTTTATAGAAAAAGTATCGAATCCTGATGTGGCGCCGCGCTTCGAGGACTGGAAAGTCATTAATGCGCAGGCCGTTGTCACTGGCCGTGTGACGCGGGAGCCGGACGGGAGGCTCAGGACCGAATTCCGGCTGTGGGACACGTTCGCCGGCCAGCAGCTCGTGGGCGAGCAGTTCTTCGCCGATCCCCAGAACTGGCGGCGCATCGCGCACATCATCGCAGACACGATCTATGAGCAGTTCACGGGAGAGAAGGGCTATTTCGACAGCCGCATCGTCTATGTTGATGAATCGGGGCCCCGCAACAACCGCGTCAAGCGGCTCGCCATCATGGATCAGGACGGCGCGAACCATCGCTATCTTTCCGATGGCCGTTCGATCGTGCTGACGCCGCGCTTCTCGCCGGAGCGGCAGGAAATCACCTACATGTCCTATGAAAGCGGCGAGCCGCAGGTCTATCTGCTGCAGCTTGAGACCGGCCAGCGCGAGCTGGTGGGCAATTTCCCTGGCATGACCTTCGCGCCGCGCTTCTCGCCCAACGGCGACAAGGTGATCATGAGCCTGCTGCGCGATGACGGCAATTCCAACATCTTCACGATGGATTTGCGCACCCGCAACACCGCGCGGCTCACTGACACCAATGCCATCGACACCTCGCCCTCCTATTCGCCCGACGGCAACCGCATCGTCTTCACCTCCGACCGCGGCGGCCGCGCGCAGATCTATGTGATGAACGCTGACGGCAGCAATCAGCAGCGGATCTCCTTCGGCGACGGCATCTATTCGACGCCGGTCTGGTCGCCGCGCGGCGACCTGATCGCGTTTACCAAGCAGAGTGGCGGCGAATTCCAGATCGGTGTTATGCGCACCGACGGTTCGGGCGAGCGGATTCTCTCGACCGGCTTCCTTCAGGAGGGCCCGACCTGGTCGCCCAATGGCCGTGTCATCATGTTCTTCCGGCAGGATGCTGGATCGGCCGGGCCTAAGCTCTATTCCATTGACCTGACGGGACGCAACGAACAGCCTATTCCAACGCCGAATTTCGCCTCGGACCCGGCCTGGTCGCCATTGCTGAAATAGTCCTGCCGCCTTTCAGCCGCATTTGCGCTTACCGTCCGCAAATGGGCCTGATTCACGTTCCTCCATCGGGCCGAGGGGACGACGCAACGAAACATTAACCTTGTTCCTTGAGCGTGCATTAACCCTTGCATGGTTACTGAGCGCTAAAGGAATTTCTTCCAATGCGAGGGAGTTAACGGCAATGCGCCGTATTGCAANCCTGACGAAACATCCGGCTGTCATTGCGTTCGTCGCCGCCCTGGCGGTTGCCGGATGCCGGACGCAGAATCAGATTCCAAACACGGCCGCTGATCTTGGCCTGGGGGCGGGAGGGGCAGGTCTAGGCGGTACGGCCGCGCCCGGATCGCAGCAGGAATTCACCGTCTCCGTGGGCGACCGCGTTTTCTTCGACACCGACTCCTCCGTCATCCGCGCCGACGCGCAGGCCACCCTCATTCGCCAGGCGCAATGGCTGAACCAGTATCCTTCCTATGCGATCACGATCGAAGGCCATGCCGACGAGCGCGGCACGCGCGAATACAACCTCGCGCTCGGCGCCCGCCGTGCCGCGGCCGTGAGGGACTTCCTCGTTTCGCGGGGCGTTGCGGCAAACCGCATCCGCACCATCTCCTACGGTAAGGAGCGGCCGGTGGCCGTGTGCGACGACATCTCCTGCTGGTCGCAGAA
>JGI25327J35509_1000522_pt1 | contig 32318 bp, 29 predicted proteins | sample HigsolmetaAR202D_FD_35509 | JGI IMG/M metagenome (IMG submission 35509)
CGCCCCCGCCCCGCCGTCGTGCCCGGGGTCGGGGTGTGGCTCGATCGCGCGGGGTTCCCGCCGCGGCGCGGCCGCGCCCGGTCGGTCCCGCTTGGCATGCGGCCGGTCCGCGCGCGGCCCGCCCGGCCTCGAGGCCGGGGCGCGCCGCCGCGAATCTGGCCGCTTGCCTTCGGGCACCGGCTATTTGGCCTCGAACCGCGGGAAGGCCAGGTCGCCGGCGTAGCGGGCGGCGTCGCCGAGGGTCTCCTCGATGCGCAGCAGCTGGTTGTACTTGGCGACCCGCTCGCTGCGGGCCGGGGCGCCGGTCTTGATCTGGCCGCTGCCCACCGCGACGGCCAGGTCGGCGATCGTGGTGTCCTCGGTCTCGCCCGAGCGGTGGCTCATCATGGTGCGGTAGCCGCTGTTGTGCGCCAGGGTCACCGCGTCCAGCGTCTCGGTCAGCGTGCCGATCTGGTTGACCTTGACCAGCAGCGCGTTGGCCGCGCCCTTGGCGATGCCCTCCTCGAGCCGCTCCGGGTTGGTCACGAACAGGTCGTCGCCGACCAGCTGGATGCGGTCGCCGATGGCGGCGGTCAGCGCCACCCAGCCGTCCCAGTCGTCCTCGGACAGCGGGTCCTCGATCGACACCAGCGGGTACTGGCCGAGCAGGCCCTGGTAGAACTCGGTCATCTGCTCGGCGGTGCGGGTCTGCTTCTCGAACTTGTAGCCCTCACCGGCGGTGTAGAACTCGGTGGCGGCCACGTCCAGCGCCAGCGCCACGTCNGGGCCGAGCTTGAAGCCCGCGCCCTCGATGGCCTGCGCGATCAGGTCCAGCGCGGCGGTGGTGCCGGGCACGTCCGGGGCGAACCCGCCCTCGTCGCCGAGACCGGTGTTCAGGCCCTGCTTCTTGAGCACCGACTTCAGCGAGTGGTAGACCTCCGCGCCCCAGCGCAGCGCCTCCTTGAACGAGGGCGCGCCGATCGGGGCGATCATGAACTCCTGCACGTCCACGCCGGTGTCGGCGTGCGCGCCGCCGTTGAGGATGTTCATCATCGGCACCGGCAGGATGTGCGCGTTCGGCCCGCCGATGTAGCGGAACAGCGGCAGCCCCGCCGACTCCGCGGCGGCCTTGGCCACCGCCAGCGACACGCCGAGGATGGCGTTGGCGCCCAGCCGCGACTTGTCCGGGGTGCCGTCGAGGTCCAGCAGGGTCTGGTCGATGACCCGCTGATCGTCGGCGCTCATCTCGATGACGGCCGGGGCGATCTCGTCGAGGACCGCGTTGATGGCCTTCTGCACCCCCTTGCCGCCGTAGCGGGACCCGCCGTCCCGCAGCTCGACCGCCTCGTGCTCACCCGTCGAGGCGCCGGAGGGCACCGCGGCCCGGGCGAAGGTACCGTCGGTCAGGGCGATCTCGACCTCGACCGTCGGATTGCCGCGCGAATCGAGGATCTCGCGGGCTCCGACCTGCTCGATGATGGGCAATGCTGTCTCCTTGGTCGTGCGACGTCTGCGGCTTGACACTGAGCCTAGAGCCGCGAGCCCCGGCTGCGCTCAGAGGGCGTGCCCGTTGGCGTAGGCGGTCGCCCAGTCGCGCACCTTACGGGCGTACTGGTCCGACGCATTGTAGGCGCGCAGCGCGTTCATCCAGCCCCGCGGCGTGGACAGGTCCTTGCCCCGGTAGCAGAGGTACCCNGCCGAGGACAGCGCGGCNTCGTCGATGTTGTCCGGGCTGATCTCGCCGTCGTTGTTGGCGTCCACCCCGTAGAGCCGCCAGGTCTCCGGGATGAACTGCATCGGGCCCATCGCCCGGTCCAGCTCGGCGTCGCCGTCCAGCTCACCGCCGTCGCTGTCGAGGATCTCCATGTTGCCCGAGGTGCCGTCCAGCCGCATGCCGCGGATCGGCGGGGTGACCGACCCGTCGGTGGACACCATCGAGCCCTTGTAGGTGCCGTGGTGGCTCTCCACCATCCCGATCCCGGCCAGCGTGGTCCAGGCGATCTTGCACTTCGGGTTGACCACCTCGGCCACCCGCGCGGCGTAGGCGTAGGCCTCCAGCGCGGTGACCGGGATGCCCAGCTTGGGGGCCCGCTCGGCGGCCCAGTCGTGCAGCTGGTCGGCGGGCCGGCCCGGGGCGTCGATGTCGATGGCCGGCACCGGGTCGCCCGGTGGCGGCGGCACCCCCTCGGGGATGGGCACCCCGAGTTGCCAGGAACAGCTCGCGGCCATCACCAGTGCCGTGACGCCGAGCACCGCGCCCGCACGCGTCCATCGAACCGCTGACACCTGACTCCCCACAACCCGTATCGGTCGTAAGCCATCGTCCCACGGGCCGGAACCGGCGTCCGCCGCGTACCGCTCCTGGCGAACATACTTTCGGTTACAGATACCTGTTACTCTCGGTAAGGTAAACCAAGCCTTGGTTACTGCAACGTCCAGACCGGGTGAGCGAGGACCCCTGACATGACCGCCATCGCGGATGCACCGCTGACCATCCAGTATCTCGCTGCGCCCAACGTCACCGCGCAACTGTTCGGCAGCGGGCTGATCGGCCTCCGCGAAGGCCTCGAGGCCGCGATGGTCGTCACCATCCTGGTGGCCTTCCTGGTCAAGTCAGGCCGCCGTGACGCGCTGCGCTGGGTGTGGCTCGGCGTCGGCGCGGCGGTGCTGATGACCGTCACGGTGTTCCTGGCGATCCAGCTCAGCGCCTACACCATCACCGGGCTGGCCGCCGAGGCCATCGCCGGGGTGGCCTCGCTGATCGCGGTCGTCATCGTCACCACCATGGTGCTGTGGATGAAGTCCGCGGCCGCCGGGCTGTCCGGTGAGCTGCGGTCGAAGATGTCCGAGGCGCTGGAGCGCGGCTGGCTCGCGGTGCTGATGCTGGCCTTCCTGGCCGTCGGCCGCGAGGGCGTGGAGACCGCGCTGTTCATGGTCGGCTACGCCGAGGCGCAGACCGCCTGGCCGCTGATCGGGCTGATCCTGGGGATCCTGCTGGCCGGCGCGATCGCCTACGGCATCTACGCCGGGGCGGTCCGCATCGACCTGGGCAGGTTCTTCACCTACACCGGGGTGTTCCTGGTCCTGGTGGCCGCCGGCATCCTGTCCTACGGGATCGGCGCCCTGCAGACCGTCGGCTGGCTACCGGGCGGCGCCACCAGGCTGTTCGACATCACCGGCTGGTTCAACTGGTCGGCCTGGTACGGCGAGATCGTCCAGGGCATCTTCAACATCACCCCCACCCCGACCGTGCTGCAGTTCACGCTGTGGCTGGCCTACCTCGTCATCGTGCTCGCGGTCTTCCTCCGGCCGAGCCGCGGCACCGCAGCCGGCACCCCCGACCCTGCCCCGGCACCCACTTCCTCCTCCGAAAGGACCACTCCGTGACCAACATCGCCAGACTGGGTATCGCCGCTGCCGCCGCCTTCTCCGTCGGCGTGACGATCGCCGGCTGCACCCCGAAGGAGTCCGCCGAGGCCGGCGACGACACCAGGGAGTTCACCGTCAGCGCCTCCGACGACAGCTGCGAGCTGTCGGCCACGGAGGGCACCACCGGCGCGAACACCTTCATCGTCACCAACAACGGCAGCAAGGTCACCGAGTTCTACATCTACGGCGCCGGCGACCGGGTGATGGGCGAGGTGGAGAACATCTCCCCCGGCCTGCAGCGAAAGCTCATCGTGCAGCTGTCCCAGCCCGGCACCTACCAGTACTCGTGCCGGCCCGGGATGATCGGCGACGGCATCCGCGGCGACTTCGTCGTCACCGGTGAGGCCGTGCAGATCGACACCGAGGGCAAGTTCAAGGAAGCCGCCGAGAGCTACAAGCGCTACGTGGTCAGCCAGGTCGACGCCCTGGTCCCGGCGGTCGAGGAGTTCGTCGCCGCGATCAAGGCCGGCGACATCGAGTCGGCCAAATACCAGTACCCGCGTGCCCGGGTGTACTACGAGCGCATCGAGCCGGTCGCCGAGTCGTTCCCGAACGACCTCGACCCGCGCATCGACCTGCGCGAGGCCGACCTGGAGCCGGGCCAGCGCTGGACCGGCTTCCACCGGCTGGAGAAGGACCTGTGGGTCGACGGGCTGCAGCCCGACACCAACGAGATCGCCGACCAGCTCGTCGCCGACGTCAAGGAGCTGCAGGACGGGGTGAAGGCGCCCGACTTCGTCATCGACTCCACCCAGATCGCCGGTGGCGCACAGGGCCTGCTCGACGAGATCTCGATCAGCAAGATCACCGGCGAGGAGGACATCTTCAGCCACACCGACCTGTGGGACTTCAACGCGAACCTGCAGGGCAGCCAGACCGCGGTCGCCTCGGTGCGGCCGATCCTCGACGAGCGCGATCCCGAACTGGGCAAGCGGGTGGACCAGCGCTTCGAGGAGGTCGAGGAGCTGCTCGAGCAGTACCGCGACGGCGACGGGTTCGTCTCCTACGACAAGGTGACCGAGGAACAGCGCCAGGAGCTCTCGCGCGCCATCGACGCGCTGAGCAAGGAAGTCAGCCAGGTGCAAGGTGTCATCGCCCAGCAGTAACCACCGGCACGACAACGGATCCGACCGCAAGGGCATCTCGCGTCGCCAACTCTTCGGCGCCGCCGGGGTGACCGCCGCGGTCGTGGGTGCGGCCGGTGCCGGGTTCGGGGCCGGCCGCGCCACCGCGGCCGCCCCGGCCGGGACCGAGCACCTCGCCGCGCCGGTCCCGTTCCGCGGCGAGCACCAGGCCGGCATCGTCACCGAGGCGCAGGACCGGCTGCACTTCGCCGCGTTCGACGTCACCACCGACCGCCGGGAGGACGTCGTCGAACTGCTGCGGGAGTGGACCGCGATGGCCGAGCGGATGACCCGCGGCCAGGAGGCGTTCCCGGACGGCGCGGTGGGCGGCGGGCTGTACTCGCCGCCGAAGGACACCGGCGAGGCGCTGGGGCTGCCGCCCTCGGCGCTGACCCTGACCATCGGGTTCGGGCCGTCGTTCTTCGTCAAGGACGGGGTGGACCGGTTCGGCATCGCGGCCCAGCGGCCCGCACAGCTGGCCGACCTGCCGAAGTTCCCCAACGAGTCGCTGGACCCGAACCGCTGCGGCGGCGACATCTGCATCCAGGCCTGCGCCAACGACCCCCAGGTCGCGGTGCACGCGGTGCGCAACCTGGCCCGGGTCGGCTTCGGCACGGTGGCGGTGCGCTGGTCGCAGCTCGGGTTCGGCCGCACCTCGTCGACCACCCGCGAACAGGAGACACCGCGAAACCTGTTCGGGTTCAAGGACGGTACCCGCAACATCAAGGCCGAGGACACCGCCAAGCTCAACCGCAGCGTGTGGGTGAACGCCGGCGACGGCCCGGACTGGCTGACCGGCGGCACCTACCTGGTGGCGCGGCGCATCCGGATGCGCATCGAGCTGTGGGACCGCACCACCCTGCAGGAGCAGGAGCGGGTGTTCGGCCGGGAGAAGGGCACCGGCGCGCCGATCGGGTTCGTCGACGAGTTCGCCCCGCTGGACTTCGAGCTCAAGGACAAGGACGACAACCCGCTGATCGACCCGAACGCACACGTGCGGCTGGCGTCGGCCGAGCACCTCGGCGGGATCGAGATCCTGCGCCGCGGCTACAACTTCACCGACGGCACCGACGGGTTCGGCCACCTCGACGCCGGGTTGTTCTTCATCGCGTTCGTGCGCGACCCGGTCAAGCAGTTCATCCCGATGCAGGCCGAGCTGGCCCGCAAGGATCTGCTCAACGAGTACATCGTGCACACCGGCAGCGCGGTGTTCGCCTGCCCGCCCGGGGTGCCCGAGGGCGACCCCGACGCCTACTGGGGCTCAACGCTGTTCGGCTGACCCGTCTCCGGCCGGCCAGTGCGCCCGCCACTCGTCGGCGTCGATGCCGTCCAGCGACACCACCTCGTCGAGCTCGGCATCGGCGCCGCGGGCCGCGGCGATGGCCGCCTCGGCCCGGCGCACCGTGTCGATGAAGTCGAGTACCCCGTTGCGCACGATGTGCTCGAAGTCCTTGTCCCCGTCACCGGCCAGCCGGCGGATCGCCTTGGGGATGAGATCCTCCGGCACCCCGCCCTGTTCGGCGCGGGCGACGGCCTTGGCGGCCAGCGCCAGCGCCGGCAGCGCCGTGGGCACCCCGTCCATCAGCGAGGTGTAGCTGCGGCCCGCGGCGCGCGCCCGGGCCGCCTTCTCGCGGGCCTTGCGCTCCTCCCACTGGGCCAGCTGCTCCTCCAGCGACACCGACTGGCCGGACAGCACCGCCGGGGCCCGGTTGCCCAGCTTGCGCACCAGCGCGTCGGCCACGTCGTCGATGCCGAACGCCCCCTCGGCCGCGTCCTCGGCGATGCGGGCGTGAAACAGCACCTGCAGCAACAGATCCCCGAGCTCCTCGCACAGCTGGCCGGGGTCGCCGTCGCGCACCGCGTCGAACAACTCGTAGGCCTCCTCGAGCAGGTAGCGGCAGAGCGACTCGTGGGTCTGCTCGCTCTCCCACGGCCCGTCGGTGCGCAGCCGGTCCATCATCGCCACCGCGTCGAGCAGCCGCTCCCCCGGCAGCGGGTCCGGCGCGGCGATGAGCCGCTCGCCGGCGGCCAGCCGGGCCTGCACCGCGGGGTGGTCGCGGTCCGACGACAGCAGCACCGGGGCCGGTGTGTCGCCCGCGTCGGCCAGCCACGGCCGCGCCGACGGCAGTGACCAGGGCACCCGGATCGGGATCTCCTCGGTGTACTGGACGTCCCCGGTGAGCAGTTCGACCGCCTCCACCGGGATCAGCGCCGGCCGGCGCGGATCGACCAGGACGACGGTCATCGCGGCTTCCGTTGGTCGTCGCTCACCGTGTTGCCTCCGTACTTCGAGATGTCGGCATGCTCGGCCTGTGCGTCGAGGTTGAGCAGCAGCCCGGCCACCATCTGTACCAGAGCCTCGTCCCGGATGCGCGGCGCGCCGATGCCGTCGCCGTCGCGCGGAATCGGCACCGCCACGGTGTTGGTGGTGGCCCGGTAGCTCGCGCCGGGATACAGCCGCTTGAGCCGGATCTGCTGGGAGTCGGCCAGTTCCAGCGGCGACAGCCGCACCGTGGTGGCCGACACCGCACTCACCTCGGTCACGCCGTAGCGCCGGCACAGCAGCCGCAGCCGCGCCATCGCCACCAGCCGCACCGCCGGCTCCGGCAGCGGGCCGTAGCGGTCGACGAGTTCCTCGACCACGGCGTCGATCCCGGCGTCGTCGGGGGCGGCGGCCAGCCGGCGGTAGGCCTCCAGGCGCAGCCGGTCGCCGGCGATGTAGTCCGGCGGCAGGTGCGCGTCGACCGGCAGGTCGATGCGGACGTCCTTGGGCTCCTGGGTGGTGACGGTCTTGCCGTCCACCGCGGCGCGGTAGGCCTCCACCGCCTCCCCCACCAGCCGCACGTACAGGTCGAAGCCGACCCCGGCCACGTGCCCGGACTGCTCCACGCCGAGCACGTTGCCGGCACCGCGGATCTCGAGGTCCTTCATGGCCACCGCCATGCCCGCGCCCAGCTCGTTGTTCTGGGCGATGGTGGCCAGCCGGTCGTAGGCGGTCTCGGTCAGCGGCTTGTCCGGCGAGTACAGGAAGTAGGCGTAGCCACGCTCCCGGCTGCGGCCCACCCGGCCGCGCAGCTGGTGCAGCTGCGAGAGCCCGAAGGTGTCGGCGCGCTCCACGATCAGCGTGTTGGCGTTGGAGATGTCCAGGCCGGTCTCGACGATCGTGGTGCACACCAGGATGTCGTACTCGCGGTTCCAGAAGCCCTCGACGGTCTTCTCCAGCTGCTCCTCGGGCATCTGGCCGTGCGCGACCACCACCCGGGCCTCCGGCACCAGTTCCTTGACCTTGGCGGCGGCCTGGTCGATGGTGCGCACCCGGTTGTGGATGTAGAACGCCTGCCCGTCGCGCATCAGCTCGCGCCGCAGCGCCGCGGCGACCTGCTTCTCGTCGTACGGGCCGACGTAGGTCAGCACCGGGTAGCGCTCCTCGGGCGGGGTGAGGATGGTCGACATCTCGCGGATGCCGGCCAGCGCCATCTCCAGGGTGCGCGGAATCGGGGTGGCGCTCATGGTGAGCACGTCGACGTGGGTGCGCATCGACTTGATGTGCTCCTTGTGCTCCACGCCGAAGCGCTGCTCCTCGTCGACGATGACCAGGCCGAGGTCCTTCCAGGTCACCCCGGTCTGCAGCAGCCGGTGGGTGCCGATGACGATGTCGACGCTGCCGTCGCGCATCCCCTCCAGGATGGCGCGGCTCTCGGCGGGGGTGGTGAACCGCGACAGCGCCTTGATGGTCACCGGGAATCCCGCCATCCGGGCGGTGAAGGTCTGCAGGTGCTGGTCGGCCAGCAGCGTGGTGGGCACCAGCACCGCCACCTGCTTGCCGTCCTGCACCGCCTTGAACGCCGCGCGCACCGCGATCTCGGTCTTGCCGTAGCCGACGTCGCCGCAGATCACCCGGTCCATCGGGACCGGCTTCTCCATGTCGGCCTTGACCTCCTGGATGGCGGTCAACTGGTCGACGGTCTCGGTGAACCCGAACGCGTCCTCCATCTCGGCCTGCCACGGCGTGTCCGGGCCGAAGGCGTGCCCCGGCGAGGCCTGCCGCTTGGCGTACAGCTGCACCAGCTCCGCGGCGATCTCGCGAACGGCCTTGCGCGCCTTGTTCTTCGTGTTGGCCCAGTCGCTGCCGCCGAGCTTGGACAGGCTCGGCGACTCGCCGCCGACGTAGCGGGACAGCTGGTCCAGCGAGTCCATCGGCACGTAGAGCTTGTCGGTGCCGCCGCCGCGCCGGTTGGAGGCGTACTCCAGCACCACGTACTCGCGGCGCGCCCCGCCCACCACCCGCTCGGTGATCTCCAGGAACCGGCCGATGCCGTGCTGGTCGTGCACCACCAGGTCGCCGGCCTTGAGCGCCAGCGGGTCGACGACGTTGCGCCGCTTGGCCGCCAGCTTGCGACCCTCCTGCGCGGTGACCCGGTGCCCGGTCAGGTCGGTCTCGGTGACGATCACCAGGTTGACCCCGGGCAGCACCAGCCCGCTGTGCAACGGCCCCTTGAGCACCCCCACCACACCGGGCTGCGGTGCCGCGCCCGGCTCCAGAAGTGTTGCGGGAACCTCGGATTCGGCCAGCTGCTCGCGGACGCGCTGGGCCGTGCCGGTGCCCGGGGTGACCACCGCGGCGTACCCGCCGGTGGCCACGTGGGCGCGCAGCATCGCGAAGATCTCGCCGATGGCGGTCTGCGACCGCGCCGACGGGGCGGGCCGCAGGTCCAGTTCGATCGCCGACTCGGCGGCCAGCTGGGTCAGCGTCCACCACGGGTGCCCGGCCGCCACGGCGCGGTCCCGGGCCTCGTCGAGGTCGAGGAACCCGGACACCCCGAGGGCCTCCAGGTCGATCGGGGCGTCGCCACCGATCGCGGCGGTGGACCAGGACGCCTCGAGGAACTCCCGGCCGGTCTTGATCAGGTCGGCGGCGCGGGTGCGCACCTTCTCCGGGTCGCACACCAGCACCGGGGTGCCCGCCGGCAGGTGCTGCACCAGCAGCGAGAGCTCACCGGGCTGCAACAGCGGCAGCAGCGCCTCCATCCCGTCGACCGGGATGCCCTCGGCGAGCTTGGCCAGCATGTCCGGCACGGTGCCGGGCAGCGTGTTCTCCCGCTTCGGGTGCTGCCGGGCCAGTTCGGCGGCGTGCTCGCGCACCTCGTCGGTGATGAGCAGTTCCCGGCACGGCACCGCGATCACGGTGTCGACCGAAAGTTCCGGGATGGAGCGCTGGTCGGCGACGGCGAACATGCGCATCTCGGAGACCTCGTCGCCCCAGAACTCGATGCGCACCGGATGTTCGGCGGTGGGCGGGAACACGTCGAGGATGCCGCCGCGCACCGCGAACTCGCCGCGCCGGGCCACCATGTCCACCCGGGTGTAGGCCAGCCCGACCAGCCGGGCGATCACCTCGTCGAAGTCCGCCTCGTCGCCGACGGACAGGATCACCGGCTCGATGTCGAGCACCCCGCCGGGCCGCTGCGGCATCGGTTGCACCAGTGAGCGGGCGGCGGCCACCACGACGCGCAGCGGCGGGCCGAGCCGGGCGTCGGTGGGGTCGGCCAGCCGGCGCAGCACCATGTGCCGGGCGCCGACGGTCTCCACGCTCGGTGACAGCCGTTCGTGCGGCAGCGTCTCCCAGGACGGGAACATGGCGACCTCGTCGCCGTAGACGCCCTTGAGTTCGGCGGTCAGATCGTCGGCCTCGCGCCCGGTCGCGGTGACCACCAGCAGTGGCCCGGACTGTGCGAGTGCGGCTGCGACAAACACCCGTGCGGACGCGGGGCCCACCAGCGCCAAATCGGCCGGGCGGTCGGCGGCCTTGGCGGCGACATCCTGCAGTGACGGGTCGCGAAGCGCCAGCTCCACCAGCCCCGCAATCGGGGTTTGGACAGGGGGGTGCCCCGATGCGGTCATGATGCTTCCATCCTAGGCGGTGACCGACGCCTGCCCCGGGGGCCTGGTCAGTCCCGGTCGCGCTGCTCGAGCTCGTCCTGCAGCACCGGCGCGGCCTCGAGGTGGGTCAGCCCGTTCCAGCACAGGTTGACCAGGTGCGCGGCCACCACTTCCTTCTTCGGCTCGCGCACGTCCAGCCACCACTGGGCGGTCATCGACACCATGCCGACCAGCGCCTGGGCGTACAGCGGCGCCATCTCCGGGTCCAGGCCGCGCCGGGAGAAGTCGTTGGCCAGGATCGACGACACCTGGTTGACCGCGTCGTTGAGCAGCGTGGAGTAGGTACCCGAGGTCAGCGCCGCCGGGGAGTCGCGGATCAGGATGCGGAACCCGTCGGTGCGCTCCTCGACGTAGGTCAGCAGCGCCAGTGCCACCCGCTCGATGCGTACCCGCGAGCGGTTGTTGGTCAGCGAGGAGGTGATGGCGTCGAGCAGCGCCGACATCTCCCGGTCCACCACCACCGCGTACAGGCCCTCCTTGCCGCCGAAGTGCTCGTAGACCACCGGCTTGGAGACGTTGGCACGCTGGGCGATCTCCTCGATCGAGGTGCCGTCGTAGCCCCGCTCGGCGAACAGCGACTTGGCGATCTCGATCAGCTGCTGCCGCCGCTCGTTGCCGGACATCCGGGCGCGGGGTGCCCGCACCTCTTTCTCAGGCGCTGCCACACGGCAAGGGTATCGGCTTGGACTAGAGTCTCTGTGCGGACAATCCGTCGTGGTGTAATTGGCAGCACATCAGATTTTGGTTCTGAGAGTTCAGGTTCGAGCCCTGGCGACGGAGCGGAACCGGCCGATCGCCCGCATGTGACCGACCGCGAAATCACCGCTGATCACGGCGTGTCGGCGTACAGACGCGGTCGCTCGCGGAGAGGGGGCCGCGGGGAGGGGCTCGCGGGGAGAGCGGGCCGAGCCGGGAGAGGAATCGAGGAAGGCGATGACGTCATCCACCGAGGCCGCGGTCGTGATCCTGGCCGCCGGCGCGGGCACCCGCATGCGCTCCGACGTCCCCAAGGTGCTGCACACCCTGGCCGGCCGCAGCATGCTGCACCACGTGCTGGACGCGGTCGCCGCGCTCGACCCGCGCCGCATCGTGGTGGTGCTCGGCCACCAGCGCGACCGGATCGTCCCGGTGGTCACCGACCTGGCCGAACAGCTCGGCCGGCGCATCGACATCGCGGTGCAGGACGAACAGCACGGCACCGGGCACGCCACCGAGTGCGGGCTGTCGGCGCTGCCCGAGGAGTTCTCCGGCACCGTCGTGGTCACCGCCGGCGACGTGCCGCTGCTCGACGCCGCGACGCTGCAGGCGCTGGTCGCCGGCCACGTCGCGCACGGCGCCGCGGCCACCGTGCTCACCACCACCGTCGAGGACCCCACCGGCTACGGCCGCATCGTGCGCACCGCGGACGGCGGGCTGGCCGCCATCGTCGAGCACCGCGACGCCACCGCCGAGCAGCGCGCCATCCGCGAGGTCAACGGCGGGGTGTACGCCTTCGACTCGGCCGCCCTGCGCTCGGCGCTGGGCCGGCTGCACACCGACAACGCCCAGGGCGAGCGGTACCTGACCGACGTCATCGCCATCCTGCGCGAGGACGGCCGGACCGTGCGCGCCGAACACGTCGCCGACCCCGTGCTGCTGGCCGGGGTCAACGACCGGGTGCAGCTGGCCGAACTGGCCGCCGAACTCAACCGGCGCATCGTCACCGCCCACCAGCTGGCCGGGGTCACCGTCATCGACCCGGCCACCACCTGGATCGACGCCGACGTGCGGATCGGCCGCGACACCGTGGTGCGGCCGGGCACCCAGCTGCTGGCCGGCACCAGCATCGGCGAGCGCTGCGACATCGGCCCGGACACCACCCTGTCCGGCGTCACCGTCGGCGACGGGGCCACGGTGTGCCGCACCCACGGCAGCGACTCGACCATCGGGCCGGGGGCGACCGTCGGCCCGTTCACCTACCTGCGNCCGGGCACCGTGCTCGGCGCCGAGGGCAAGCTCGGCGCGTTCGTGGAGACCAAGAACGCCACCATCGGCACCGGCACCAAGGTGCCGCACCTGACCTACGTCGGCGACGCCGACATCGGCGAGCACAGCAACATCGGCGCGTCCAGCGTGTTCGTCAACTACGACGGGGTGAACAAGGCCCGCACCCGGATCGGTTCCTACGTGCGCACCGGCAGCGACACCATGTTCGTCGCCCCGGTCACCGTCGGGGACGGCGCCTACACCGGGGCCGGCACCGTGGTGCGCGAGGACGTGCCGCCGGGCGCGCTGGCCGTCTCGGCCGGCCCGCAGCGCAACATCGAGGACTGGGTGCTGCGCAAACGACCCGGCACCCCGTCGGCGGAGGCCGCGCAGCGCGCCAGGAAGTCCGCCGGGCAGTGACCCGGATCACCGATTTCCGCTGTTCGGGCCACCCGGACGCAGGCCGCGCGCGAGACTACGTACCATTGGCTCCGGCATCGATCGGGCGAACCGGTAAGGGCGGCGAAATCAGTGGGCACCGAGTGGACTGACAACCGTAAAAACCTGATGTTCTTCTCGGGCCGAGCGCACCCCGAGCTCGCCGAGCAGGTGGCCAAGGAACTCGATGTTCCGGTCACCGCGCAGACCGCGCGGGACTTCGCGAACGGCGAGATCTTCGTCCGGTTCGAGGAGTCGGTCCGCGGCTGCGACGCATTCGTGCTGCAGAGCCACCCCGCGCCGCTGAACAAGTGGCTGATGGAGCAGCTCATCATGCTCGACGCGCTCAAGCGGGGCTCGGCGAAGCGGATCACGGCGATCCTGCCGTTCTATCCGTACGCCCGCCAGGACAAGAAGCACCGCGGCCGCGAGCCGATCTCGGCCCGGCTGGTGGCCGACCTGCTGCGCACCGCCGGCGCGGACCGGATCATCACCGTCGACCTGCACACCGACCAGATCCAGGGCTTCTTCGACGGGCCGGTGGACCACATGCGCGCCCAGAAGCTGCTCACCGGCTACATCGCCGAGAACTACGCCGACGAGGACCTGGTCGTGGTATCCCCCGACTCCGGCCGGGTGCGGGTGGCCGAGAAGTGGGCCGACGCCCTGGGCGGGGTGCCGCTGGCGTTCATCCACAAGACCCGCGACCCGATGGTCCCCAACCAGGTCAAGTCGAACCGGGTGGTCGGCGAGGTCAAGGGCAAGACCTGCGTGCTGACCGACGACATGATCGACACCGGCGGCACCATCGCCGGCGCGGTCGAGCTGCTGAAGAAGGACGGCGCCAAGGACGTCATCATCGCCGCCACCCACGGCGTGCTCAGCGACCCGGCGCCCAAGCGGCTCGCCGAATGCGGCGCCCGCGAGGTGATCGTCACCAACACCCTGCCGATCACCGAGGACAAGCGGTTCCCGCAGCTGACCGTGCTGTCGATCGCGCCGCTGCTGGCCAACACCATCCGCGCGGTGTTCGACAACGGTTCGGTGACAAGCCTTTTCGACGGGTCCGCATAGGGGATCCGCGAAGACCCGCCGGGTACCCTGGGCCAATGGCGAAGATCTACCACAACCCCCGCTGCTCGACCTCGCGCAAGACGCTGCAGCTGCTGCGCGACAACGGTGTCGAGCCGCAGATCGTGGAGTACCTCAAGACCCCGCCGACGCGTGACGAGCTCGCCAAGCTGATCAGCGATGCCGGGATCGGGGTGCGCGACGCGGTCCGCACCAAGGAGGCGGTCTACGCCGAGCTCAACCTGGCCGAGGCCTCCGACGACGAGCTGCTCGACGCCATGGTGGCCAACCCCATCCTGATCCAGCGGCCGTTCGTGGTCACCGACAAGGGCACCCGGCTGGCCCGGCCGATCGAGACGGTGCAAGAGATTCTGTGAGCCGCACGCCCGGCACGGCACTCGCGGCGCTGCTGACCGGCGCAGGGCTGGCCGGCGTGCTGCTGGCCGGCTGCGGTGAGCCCATCCCGGACTACCGGGCGGTGTGGACCACCCCGACCACCACCACGTCGGCCCCGGCCGGCGAGGAGGAGATGGCGATCCACGAGTACCTGGAGAGCGTCGGGGTGGTCGGCGAGCCGGTGGCCCCGGAGAAACTGCCGGACCTGACCGTCTTCATCCCCACCCCGAAGGGGTGGCAGCCCTACGTCAACACCAACCTCGCGCCCGGCACCCGGGTGATTGCCAAGGGCGACACCTACCCGATCGCGATGCTGATGGTGTTCGAGCTGGTCGGCGACTTCGACGCCGCCAAAGCCGTCGAGCACGGCTGGGTCGACGCCGAGCGGTCGCAGAACTTCAAGCGGCTCAACGCCTCCAACGAGCCGTGGCACGGCTGGCCGTCGTCGATGATCGAGGGCAGCTACGACCTCAACGGCCGGCGGATGCAGTCCTACAACCGCATCGTCCTCCCGACCAGCCCGGCCGGCCGGCGCTACCTGGTCCAGCTCACCGTCACCAGCTACGCCGAGGACGCCGGCGCCAACGGCCCCGACATCGAGGCCATCATCCGGGGCTTCACCATCGCACCGAAGTGACCTGCGCCGCGGGGTGCGCGCCCTAAGGTTGATGGCCATGTGGACCGCAGCCGATCTGCCCCCGTTCACCGGACGCACCGTCGTCGTCACCGGCGCCAACAGCGGCCTGGGGCTGGTCACCGCCCGGGAACTGGCCCGGGTGGGCGCCCGCGTGATCCTGGCGGTGCGCGACGCCGCCAAGGGCGAGGCCGCCGCCGCGCAGCTGACCGGCGAGGTGGCCGTGCGCCGGCTGGACCTGTCCGACCTGGCCTCGGTGCGCGAGTTCGCCGCCGGCCTCGACGGCCCCGTGGACGTGCTGGTGAACAACGCCGGCATCATGGCCGTGCCGCTGAGCCGCACCGCCGACGGGTTCGAGAGCCAGATCGGCACCAACCACCTCGGCCACTTCGCGCTGACCAACCTGCTGCTGCCGCGCATCACCGACCGGGTGGTGACGGTGTCGTCGTACATGCACTGGTTCGGCCGGATCAACCTTGACGACCTGAACTGGAAGGCCCGGCCGTACTCGCGGTGGGGTGCCTACGCCCAGTCCAAGCTGGCCAACCTGCTGTTCACCAGCGAGCTGCAGCGCCGGCTCGGCCGCGCCGGCTCGCCGGTGCGGGCGGTCGCGGCCCACCCCGGCTACTCGGCGACCAACCTGCAGGGCCGCACCGGCGCACGGCTCTTCGACCGGATCGCCGGCGTCGGCAACCGGATCCTGGCCACCGACGCCGACTACGGCGCCCAGCACACCCTGTACGCGGTCGCCCAGGACCTCCCCGGCGACAGCTTCGTCGGGCCGAAGTACGGGATGTGGGGGCCGTCGGCGCTGGTGCCGCGCAGCCCACTGGCCCGCCGCACCGACACCGCCGAGGCGCTGTGGCGGCTCTCCGAGCAGCTCACCGACACCCGCTTCCCGAGCTGAGGCCGGCCCGCCCGATTTCGGGATCCCGGCCGCGGTGCGCTAACCTGGGACTTCGTCACGGCGAGGGTGGCTCGACCACCGTTATCGGCGGGATCTGATTTCTTCGTGAGTTCGGGTGCTCCCTGGCCGTGTGCGTACGTCCCAACGGCACAGGAGCGAATGACGATGGCCAAGAACACGGCCCAGATTCCCGACAAGCTGACCGCGACGGTCCGCAAGGAGACCGGTAAGGGCGCCTCGCGCCGGGCCCGCCGCGAGGGCCGCATCCCGGCCGTTCTCTACGGCCACGGCACCGAGCCCCGGCACCTGGAGCTGCCGGCCCGCGAGTTCGCCGCGGTGCTGCGTCACCACGGCGCCAACGCGGTGCTGACCCTCGACATCGAGGGCACCGAGCAGCTGGCGCTGACCAAGGCGCTCGACATCCACCCGATCAAGCGCACCATCCAGCATGCCGACCTGCTGGTCGTGCAGCGCGGCGAGAAGGTCACCGTCGCGGTGACCGTCGTGGTCGAGGGCGACCCGGCGCCGGGCGGCCTGGTGACCCAGGAGCTCAACGAGATCGAGATCGAGGCCGAGGCGCTGTCCATCCCCGAGCAGCTGGTGGTCTCCGTCGCGGACCTGCCGGCCGGCACCAACATCACCGCCGGCCAGATCGAGCTGCCCGAGGGCGCCACGCTGGTGACCGACGCCGACACCCTGGTGGTGCACGTCATCGAGTCTCCGTCGGCCGAGCAGCTCGAGGGCGAGGGCGCCGCCGCGCCGGGCGAAGAAGCGGCCGAGTAACCGGCCCGCTCGCCGATGGCGGAATCCGGCGGACCGCTGCTGGTGGTGGGCCTGGGCAACCCCGGGCCCACCTACGCGGCAACCCGTCACAATCTCGGCTTCATGGTCGCCGACATCCTCGCCGCCCGCCTGGGTGCGGGGTTCAAGGCGCACAAGAAGTCGGGCGCGGAGATCGTCACCGGCCGGCTCGCGGGCCGGCCGGTGGTGGTCGCCAAACCGCGCTGCTACATGAACGAGTCCGGTAAGCAGGTCGGGCCGCTGGCGAAGTTCTACTCCGCCCCGCCGGCCGACGTGGTGGTCATCCACGACGAGATGGACCTCGACTTCGGCCGGATCCGGCTGAAGTTCGGCGGCGGGGTGGCCGGCCACAACGGGCTGAAGTCGGTGGCCGCCGCGCTGGGCAGCCACGACTTCTACCGGGTGCGCATCGGCATCGGCCGGCCCCCGGGGCGCAAGCCCGCCGCGACGTTCGTGCTCGAGCCGTTCGGCCCGACCGAGCGGCCCGAGGTGCCGACGGTCTGCGAGCAGGCCGCCGACGCCACCGAGCTGTTGATCCAGCAGGGGCTGACCGCGGCGCAGAACATCGTGCACGCCTGGTAGCTTTCCGCTGCTTCCCGCGAGCGGTGGTGGGCCCGCGGCGGTGGGTGGGGCGGATGGGACGCAACAAATGGCGTAATGCCCTTGTGCTGCGGCCCGGCACCCCGCAGAGTCGTCAGTGAACACGACGCAGAAAGCGGTGAGCCCCGTGACCGACAGCAGACCGTCCGACGACACCATCCGGCAGGCCGTCGAACTCGCCTGTCGGGCGCCCTCGCTGCACAACAGCCAGCCGTGGCGGTGGATCGTGTCCGAGGACGGCGGCCGGCGGTCGATCGAACTGCACGCCGACCCGACCCGCATCGGCCGCTCCACCGACCGCTCCGGGCGCGAGCTGGTGATGAGCTGCGGTGCCGCACTGGACCATCTGCGGGTCGCGCTGGCCGCCGCCGGCTGGGACAGCGCCACCCAGCGCTTCCCCAACCCGAACGACCCCGACCATCTGGCCACCGTGACGATGCGGCCGGCGACGTTGATCGCCGAGGGCGTGCGCGAGCGGGCCGAGGCGATCACCCGCCGGCACACCGACCGGCTGCCCTTCGACCCGCCGCAGGGCTGGGATCTGGTGCTTGAGGTGTTGCGGCGCAACGTGTTCGGTAGCGATGTCACGCTCAGCGTGCTGCCGGAAGACGCCCGCCCGAAACTCGCCCAGGCCTCCCGGCTGAGCGAGTCGCTGCGCCGCTACGACGCCTCCTACCAGGCCGAGCTGCAGTGGTGGACCACCCCGACCTGGGTCACCCAGGGGCTGCCGCCGGAGTCGCTGCCCAGCGCGCAGGAGCAGCAGCGCGTCGACGTCGCCCGGGCGTTCCCGACCCGCGGTGACGCCGACCGCCGCCCCGGCGTCGCCCACGACCGCTCGGTGCTCGCGGTGATCAGCACCCCCGACGACACCCCGCGCGACGCGCTGTACTGCGGCGAGGCGCTGTCGGCGCTGCTGCTGGAGTGCACCGCGGCCGGGCTGGCCACCTGCACGCTCACCCACCTGATGGAGCTGCAGCCCAGCCGCGACATCGTGCGCGAGCTCACCGGCGGCACCGGCCTGCCGCAGGTGCTGGTGCGGATCGGCACCGCCACCGCGGACCATCCCGAGCCCACCCCGCGCCGGCCGGTGGACGAGGTGCTCGAGTTCCGGAACTGACTCAGCTCAGGCCCTTGATGCCGCTGTCGACGACCTTGACCGGTTTGTGCGGGAAACGCCGCTCGGCGTACGCCTTGNCCTTGGAATTCGGCAGCACGTAAAGGGTTTCGCGCTTGTCCTGCAGCGGACGCAGCACCNGGTCCAGGAAGGCCTTGCGGTCGTCGAGGTAGGGCTCGATGACGTCCTCGCCGGCCGGGCACACCGCCAGGCAGAAGGCGGCCTTGTAGTTGGCCTTGAACGACAAGCTCTGCCACATCGACGCGTTCTCCGAATCGCTGACCCGGGAACGGAAATCGGCCGCGTCGGCGCTGTCGGCGATGGTCTGCGCCCAGTCGGTGAATCCGCCCATGAACTCCCGGTAGTTGTGCACCGAGCAGGCCAGGAAGTCGAACTCGCCGTTCTTGCCGATGGCCCCCACCGGGCAGGCCGCCACGCACAGCTTGCAGTCCAGGCAGGGCGAATAGTCCAGCGGGCGACTGTATTCGGAGATGTCGGCGGCGACGACCACGATGGCCAGCAGGACGAAGTTNCCGAACCTGGGGTGGATCACGTTGCGGTGCAGGCCCATCACCCCCATGCCGGCCGCCACCGCCACCGGCTTGTGCGCCACCACCCAGATCCGGCCCGGGAAGTTGTCCATCTCCATCGGGAACGTCGCCGACGGGTTCAGCGCGCNGTAGCCGGCGTCCTGCAGCGCCCGGGTGATGCGGTGGGCGGCCTCGTTGAGCAGGTCGCCNCCGCGGTGGAACTCCTGGTTGGCCACGCTGCGGGCGGTGGAGCGGACGTTGTCCCGGTTCAGCCGCACCACCAGCGAGATGTAGCTGCGCGCACCGGGCAGCGCGGCCCGCACCGGCTCGACCTCGTCGGCCAGCGCCGGGTCGTCACCCGGGCGAAGCCGACGTCGTCGGCCCCGGCCTCCAGGCAGATCCGCCGCAGCCAGCCGGCGTCGATGACGCCGGGTTCGCGCCGGGGCCGGCCCTGCACCGCGCGCACCGTGGGGTGACCCGTCAACCTCATACAGCTGNGTTTAGATCACTACACTCAGCTTTGGCCGGCACCGCCCCCGGTGGGCCATCCTGGGGGCATGCGTCTGCGGCGTCTGCTCGACGGCCCGCACCGGTGGGGGTCGATCGAGGTCCGGCCGGACCGGTTCGGGCTCACCCGGCACCGGCTCGTGGTCTATCCACCGGGGCTGACCGACACCGACCGACGCTGGATCCGCGCCGCGCGCGGCTATCCGGTCTGGGGATTCGCGGTGTGGCTGGCCGCCGCCCTGGTGGCCTACGCGCGGCTGGAGCAGGGCCCGGCGTTCCTGGTGGCCACCGCCGTCTACCTCGCGGCCGGGGCCGCGGTGCTGCATCTGGCCGGGCCGGCGCGGCGTCAGGTGCGCACGCTGGAGGCGGTGAGCGCACCCCAGGACCCGGCGTCGGCCCGCCGCAGCCGGGAACGGATCGACGCGCTGGCCGCGGCGCTCGGGCGCGCCGACGAACAACTCGACGCCGGAATCATCGGCGCGGCCGAACACGAACGGATCTGGTGGTGGGTCTACGAGCAGCTCTCGCCCACCCCGCCGCAGCGGACTAGGTGACCAGCGAGACCGAGCTGGACCGGCGCAGCTTGCCCGACGAGGTCTTCGGGATGGCGCCGGGCTCGAGCACCACGACGTTGCGCGGCCGGACGTCGACCTCGGAGACCACCTCGTGGGCCACCTGGTGTTCGATGCGCCGCACCTCGGCCGGGTCCTGCCACAGGTTGGACTCCACCGCGACGGCGAAGGTCTCGCGGGAGTGCCCGGCGTCGAGCCGCACCGCGACCGCACCGCCCGGCCGCACGCCCTGCACCCGCTGGGCGGCCCGCTCGATGTCGGTCGGGTAGATGTTGCGGCCGGCCATGATGATGACGTCCTTGACCCGGCCGCAGACCACCACGTGGCCCTCCTCGGTCAGGTAGCCCAGGTCGCCGGTGTCGTACCAGCCGTGCTCGTCCTGGGCCGGCACGAAGCCGCCCATCGTCACGTAGCCCGGGGTGATCGGCGCACCGCGCAGCTCGATGACCCCCACCCCGCGCGGCGGCAGCACGTTGCCGTCCTCGTCGACCACGCGCGCCTCGAGGTCGCGCAGCAGCGGGCCGAGGGTGGCCAGCCGGCGGGTGTTGCCCTTGGTGGCCGGCACCGCGCGGCGCAGCGCCGAGAGCAGGTCGGCGTCGACCTCGTCGACGATCAGCCCGGCGCCGCACTCGGAGAACGACACCGCCAGCGTCGACTCGGCCATGCCGTAGGCCGGCAGGATGGCCTCCGGCCGCAGGCCGAACGGCTTGCCGGCGTCGATGAGGTCCTCGACGTCGGCCGGCTCCACCGGCTCGGCACCCGACAGCGCGAACCGCAGCGTGGACAGGTCGAACTCGCCCGGCTCGGCCTGCCGGCGCAGCCGCTTGGCCAGCAGCGCGTAGGCGAAGTTCGGAGCGGCGGTCATGGTGCCCTTGTACTTGTGGATCAGCCGCGGCCACAGCAGGGTGTCGCGCAGGAAGTCCATCGGGGTGACCTTGACCAGCTCGGCGCCGAAGTACATCGGCACGGTCAGGAAGCCGATCATGCCCATGTCGTGGAAGCAGGGCAGCCAGCTGACCATGACGTCGCGCTCGACGTCGTACTTGGCGCCGATGAACATCGCCTCGGCGTTGGAGTACAGGTTGGCGTGGGTGATCACCACGGCCTTCGGCGAGCCGGTCGACCCGGAGGTGAGCTGCATCAGCGCCACGTCGTCCTCGGCGGTGTCCACCGGGTCGATCGGGTCGTGCGCGAGCAGCGCCTCGACGGTGAGGACCTTGACCCCGCGCTCCTCGAGCACCGGGATGGCCGACAGGAACGGATCGCTGACGATCACGGCCTTGGCCTCGATCATCCCGATCACGTTCAGGGTGTCCTGGGCCCACATCGCCAGGTCGGTGCGCGGGGTGGGCTGGTGCAGCATGGTCAGGCTGGCACCGCGGATCCACAGGCCCTGCGCGGTCGGGGCGATCTCGACCGGCCAGCCGGCCAGCACGCCCACCGCGTCACCGGGGCCGACGCCCGCCGCCGCCAGGCCGCCCGCGATCCGGCGGGCCCGCTCGTGCACCTCGCCCCAGGTGTGCCGGACGGGTGCGTGCGGCTCGCCGGTGACCATGCCGGTGGTGGCCGTGCGGGCGTTGTGGAACATCTTCTCGGTAAATCTGCTCACCACAGCCTCCTGGATCCCGGCGTCAGCCCCTCAGCCGTTGCCCGATGAATAATGCTCCGCCTCACCGCGCGCGATTCCGAGCAGGCACGCGCGCACAATTGGGAAGCGATTGTGTCTCGAAACGGTGATGTGCCGTAAACAGGCTCGTCAGGGCCGGGCACGGTCGCGGTGGCCGTCCGGCCGCGCGCCCCGCGAACCCGGGACGCGGCGCCCAAAACCCGACCGCTTGTTTCCACCCGGCTCATCTTAAGAGACTCTTAAGTAGCCGCCAAACTCTTGTGCTTTTTGAGGCAAGTCTCACAACCGGCTCGGCGCCGGGACCACCCGCGCCCCGGGCACCGGGCCACCGGCCACCCGGACCGTGCGGCACACCCCCGCCCCGGCCAGCCGGGCACCGACCTCCACCGCCGACTCGGCCGAGGCGCACAGGAACGCGCACGTCGGCCCGGACCCGGATACCAGCCCGGCCAGCGCCCCGGCCTCGGTGCCGGCCCGCAGCGTGCGCCGCAGCTCCGGGTACAGGCTCAGCGCGGCCGGCTGCAGGTCGTTGCCCAGCAGCGGCGCCAGGGCGGCCGGATCGCCCGCCGCCAGCGCGGTCAGCAGCGGTTCGGGGTCGCTCAGCCGCGGCGGCGCCGGGCGGTCGGCGACGGCGCGCAGCCGGTCCAGCTCGGCGAACACCGCCGGGGTGGACAGGCCCCGGTGGGCGAAGGCCAGCACCCAGTGGAACTCGCTGCGGGCCAGCACGGTGGCCAACTCCTCGCCCCGGCCGGTGCCCAGCGCGGTGCCGCCGTGCAGCGCGAACGGCACGTCGCTGCCCAGCCGGGCGGCCAGCGCGTGCAGGTCGCGTCGGGGCACCCCGAGTTCCCACAGCGCGTTCATCGCGACCAGCACCCCGGCGGCGTCGGCGCTGCCGCCGGCCATGCCGCCGGCCACCGGGATGGCCTTGGTGATCGAGATCGCCACGTCCGGGGCGCGGCCGACGTGCTCGGCCATCAGCTCGGCGGCCCGCCAGGCCAGGTTGCGTTCGTCCGCGGGCAGCGCCTCGGCCCCCTCCCCGGTCAGCTCCAGCGACAGCACGTCCGCGGCGCGCACGGTGATCTCGTCGCACAGCGACACCGCCTGGAAGACGGTGGTCAGCTCGTGGTAGCCGTCCTCACGCAGGTCGCCCACGCCGAGGTAGAGGTTGAGCTTGCCGGGGACCCGGACCGTCACCGATCCGGTGGGCACCCACTCGGAAGCGGTGTTGCCGGACACATCGCAGAACCCTAGCGCCGGGCGGGTACGGCGGGCCACTTCGCGCCCGGCGGGCCGCCTAGGGTGTGACTGTGCTNGCAACCGGGGCGGAGTTCGAGGGGTACGTCGTCGACGGCGTGCTCGGCCGCGGCGGGCACGGGGTGGTCTACCGCGCCCACCCGGTCGCGCCCCGCACCGGGCCCGCCGGGGTGGCGCTCAAGGTGCTCGAGACCGGCGAGCGCGATCCGGACCGGCTGGCCCTGCTGCAGCGCGAGTACCAGCTCGCCGCGAGGCTCGACCACCCGCACGTGGTGCGCATGTACGCCAGCGGGCCGGGCTGGCTGGCGATGGAACTGCTCACCGGCGGGCCGGTGACCGGGCTGCCGGGGCCCGCCGAGCGCGTCGCCGCGCTGGCCCAGATCGCCGACGCGCTCGACCACGCGCACCGCTGCGGCATCGTGCACTGCGACGTCAAACCGGCCAACATCCTGCTGGCCGCGCCCGGCCGCCCGGTGCGCGCGGTGCTCATCGACTTCGGGGTGGCCCACGAGGTGTGGGAGTTCGTCCGCACCGACGGGGTGGAGGTGTCGCGCCGGCCGGTGCCGGTGCAGGCCTCGCTGCCCTACACCGCGCCGGAACTGCTGCTCGGCCAGGCGCCGTCGGCCGCCAGCGACCAGTACGCCCTGGCCTGCACGCTGGTCGAGGTGCTCACCGGGGCGCCGCCGTTCACCGGGGCGTCGCAGACCGAGCTCATGGAGGCGCACCTGACCCAGCCGCCGCCGCAGCTGTCGGTGCGCGATGACCGCCTGCCACGCGCGCTGGACACCGCGGTGGGCCGCGCCCTGGCCAAGGAGCCCGAACTGCGCCACCCGGACTGCGCCGAACTGCTGGCGCAGGTCAGCCGCGCGTTGAGGTGAACTCCTCGGTGCGCTGCAGCAGCCGGACGAAGTCCTTGATGGACAGCGTCTCGCCGCGGCGGGCCGGGTCGATGCTGGCGGCCAGCAACCGGCGGGCCGACTCGTTGCCCGAGCCCGCCCACTCGGCGAAGGCGTTGCGGGAGGTCTTGCGCCGCTGCGCGAACGCGATGTCGATCAGCTCGAAGACCTTCTCCCGGAACTCGGGGTCGGTCGGCCACGGCGAGGTCTCGTAGCGGTCCAGCCGGACCAGCCCGGAGTACACCCGCGGAATGGGCCAGAACACCGTCGGCGAGACCATGCCGTAGCGGCGCACGTTGCCGTAGAACCGGACCTTGGCGCTCGGGACGCCGTACTCCTTGCTGCCCGGCTCGGCGGCCAGCCGCTCGGCCACCTCGGCCTGCACCATCACCATGACCGTGCGAATGGTCGGGAACTCGGCCAGCAGGTGCAGCAGGGCCGGCACCGCCACGTTGTACGGCAGGTTGGCGACCAGCGCGGTGGGCTGGACCTCGAGGTCCTGCGGGTACAGCGTGAGGATGTCGCGGTTGAGCACCGTCAGCCGGTTGATCTCGCTGTGCGAGTGGTCGGCGATGGTCTTGGGCAGCTGCTGCGCCAGGACCGGGTCGATCTCCACGGCGGTCACGTGGGCACCGCGATCAAGCAGGCCGAGCGTCAGCGAACCGAGGCCGGGCCCGACCTCCAGGACGTGATCGTGCTTGTTGACCGAGGAGGCCGAGACGATGCGGCGCACCGTGTTCGCGTCGTGAACAAAGTTCTGCCCGAAGGCCTTACGCGGGCGGAAGTCGATGGACTTCGCCAGATGTCGGATCTCGGTACGGCCGAGTAGTCGGATAGTCAGGATGCCCCCACTCTTCCGCTACACACGGGCCAGGCTCCCCACCCTTGCCGCGCCCGAGTGACTTCAGCAATCGCGATCTGCTCTTCCTTTGTTGCCAAATCGGCCCTTGGAGCATACCGCAGACCACCGTTCCGTTCCCAGGTGTTCTGGTCGAACTGGACGCCACCGTAATAACCGTTACCCGTGTTGATGGACCAGTTACCACCGGCTTCGCACTGGGCCAGGGCCTCCCACAGGTGCAGGTCCTTGACCGGCGGCACCTCGGTCCCGGGCTTGGCGCCCACCCGCAGCACACCCTCACGGGCCGGTTCCAGAATGACATTGGCTACTGGCATCCTGCCGGTCTCGACGCCGTTGACCTTGGACACCGCGAAGGTGATCTCCTGGGTGCCGGGGGCGCCCGGGTCCTCGACGATCTGCCGGCTCATGTTCAGCGTGACGTCCTCGATGCGCCGGTGCGTCGGGGGCAGCGGCAACCGCTCGGTGACCTTCTCCACCCGGATCCGGGTGACCTGCACCTGCATGCCGTCCACGACCGGGGTCGAGGCCGGCGGCGTCACCCGGTCGCCCTGCTCCAGCGGGGCGCCGGCGGCCGCGAGCAGCGCGCCGACGTTCGGGGCGGCCAGGTGCACGGTGCGCTGCACCCCGCCGTCGTCGATGTGCACGGTCTTCGGGGTCACCACGGCCAGGCTCATCCCGTCCAGCGGCACCCGGGTGCCGCGGCTGGCCGCGGCCGGGGCGACGTCGTGCAGCGCCAGCTGCGACAGCGCCTCGTCGACGGTGGCGGCGGTGGTCCACACCTGCCGGCTTTCCTGCCCGTCCAGCGACAGCTCCAGCGGCCGGCTGCGCCGCAGCACGATGGTGGCGGCGTCGCCGACCTGCTCGTGGGCGGCCGGATAGAGGTCGTCACGCTCCCCGACGCTGAAGCCGTTCTCCTCGATGATGTCGATCACCCGCGACTTCATGGTCGAGACCGTCAGCTCGGTCCCGTCCACGGTGAGGGTGACGGTCTTGTGGGCCGACACCGCGAAGGCACCGGCACCGATGAGCGTGACCAGGATGGCGCCGACCAGCAGGCGCAGCGTGCCCGAACGGGCTTCGTGGAGCCTGGTGACTACATGCAAGAGCTCGATACTCCGAAGTGATCGGGGTCAGGGTCGCCGTAGCGGCGAAGCTACGATTACGGAACGGTAACGAACTGATCTAGCAACGGCAACCCGCCCTGCAGCCCGTAGACCCGGATCGCGGTCGCGGTGGTCTGCCGGGCCAGTTCCTCGGCGGGCCGGTCCAGCAACGCCGCGAGCGCCCGCACCGTGTAGGGCAGGCAGTACGGCTCGTTCGGCGCCCCGCGGTGCGGATGCGGGGTCAGAAACGGCGCGTCGGTCTCGACCAGCAACTGCTCCGGCGGGATGAGCGGCGCCGCCTCGTGCAGCGCCCGCGCGTTGCGGAACGACACCGTCCCGGACAGGCTGAGCACCCAGCCGGCGTCCACACAGGTCCGGGCCATGACCGCGTCGGAGGAGAAGCAGTGGAAGATCACCGTCTCCGGCGCCCCCTCGGCGCGCAGCACGTCGAGCACGTCGGCGTCGGCCTCGCGGTTGTGGATCATCAGCGGCTTGCCCACCCGCTTGGCCAGGTCGATGTGCCAGGCGAAGGCCTCCCGCTGGGTGTCGCGGTCCGCGCAGCCCTCCAGCCGGCCCGGCCAGTACAGGTCCATGCCGGTCTCCCCGACCGCCACCACCCGCGGATGCCGCGCCAGCCGCTCCAACTCGGCCCGGGCCTGCTCGGTCAGCTCACCGGCCCGGGTGGGGTGCAGCGCGACGGCGGCGAACACCCGTGGATCCCAGTCCACGGCCCGCTCGGTCCACTGCGCGGAGGCCAGGTCGTCGGCGATGGTCACCGCGGCCTGCACCCCCACCGCCGCGGCGCGGTCCATGATCGCCGCGACCCCCGCGGCATCGCGCGCGCCGCACGCGTCGAGATGGGTGTGGGCGTCGATCAGCGGGGCCAGCGGCTCCGGGGCCGGGGGCCGTTCCCGGTTGCCTGCACGCTTCGAACTCACCCCGACACCATAAGGTGATTGCTGATGAGCAAGCCGTTCTACATCACCACCGCGATCGCCTACCCCAACGGCGATCCGCACGTCGGGCACGCCTACGAGTACATCGCCACCGACGCCATCGCGCGGTTCAAGCGGCTCGACGGCTACGACGTGAGATTCCTCACCGGTACCGACGTGCACGGGCTGAAGATGGCCGAGACGGCCGCCCGGGAGGGCCTGTCCCCGGCCGAGCTCGCCCGGCGCAACTCCGATGTGTTCCAGCGGCTGCAGGAGAAGCTCAACATCTCCTTCTCCCGGTTCATCCGCACCTCCGACCCGGACCACTACGAGGCGGCCAAGGCCATCTGGCGCCGGATGGAGGACGCCGGCGACATCTACCTCGACAGCTACGCCGGCTGGTACTCGGTGCGCGACGAGCGGTTCTTCACCGAGGGCGAGACCACGGTGCGCGAGGACGGCACCCGGGTGGCCACCGAGACCGGCGCCCCGGTGACCTGGACCGAGGAACAGACCTACTTCTTCCGGCTGTCGGCCTACACCGAACGGCTGCTCGACCACTACGCCAGACATCCGGAGTTCATCCAGCCCGAGGTGCGCCGCAACGAGGTGATCAGCTTCGTCTCCGGCGGCCTGCGCGACCTGTCCATCTCGCGCACCACCTTCGACTGGGGCGTGCCGGTGCCCGAGCACCCCGGCCACGTCATGTACGTCTGGGTCGACGCGCTGACCAACTACCTGACCGGGGTGGGCTACCCCGACACCGACGCGGAGTTGTTCCGCCGCTACTGGCCGGCCGATCTGCACATGATCGGCAAGGACATCATCCGGTTCCACACCGTGTACTGGCCGGCGTTTCTGATGTCGGCGGGTATCGAGCTGCCACGGCGGGTATTCGCCCACGGATTCCTCTACAACCGGGGCGAGAAGATGAGCAAGTCGGTGGGCAACGTCATCGACCCCAACGCCCTGATCGACGCGTTCGGCGTGGACCAGGTGCGCTACTTCCTGCTCCGCGAGGTGCCCTTCGGCCAGGACGGCAGCTACTCCGACGAGGCGATCATCGGCCGGATGAACGCCGACCTGGCCAACGAGCTGGGCAACCTCGCCCAGCGCTCGCTGTCGATGGTGGCCAAGAACCTCGACGGCGTGGTGCCCGAACCGGGCCCGTTCACCGCGGCCGAGACCGAGCTGCTCGACGCCGCCGACGGGCTGCTGGAGCGGGTGCGCGCCCACTACGACGACTGCGCGATGCACCTCGCGCTGGAGGCGACGTGGTCGGTGCTGGCCGCGGCCAACCGCTACTTCTCGGCACAGGAGCCCTGGGTACTCCGCAAGTCCGAGGACGAGGCCGATCAGCTACGGTTCCGCACCGTGCTGTACACCACGCTCGAGGTGGTGCGCATCGCCGCGCTGCTGACCCAGCCCGTGATGCCGACCTCCTGCGCCCGGCTGCTCGATCAGCTGGGGCAGCCGGAAGACCGACGGGACTTCACCGCCGTCGGCACCCGTATCACCCCGGGGACACCGCTGCCGGCCCCGTCCGGTGTGTTCCCGCGCTACCAGGCGGAGTAGATGAACGGATTACACGAGAAACTGCACGAGATCTTCGACGAGGTCGCCCGCCGCAACCCCGGCGAGACCGAGTTCCACCAGGCCGTCTACGAGGTGCTCAACAGCCTCGGCCCGGTGGTGGCCAAGCACCCCGAGTACGTCGACAACGCGATCATCCGGCGGCTGTGCGAGCCGGAGCGGCAGATCATCTTCCGGGTGCCGTGGGTCGACGACCAGGGCGTCGTGCAGATCAACCGCGGGTTCCGGGTAGAGTTCAACTCCGCGCTCGGCCCGTACAAGGGCGGGCTGCGCTTCCACCCGTCGGTGTACCTGGGGATCGTGAAGTTCCTCGGCTTCGAGCAGATCTTCAAGAACTCGCTGACCGGGATGCCGATCGGCGGCGGCAAGGGCGGCTCGGACTTCGACCCCAAGGGCCGCTCCGACGCCGAGGTGATGCGGTTCTGCCAGTCGTTCATCACCGAGCTGTACCGCCATCTCGGTGAGCACACCGACGTGCCGGCCGGCGACATCGGCGTGGGCAGCCGCGAGATCGGCTACATGTTCGGCCAGTACAAGCGGATCACCAACCGCTGGGAGGCCGGTGTGCTCACCGGCAAGGGGCTGACCTGGGGTGGCTCCCAGGTGCGCACCGAGGCCACCGGCTACGGCACGGTGTTCTTCATCCAGGAGGTGCTCAAGACCCGCGGCGAGACCTTCGAGGGCAAGACCGCGGTCGTCTCCGGGTCCGGCAACGTGGCGATCTACGCGATCGAGAAGATCCACCAGCTCGGCGGCAAGGCGGTGGCCTGCTCGGACTCCAGCGGCTACGTCCACGACCCCGAGGGCATCGACGTGGAGCTGCTCAAGGAGGTCAAGGAGGTGCGCCGGGAGCGCATCGCCAAGTACGCCGAGCTGCGCGGCGGCAAGACCACCTTCATCCGCGACAGCAACGTGTGGGAGGTGCCGTGCGACGTCGCGGTGCCGTGCGCCACCCAGAACGAGATCAACGGCGCCGACGCCACCCGGCTGATCCGCAACGGCTGCCGCATCGTCGCCGAGGGCGCGAACATGCCGTGCACCCCGGAGGCGATCAAGCTGTTCGACGAGGCCGGCGTGGTGTTCGCCCCGGGCAAGGCCGTCAACGCCGGTGGCGTGGCGACCAGCGCGCTGGAGATGCAGCAGAACGCCTCCCGCGACTCCTGGACCTTCGACGAGACCGAGTCGCGGCTGGCCGAGATCATGGGCCGCATCCACGACACCTGCCTGGAGACCGCCGACAAGTACGGCCAGCCGGGCAACTACGTGGCCGGGGCCAACATCGCCGGGTTCATCCGGGTGGCCGACGCCATGCTCGCCCTGGGCGTGGTCTAGTCAGCCGTCCCCGCCGTTGTCGGCGGGGTCGGTGCCGGCCCCGTAGTTCGGATTGGTGCAGATGGTGCCCTCGCACGGCACCAGCTCTCCGCTGCCGTCCGGGCTGAGCATCTCGGCCCCGCCGTTGTCGGCCGGATCCGTCCCGGCCCCATGGTTCGGATTGGTGCAGATCGTGCCCTCGCACGGCACCCACGTCCCGTCGCCGTTGGGGTTGGGGATCAGCGACGGGCCGGACGTCCGGGGCGCCTGCTGCTGGGGCGCCCCAACCGTGGGCGACGTTTGCGGACCGGTCGACGGGACACTGGATGTGCTGCTGGGCGTGGGTGCGGCCTCGCCCGCGCCACCGCACCCGGCCATGCCGAGGCTCACGAGGGCCCCGGCGGCGACCACGACGGCGGCTTTGCTCAGTGCTGCTGCGGCCATGGCGGGATGTTAGCTGTGCCGATCCCGCCGATCGGCCTATGTGATCTGCATCACATTCGGTCACCGATGCGGTCCGGACGGTGTCTTCAGGGCATGACTGAACAGATGCACATCACCCCCACCGCGCAGGTCGTCGTCATCGGCGGCGGCTACGCCGGCACCCTGGCGGCCAACCGGCTGCGCCGGCGGCCCGACGTCGCGGTCACCCTGGTCAACCCGCGGCCGCGGTTCGTCGAGCGGATCCGGCTGCATCAGCTCGCCGCCGGCACCGGCGCCGCCACGGTCGAGTTCGCCACCCTGCTCGCCCCCGGGGTGCGGCTGGTGGTCGACACCGCGGTGCACATCGACCCGGCCGCGCGCACCGTGCAGTTGGCCGCCGGCCCGGCCCTGCGCTACGACTGGCTGATCTACGCGGCCGGCAGCGTCGCAGCCCCGCCCGAGGTGCCCGGTGCTGCCGAATTCGCCTATCCCATCGCCGAACTCGAGGACGCCGAACGGCTGCGCGCGGCGCTCGAGCGGGCCGGTGCGCAGGCCCCGGTGGTGGTGGCCGGCGGCGGCACCACCGGCATCGAGGTGGCCGCCGAGCTCGCCGAACGGGGCCGGCCGGTGACACTGGCCTGCGGCGGACCGCTGGGGCCCTACCTGAGCGGCGCGGGCCGGCGTTCGGTGGCGCGCCGACTGGCCCGGCTCGGCGTGACCGTGCTGGACGGCCCCGGCTCGGTCGTCACCGCGGTGCGCCCCGACGGCGTGCGGCTCGCCGACGGCGGCCGGCGCGCCGCGGCGGTGACCGTGTGGACCGCCGGGTTCGGCGCGGCCGGGCTGGCGGCGCGCAGCGGGCTGCGCACCGACCCGGCCGGGCGGCTGCTCACCGACGAGACGCTGACCAGCCTGGACGACCCGCGCATCCTCGCCGCCGGGGACGCGGCCGCGCCGAGCGGGCAGCCGCTGCGGATGAGCTGCCAGGCAGCCATGCCGCTGGGCGCGCAGGCCGCCGACACCGTGCTGCACCGCATCGACGGCCGCGAGCCGGCCCCGATCAGGCAGACGATGAACGGCCAGTGCATCAGCCTGGGCCGCCGGGCGGGCACCATCCAGGTGGCCTTTGGCGACGACCGGGCGGTGCCGCTGTACCTCGGCGGCCGGCTCGGGGCACTGGTCAAGGAGGCGGTGTGCGCGGCCACCGTGCGCTTCTTGGCCAAGGAGGCCCGCCGGCCCGGCTCCTACACCTGGATCCGCGGCCGCGACCGCCGGGCGATCGCGCAGGCACGGGTGTGAACACCACCGAGCACGCCGAGCGGTTCACCGCGCTGCGGCCGCTGCTGTTCACCATTGCCTACGAGATCCTCGGCACCGCAACGGAAGCCGACGACGTCCTGCAGGACAGCTACCTGCGCTGGGCGGAGGTCGACCTGGCCGGGGTGCACGACACCCGGGCCTATCTGGCCCGGCTGGTGACCCGGCAGTCGCTCAACGCGCTGCGCAGCGCGTCGCGCCGGCGCGAGGAGTACGTCGGCCCGTGGCTGCCCGAACCGCTGCTGCTCGCCGACGGCGACGCCGGCGACGACGTGGTGCTCGCCGAGTCGGTGTCGATGGCGATGATGGTGGTGCTGCAGTCGCTGTCCCCCGACGAGCGCGCGGTGTTCGTGCTGCGCGAGGTGTTCGCCTTCGACTACGCCGAGATCGCCGCCGCGGTGGGCAAATCCGAGGCCGCGGTGCGCCAGATCGCCCACCGTGCCCGTGGCCACGTCCAGGCCCGCCGGCCGCGGTTCGAGCCGGTGGACCCGAAGCTGTCCGAGGAGGTCACCAACCGGTTCTTCGCCGCCGCGGCCACCGGTGACATGGCCGGGCTGCTCGAGGTGCTCGCCCCGGACGTGGTCTGGATCGCCGACAGCGGCGGCAAGGCCAGCGCGGCCCGCCGCCCNGTGCGCGGTTCGGACAAGGTGAGCCGGTTCATCATGGGCCTGCTGCGCGGGTTGGAACGCACCGGCGCCCGTCTGGTGCCCGCGGTGTACAACAACGCCCCGGCGCTGGAGATCTACGCCGGCGAACGGCTCGAGAGCATCGTCACCGTGGACATCGTGGCCGGCCGGATCACCCGCTTCTACGCCTGGCGCAACCCGGACAAGCTGGCCGCCGCCACGGTGCCGCGCCGGATCAGTCGGTAGCGGGCTCGCCGGCCGGCGCCTGCGACTCGGTCCCGGCGGCGCGGTCCGGATCGCTCCCCGTCGCGTCCGTCGGCCCGGAATCGGCCGGGTCCGGTTCGCGCGGGGCGGCACCCGGGCCGGC
>JGI25327J35509_1000559_pt1 | contig 31060 bp, 17 predicted proteins | sample HigsolmetaAR202D_FD_35509 | JGI IMG/M metagenome (IMG submission 35509)
TGCCACGCGCCACCCTCATGGGGCCACCCGTTCGCCAAGGTCATGGGACCGGGTGGAGGGGCTCGACGACCGACCCGTCTATTCGCACGGCACGGAGTTCGCGTCGAGCCTTTCGGAGGGCGCCGGAAGGCGCCCGACGTGTGTGATCACCGGGCGACGCGTGAGCGCCGACGTCGGCCTGGGTGCTGCGACTTGACGACCGGAGCCGCAGGCGGAGGCGTGTTGTCGATCGTGGGCTTCAGCCTTGGCCGATAGGACTCGCCGTCGATGACCAGATCGAAAGCGTTGTTCTTGAACCGGTCGACGGCGCTCTGCGCGAGGAGCGTGTCGTCGAACATGGCGAGCCACTCGGCCGTGTCACGGTTGCTCGTGATGATGGTGGAGAAGCGAGCATTCCTTTCGACGAACAGCTGGTAAACGTCGCGACTCTCATCGCGAGACATCGGTTCGAGCGCGAAGTCGTCGATGATGAGAAGGTCGATCGTGGTGAGCGCGGTCATGAGAGCGTCGCGCGAGTTGTCCATTCGGCTCTGACGAAGAACGCGAAGGAGCTCGTCGGCGCGGTGCACCCGGACTTGGAAGCCGCTGTTGCACGCGAGATGACCGAGAGCGTGCGCGAGGAACGTTTTGCCGACGCCGACAGGACCGAGGATGATGACGTTGCGGCGCCCTTCGATGAATCGCAACGTCATGAGCTCGGCGAGCACGCGTCGGTCGTAGTGGACCTTGGCGGTCTTGTCCCAGCGCTCCATGACCATGTCAGGATCGAGCCCCGCCTCGTCGGCGCGTCGCTGCGCGGCGGTGCTTTGCCTGCGCGCGATCTCGTCGGAGAGCACGAGGAGGAGAAAGTCCTGAAGCGGCATCTCGGCCTTTTCGGCCATGACGATCCTTTCAGGCAACGTATCGAGGATGCGACCGAGGCGAAGACGCTTGAGGGCGTCGCGAAGCTCGGCGCTGATGGTCGGCGTCTTCATTGGGCACCTCCCTTCTCGGAACGCCGCGTGGCGAACGCAGAGGCGTCGCGCGCAAACCTTCCTGGGAAGGGGACGAGCCTGCCGGTTGCCTGAGCCTCGCTCTCCGACGCCTGCGCCGTCTTGAGCATGCGCTCGATGCGTCGCGTGTCGATGACGTCGAACGCGAGGGCACGCGCGCAGAGAGCCTCTACGCGCTCTGCGCCGTAGCGCTCGCAGAGACGGAGCAGGGCGTACGCCTGCCGCATCTTGGTCCACGGCAGAGGGCCGTCGAGCAGACGCTGCGCGAACAAACCGATGTGCTCGCCCTTCGTCTCGGCCGTGCGGCGAACGCCGTCGATGCTGCGGAATGCGTAGCCCGCCTTCTCGGTCGGAAAGTCGCTTGGGTCCGTGGAACGCTTGCCGGGCAAGACACGCGGGTGGGACTTCACGAGGGTTGCACCCTGATAGAAGCGCACCGTCGAGCGGTCGACGCGCACATCGAGCGTCTTGCCGACGTACGCCGTCGGGAGCGAGTAGAGCGAGCGTGCGACCTGCGCGTGGTGGTCAGGATGAATCTTTGCCTTGGACCATCGCGGCACGTCGAACGGCTCGGTGGGCGGTGCTTGCATTGCGGACTTCTCGTCGAGCTCGTAGGCCTCGCGTGGCTTACGGCGCGTCGTGCCGTGCACGCGCTCACCGGCGATCTCGCGACACCACGTCGCGGCGTGCGCGCGTATCACTGAGAGGTCGCCCGAGAACGTCTCGCCTTCAAACCAGCGCTCGCGCACGTACGCGACCTGATTCTCGACGCGAGCCTTGTCGCGTGGATGTCGCACGCGTGCAGGGTCCGCGAAGATCCCGCGGAGCTGCACGTACTCGGCGAAGGCCCGCTGGAGAACTGGCGACTGCGCATCGGCGCGCACGACCATGCTCGTAGCGTTGTCGAGCACGAGCCTACGGACGATGCCTCCGAAGAAGGCCCACGCGGCGTCGAGTCCGGCGCAGACGTCCTCGACTGTCTGAGTGAGGCACGGCCACACGAATTGGTAGCGACTGTACGAGAGCGTCACGATGAACGCCCAGAGTCGCCGCCGCACGCCATCGATGATGATGTGGCCCATTAGCCCGAAGTCGACCTGCGCTTCCTCGCCGGGCGGTGGGTCGTCGAGACGTACGGTGACTGGGCGCTCGCGCCAGCCAAGCTCGTCGTGCGCAAACCGGCGCAGGGTCGTGTAGCCGACGTGGACGCCATCACGCGCGAGGAGCTCGTGGATGCGAACGAGACGCAGCGGACGCTCGCCGTCGAGCCACGCCTTGATGCGCTCGCGATGAGCCTCGAGCGTCTTGCGGGCCTCCGACGGTGCTGGGAGCGGCCTCGCCTGTACGCGCTGCGCGATCTCAGCGACGAGGTCGTCCGTCAGCTCGCTTGTCTTATCGAGACCGCACGCCTTGGCAGCGCGGACGTAGCGAACGACGGTCTTGCGGTCCATGCCGCTCTCGCGCGCGATCGCTCGCGCGGCCTGCCCCGCCTGCCAGCGGCGGAGAACTTCTCGAACATCGATCATGCTCAACTCCCGAAAGCTCATCGGCGCCTCCCGACGGCGCCCCGCACCGTCGTCGAGCGGCACCTTGCCTTGCTCTCGGTCGTCGAGACCGGGTCAGCCCAGCGCCAGGACGGGTGGCCCCATGAGCCTGGCGATTCGCTGGCCCCATGACCCTGGCGAAAACCGGTCTCCCACCCGGGCGGGTGGTCCCATGACCCTGGCGATCAGGTGGTCCCATGAGGCTGGCGAAAACGCCCGCCTCTGGCCCCATGAGCCTGGCGATTGGCACGTACGAATGGCGCCTCGGCGCAGCAGAAGGTTGCGATGTCCTGGAAGATCGCCGCTGTCTCGTGCCCGTACCCGCCGGTATGGCGCGCAACGAGAACGCAACCCGAAGGGTCGGCCGAGGCATCCGCGATCGGCACTCCGCCATCGAAACAAAGGTCCTCTTCGTTCGGGCTCGAAGGTGGCTGCTCGGCAGCCGAATCGTTCGGGCCACTCCCTTCCGCTCCGTCTTCCTGAGCGGCGTGCGTTCTCCCCGGCGAAGGACCGCCGGTATCGTCTGCGGATCTGCGCGCTGACGACTCGCAGGCGACGAGCCGGATGGCTGCGAGCCCAGCGATCACGACGAGGAATCGCTGAACGTTCGGGGTCATGCCGAGGGCCCGATGCAACCGGTGCACCAGCGAATTTCATGAGGAACAGCGCGTTCCTCGCGCCGCCGACGTGTGACAGCGACACAGGATGGCACGTCGTTGGCTCACGGCGTTCGCCTCTTCGCGACGAGTCGCCGAGGGCGCAACCGCGATACGGAGCCCTGCGCGCGCCACGCGCGAGAAGGTGCCGCGCGAGTATCCGTTGCGAGGCCCTTGGCGCCAGCGACGGACTACCTGCGAGGGTCGAAGCGACCACCAGGACGCCCCTCCCCCATCCGCGCGCAGGTGCCGAAGGCGCCGAGCACGGATGAGGGGGAGGCCACACAACAAAACGGAAACGCCGCGATCCCGAAGGACCGCGGCGTTCTCGAGAGTGGCTCAGCCGCCCCCGAAGGCGGTGAGCTCCGTGCTGCCGATTACTCCTCGCTGACCGCCGACAGCGTGCTCGGCGTGGCCGCCGGCACCTGCGGCTGCGGCGCGACGTAACCCGTGCTCTCCGGCGTCTCGCCCTCGACCACGACGTTGAGGTTCTTGTACGCGGCGAGGCCGGTGCCGGCCGGGATCAGGCGGCCCATGATGACGTTCTCCTTCAGGCCGCGCAGCGTGTCCGTCTTGCCGTTGATCGCTGCCTCCGTGAGGACCTTGGTGGTCTCCTGGAAGCTCGACGCGGAGATGAACGACTCCGTCGAGAGCGACGCCTTCGTGATGCCGAGGAGCAGCGGCTCCGCGATGCCCGGGCGGCCGCCGCGCTCGATCACGCGCTGGTTCTCGCGCTCGAACACGTGCTTCTCCACGTTCTCGTCGACGAGGAAGTTCGTGTCGCCCACGTCCTTGATGCGCACGCGGCGCAGCATCTGGCGGACGATGACCTCGATGTGCTTGTCGTTGATGGCGACGCCCTGCAGGCGATAGACCTGCTGGATCTCGTTGACGAGATACGCAGCGAGCTCCTTCTCGCCCTTCACGCGGAGGATGTCGTGCGGGTTCGCCGGGCCGTCCTGCAGCGGCTCGCCCGCGCGGACGCGGTCGCCGGGCTGGACGTGGATGTGCTTGCCCTTCGGGATCAGGTACTCGCGCGCCTGATCGTGCAGCGGCTGGCCGTCATGGCCGAACGGCGTGATGATGACCTTCCGCTTGCCCTTCGTGTCCTTGCCGAAGGAGACCTCGCCGTCGATCTCGGCGATGATGGCGTGGTCCTTCGGCTTGCGGGCCTCGAAGAGCTCCGCGACGCGCGGGAGACCACCGGTGATGTCCTGCGTCTTCGTGGTCTCGCGCGGGATCTTCGCGATGATGTCGCCCGGCTCCACGACGTCGCCGTCCTGGACGACGATGTTCGCGCCGACCGGGAGGAGGTAGCGGGCGTCGAGCGTGCTGTTCGGGAGCTTGAGCGTCTCGCCCGTCTGCGGGTCCTTGATGCTGACGCGCGGACGGAGATCCGCAGCGCGCGACTCGATGACGACCTTGCGCGAGAGGCCGGTGACCTCGTCGAGCTTCTCGATCATCGTGACGCCCTCGACGATGTCGCCGAAGCGGGCGATACCGCCGACCTCCGTGAGGATGACGTTGGCGAAGGCGTCCCACTCCGCGAGGAGCTGGCCCGGCTTCACCTTGTCGCCCTCCGCGCACTTGAGCACCGCGCCGTAGACCAGGCGGTGGTGCTCGCGCTCGCGGCCGGTGTCGTCGACGATGACGAGCTCGCCGTGGCGGTTCATGACCGTCACGCTGCCGTCACGCCGCTTGGCGAGGTTCGCGCCGCGGATGCGGACGAAGCCCTCCGCACGCGCCTCGATCGAGGACTGCTCGATCTTGCCGCGCGCCGCCGCGCCACCGATGTGGAACGTACGCATCGTGAGCTGCGTACCCGGCTCGCCGATCGACTGGCTGGCGATGATGCCGATCGCCTCGCCGATGTTGACCTTGTAGCCACGCGCGAGGTCGCGCCCGTAGCACTTGGCGCAGACGCCGCGACGCGTCTGGCAGGTCAGCACCGAGCGGATGACGACCTCCTCGATGCCCGCCTCCTCGATCTTGAAGACGAGGTTCTCGTCGAGCTCCGTGTTCGCCGGGACGATGACCTCGCCCGTGAGCGGGTCGACGATGTCCTCCAGCGCGACGCGGCCGAGGATGCGGTCGCCGAGCGGCTGGATGACCTCGCCGGCGTCCTCGAGCTTCGTCACGCGGATGCCGTCGAGCGTGCCGCAGTCGAACTCGGCGATGACCGCGTCCTGCGCGACGTCGACGAGACGACGCGTGAGGTAACCGGAGTTCGCCGTCTTGAGCGCCGTGTCCGCGAGGCCCTTACGCGCACCGTGCGTCGAGATGAAGTACTCGAGGACGGAGAGACCCTCGCGGAAGTTCGCCTTGATCGGGTTCTCGATGATCTCGCCCGAGGGCTTGGCCATGAGGCCACGCATCGCGGCGAGCTGGCGGATCTGCTGGGTCGAGCCACGGGCTCCGGAGTCCGCCATGATGTAGATCGGGTTGAAGCTCGGCTCGACGTACTCCTTGCCGGTCTCCGGATCGACGACGGTCTCCTTGCCGATGACCGTCATCATCTCGCTCGTGACCTTGTCGGCCACGCTCGCCCAGATGTCGACGATCTTGTTGTAGCGCTCGCCGTCCGTGATCAGGCCCTCCTGGTACTGATCGACGACGCGCTGCACCTCCTCCTGCGCCTGGGCGAGGAGGATCTTCTTCGCCTCCGGGATGACCATGTGGTCCATGCAGATGGACACACCGGCCTTCGTCGCGTGGTCGTAACCGAGCGAGCGGAGGCGGTCGGCGAGGAGGACCGTCGCCTTGTTGCGGTGCTTGCGGTAGCAGGCGTCGATGAGCGCCGAGAGCGCCTTCTTGTCGAGCGTCTTGTTGACCAGCTTGAACGGCAGGCCCGGCGGGACGATCTCCGAGATGAGGCAGCGGCCGACGGTCGTGTCGACCATCATGCGCTCGCCCGTCTCGGGGTCGACGACGCGGACGCGGATGCCCGTGTGGAGCGTGACCTCGTCGTTGTCGTAGGCCATGCGGACCTCCTCCGGCGACGAGTACACGCCGCGGAGGTAGCCGCCTTCGATCTTGCCGTCCTTCGACACCTTGAGGGTGCCCGGCTTGTAGTAGCCCTTCGCGAACTTCCTCTCGCGCGTCGCGTAGTAGAGGCCGAGGACGATGTCCTGCGTCGGGTTGATGATCGGCTTGCCGTTCGCAGGCGAGAGGATGTTGTTCGTGCTCATCATGAGCACGCGGGCCTCCATCTGCGCCTCGATCGAGAGCGGCACGTGGACGGCCATCTGGTCACCGTCGAAGTCGGCGTTGAACGCCGCGCAGACGAGCGGGTGGAGCTGGATGGCCTTGCCCTCGATGAGGACCGGCTCGAACGCCTGGATGCCGAGGCGGTGGAGCGTCGGCGCGCGGTTCAAGAGAACCGGGTGCTCGGAGACGACCTCCTCGAGGATGTCGAACACCTCGGGGCGCTCCTTCTCCACCATCTTCTTCGCGGACTTGATGGTGTTGACGTAACCGCGCTCCTCGAGCTTGTTGTAGATGAACGGCTTGAACAGCTCGAGCGCCATCTTCGTCGGCAAGCCGCACTGGTGCAGCTTGAGCGTCGGACCGACGACGATGACGGAGCGGCCCGAGTAGTCGACGCGCTTGCCGAGGAGGTTCTGGCGGAACCTTCCCTGCTTGCCCTTCAGCATGTCGCTGAGGGACTTGAGCGGGCGCTTGTTCGGACCGGTGATCGTCTTGCCGCGACGGCCGTTGTCGAACAGCGCGTCGACCGCCTCCTGGAGCATGCGGCGCTCGTTCCGGATGATGATCTCCGGAGCGTTGAGCTCGAGCAGGCGCTTGAGACGGTTGTTGCGGTTGATGACGCGGCGGTAGAGGTCGTTGAGGTCGCTCGTCGCGAAGCGGCCGCCGTCGAGCGGAACGAGCGGGCGGAGATCCGGCGGAAGGACCGGGATCACCGTGAGCATCATCCACTCCGGACGGTTGCCGGACTCACGGAAGGCCTCGCAGACCTTGAGGCGCTTGACGATCTTCTTGCGCTTCGCCTCGCTCGTGGCCGAGCGCATCTCCTGGCGGAGCGTCTCGCAGAGCTGGTGGACGTCGACGCCCTTGAGCATCTCGAGGATCGCCTCGCCGCCCATGCCCGCGACGAACTTGTCCTCGCCGTACTCGTCGACGAGCTGCATGTAGCGCTCCTCGGAGAGGAGCTCGCCACGCGTGAGCCCGGTGTCCTTCGGGTCGATGACGATGTACGCCTCGCAGTAGAGGACCTTCTCGAGATCCTTCAGCGAGATGTCGAGGATGTTGCCGATGCGGCTCGGCAGGCTCTTCAAGAACCAGATGTGCGCGACCGGCGTGGCCAGGTTGATGTGGCCGAGACGCTCGCGGCGCACCTTGCTCTGAATGACCTCGACACCGCACTTCTCGCAGACGATCCCGCGGTGCTTCATGCGCTTGTACTTGCCGCAGTTGCACTCGTAGTCCTTCACGGGACCGAAGATCTTCGCGCAGAAGAGGCCGTCCCTCTCCGGCTTGAACGTTCGGTAGTTGATCGTCTCGGGCTTCTTGACCTCACCGTGCGACCACTCGCGGATCTTCTCGGGGCTCGCGAGCGAGATGCGGATCGCGCTGAAGGAGAGCGGATCCTTGGGCTTCTCGAAGAAGCTGAAGATGTCGCGCATCGGCTTTTCCTTTTTCTGTTTGCAGCTCTTGGGACGAAAATCTCTGGTTAGGGGCCCGGGCTCATCGGCCACCGGGCGGTGAGGCTGGCGCCGCGGGACGCGTCACCGTCACGTGATGCGTGCCGAGGGTCACCGCGGACGCCAGCGTGTGCGCGCAGCTCATCGAGCGCCCGTTCACTCCTCCGCGGCCTGATCGGCCGGACGAATCTGTCCCGGCTCGAGGAGCTCGACGTTCAAGCAGAGCGCCTGCAGCTCCTTGATGAGGACGTTGAAGGACTCGGGCAGGCCCGGCTCGAGCGTGTACTCGCCCTTGACGATGGCTTCGTACATGCGCGTGCGGCCCATGACGTCGTCGCTCTTGACGGTGAGGAACTCCTGGAGCGCGTAGGCCGTTCCGTAGGCCTCCATCGCCCAGACCTCCATCTCACCGAGACGCTGACCACCGAACTGCGCCTTGCCACCGAGCGGCTGCTGGGTGACGAGCGAGTACGGACCGATCGAGCGCGCGTGGATCTTGTCGTCGACGAGGTGGTGCAGCTTGAGGACGTACATGACGCCCACCGTCACGTCCTGGTCGAACGCCTCGCCGGTGCGACCGTCGAAGAGGACGGTCTGACCCGACGTCGGCAGCCCGGCCAGCGCGAGCGCGTTCTTGATGTCGCTCTCGCGTGCGCCGTCGAAGACCGGGGACGCGTAGTGGATGCCCCTCTTCAGCTTCTGCGCGACCTGGCGGATCTCCTCGTTCGAGAGCTTGCTCAACATCTTCGACACTTCTTTGTCGCCGTCGAAGATCTTGAGGACGTGCTCGCGGATCTGCGCGTCGCTGAAGTTGTTGTCCAGCATGTACTGGAGCTGCCAGCCGAGCGCGAGACCGCCCCACCCGAGGTGGGTCTCGAGGATCTGACCGACGTTCATACGGCTCGGAACGCCGAGCGGGTTGAGGACGATGTCGACCGGCCGACCGTCCGCCGTGTACGGCATGTCCTCTTCGGCCATGATGCGCGAGACGACACCCTTGTTTCCGTGGCGTCCCGCCATCTTGTCGCCCACCTGGAGCTTCCTCTTGATGGCGATGTAGACCTTCACCATCTTGATGACGCCCGGCGGGAGCTCGTCACCCTTCGAGAGCCGCTCGATCTTGTCGCGGAAGTGCTCCTCGCGGACGCGGATGATCTCCTCGAGCTCGTTGAGCTTCGCGGCGATGTCCTCCGCATCCTCGACCGGGAGCTCGCCCCAGTACTTGCGCGGGATCTCGTCGAGGGCCGCCTCGTCGATGACCTGACCCTTCTGGAGAAGGACCTTGCCCTTGTCGTCGACGAGCTTGCCCGTCGTCGTCTGACCGACGAGCTTCTTCTTCAGGCCGCGGAAGAACGAGTCGCGGAGGATCTTCGCCTCCTCGTCGCGCTGACGCTCGAGCCGCTCCCTCTCGGCCTGCTCGATCGACTGCGCACGCTCGTCCTTCTCCGTGCCCTTGCGAGCGAAGATGCGCGCGTTGATGACGATGCCGCTCACGCCCGGCGGGACGCGGAGCGAGCTGTCGCGGACGTCGCCGGCCTTCTCACCGAAGATCGCGCGGAGCAGCTTCTCCTCGGGTGAGAGCTGCGTCTCGCCCTTCGGCGTGATCTTGCCGACGAGGATGTCGCCCGGCTTCACCTCGGCGCCGATGCGGACGATGCCGCTCTCGTCGAGGTCCTTGAGGGCCTCCTCGCCGACGTTCGGGATGTCGCGAGTGACCTCCTCCTTGCCGAGCTTCGTGTCGCGGGCGACGCACTCGAACTCCTCGATGTGGATCGAGGTGAACACGTCGTCCTTCGCGATGCGCTCGCTGACGAGGATCGAGTCCTCGAAGTTGTAGCCCTGCCACGGCATGAACGCGACGAGCACGTTCTGACCGAGCGCGAGCTCGCCCATGTCGCACGACGGACCGTCCGCGAGGACGTCGCCGGCCTTCACCCGCTCACCAGCGCGGACGATCGGCTTCTGGTTGAAGCACGTCGACTGGTTCGAGCGCTGGAACTTGTAGAGCTGGTAGATGTCCGGGATCTCCGCCTTGTCGCTCTCCGGGCGGACGACGATGCGCGTCGCGTCGACGCTCTCGACGATGCCGTCACGCTTCGCGATGACGCACACGCCGGAGTCGCGCGCGAGCTTCGCCTCCATGCCGGTGCCGACGAGCGGCGCCCAGCTCCGGATGAGCGGCACGGCCTGACGCTGCATGTTCGCGCCCATGAGCGCGCGGTTCGCGTCGTCGTGCTCGAGGAACGGGACGAGCGCGGCGGCGACCGACACCATCTGGTTCGGCGACACGTCCATGAGCTGGACCATGTCGGGCGGGACCATCTGGAAGTCGCCGTTGAGACGGACCGAGACGAGGCTCTCCTTGAAGCGGCCCTTCTCGTCGAGCTCGGCCGAGGCCTGGGCGATGAACTTCGCCTCCTCCTCGAGCGCCGAGTACCAGCCGACCTCGTCGGTGACCTTGCCGTCGATCACCTTGCGGTACGGCGTCTCGACGAAGCCGAACTCGTTCACGCGCGCGAACGTCGAGAGCGACGCGATGAGACCGATGTTCGGCCCCTCGGGCGTCTCGATCGGGCAGATGCGGCCGTAGTGCGTCGGGTGGACGTCACGGACCTCGAAGCCCGCACGCTCGCGCGTGAGACCACCCGGACCGAGCGCGGAGAGACGACGCTTGTGCGTGACCTCCGACAGCGGGTTCGTCTGGTCCATGAACTGCGAGAGCTGCGAGCTCCCGAAGTACTCCTTCACCACCGCGGAGACGGGCTTCGCGTTGATGAGGTCGTGCGGCATGAGCGTGTCGATCTCCTGCGACATGCTCATGCGCTCCTTGATGGCGCGCTCCATGCGAACCAGACCGATGCGGTACTGGTTCTCCATCAGCTCGCCGACCGCGCGGACGCGGCGGTTGCCGAGGTGGTCGATGTCGTCGACCGAGCCGCGACCGTTCTTCAGCTCGATGAGGTGACGAACGGTCTCGAGGATGTCCTGCGCCGTGAGGACCTGCGTGTCGAGCGACGGGCGCTGCTCCTCCGGCAGGTCCTTGTAGAACTTGTAGTTCAGCTTGAGGCGACCGACCTTCGAGAGGTCGTAGCGCTCGGGGTTGAAGAACAGGTTGTGGAAGAGCGTCTTCGCCGTCTCGAGCGTCGGAGGATCACCGGGGCGGAGGCGCCGGTAGATCTCCATGATCGCGTCTTCCGTCGTCTTCACCTTCTCCGCGAGCAGCGTGTCGCGGAGGTAGCTGCCGACGTTGAGACCGTCGATGAAGAGGATCTTGAACTGGTCGATGCCGGCCTCGCGAAGCTTCTCGAGCTTCTCCGGCGTCACCTCCTCGTTGACCTCGAGGATGACCTCGCCGGTCTCCTTGTCGACGACGTCGTGCGCGGCGACCTTGCCGGTCAGCTCCTCGACGTCGACCGGGAGGCGATCGATCTTCGCCTCCCGCAGCTTCTTCATCGCGGCCTTCGTGAACTTGGTGTTCTTCTTGACGATGACCTCGTTGCCGATCTTGATGTCGCGCGTCGCGCGCTGACCGGCGAGGAGCTCGTNCTCGACCGACTTCGAGTACTTGCCGCCCTTCTCGAGGTACACCGTCTCGGTGTTGTAGAAGTAGTTGAGAAGGTCCTGCGTCGTGTAGCCGAGGGCGCGCAGGAGCACCGTCGCGTGCATCTTCCGGCGACGGTCGATGCGGACGTAGATGATGTCCTTCGGGTCGAACTCGAAGTCGAGCCACGACCCGCGATACGGGATGATCCGCGCAGAGTAGAGGAGCTTGCCGCTCGAGTGCGTCTTGCCCTTGTCGTGGTCGAAGAAGACGCCGGGAGACCGGTGGAGCTGGCTGACGACGACGCGCTCGGTACCGTTGATGATGAAGGTACCGGTCTCGGTCATGAGCGGGATCTCGCCGAAGTAGACCTCCTGCTCCTTGATGTCGCGGACGATCCGCTCCCCGCCGTCGCGGGTGTCGTAGATCATCAGCTGCGTCGTCACCTTGATCGGCGCGGCGTAGGTCATGCCGCGCGCGCGGCACTCGTCGACGTCGTACTTGGGCTTCTCGAGGTTGTAAGAGACGAAGACGAGCTCGCTCGTCCCGTTGAAGTCCTTGATCGGAAAGACGCTGCGGAAGACTGCCTGGAGCCCGATCTCCGCTCGCTCGTTGGGCGGGACGTTGGCTTGCAGGAACTTGTCGTAAGACGACTTCTGGATGTCGATGAGGTTCGGGACCTCGATGACACGTTGAATCCGTCCCAGGTTCTTGCGGATGCGGAAGTTGGACTGGATAGCGGTCGCCATCGTTGCTCCTTTGGGGGGCGCAGGTTCGGTCAAGCGCTGACGGGGTTCGCGTCTGTCCCGGAGCGTCCTCGTGCTGCTGCCCTATGCACCGGACTTCGGCAGGTCCGGCTCGTGCGCGTCGTCGTTAAGCGGTCGTCGTCGGGAAGCGCGGTAAGTAGCGCCGCGGCGCGGGGGAGTTAAGCGGAAGCGAAGAAGTTGGTACGAGAAATGCCGCATGGGCCGAACGAAGGGACCTCTCCCTTCGCCGGCCCGCGGCGTCAATCAAAAACCTTCAAAGACGGTCACTTATCGCTGCTCGGTCTTCGTGTCCTGGGGGAAGGGCCTCAGGCCTCGGGCCTCGGGCCTCAGGGAGGCTGCGCCGATCGGTCGCAATTTCCCTGAGGCGTTCACGGCTGAGCTTTCGGCTCTCGGGTTCGGCTTCGGAGTTGAGGAGAGGAGGAGAGGACGAGGGCTCTTCCCCTCGGTGCTGGTCCGGAGCTGACGACTCGGTGACAGGGACGGAGGTTCGAGCTGCCTCGGGCCTCGCGGCTCGGAGGGGCCGGAGGCCCGAGGGCGAAGGCACGTGGCCTTACTTGAGCTCGACCTTCGCGCCGGCCTCTTCCAGCTTCTTCTTGAACTCCTCGGCCTCCGCCTTGCTGACGCCCTCCTTGATGTCCTTCGGGGCGCCCTCGACGAGGTCCTTCGCCTCCTTGAGGCCGAGGCCCGTGATCTCGCGGACGACCTTGATGACGTTGATCTTGTTCGCGCCCGCCTCCTTGAGGACGACCGTGAACTCCGTCTTCTCCTCCGCCGGGGCAGCGGCGGCCGCGCCCGGCGCGCCAGCAACCGCGGGGCCCGCGACGGCGACCGGGGCCGCCTTGACACCCCACTTTTCCTCGAGCGTCTTGATGAGCTCCGCGATCTGGATGACCGGGAGGTTGCTGAGGTAGTCGACGACCTGGTCCTTGGTGAGCTCTGCCATTTTTTTCTCCGTGATCGAATCTGAAGTCTTTGCCTGGGCCGAGGCTGTCTGACCTGGCCCTGTTGGGTTGGGCCCTGTTTCGTTGGGCGATTCGCCTCAGCCCTTGTCTCCCTCGCGCTCCTTCGCGGAGAGCAGGTAGACGAAGTTCTGTGCGGGAGCGTTGAGGAGCATGACGAACTGCTGGAGCGGAGCCTGGAGCGTGGCGAGGAGCTGCGCCCTGAGCTCGTCCTTGCCAGGCATGTTCGCGAGCTGATCCTCGACAGCCTTCGCATCGAGGATCGTCCCGTCGATCAGGCCCGCCTTGATCTGGAGCTTCTCGCCCGCCTCGCCTTCGTCCTTCTTGAAGGCTTTGACGACCTTCGCGGCCGCCGACGGGTCCTCGTAGCTCCAGGCGATGCCGGTCATGCCCACCAGGACGTCGTTCAGCTTGTTCTCGTACTGCGACTCCTTGAGCGCTTGCTTGACCAGCGTGTTCTTCACGACCTTGTACTCGACGCCCGCCTTGCGGAACGAGGCGCGGAGCTTGGTCGCGTTCGCTACGTTGAGCCCCTTGAAGTCGAGGAGCACGACGGAGCTAGCCTTCTCGAACTTGCCCTTCATCTCACCGATGAGGGCGGTCTTGCCTTCGCGTGTGCTGGCTTGAGCGGCCATGACGATCAGCCCTCCTCCGCACCGCCGATGAACTGCGCCGGGTCGACCTTCACACCCGGGCCCATCGTCGAGCTGATGGTGATGCTGCGCAGGTACGTGCCCTTCGCCGTCGACGGCTTCGCACGGAGAAGCGCAGCGATGAGCGCCTTCGCGTTGTCGGCGAGGGCGTTCTCGGCGAACGAGACCTTGCCGATGCGGGCGTGGACGATGCCAGCCTTCTCGACGCGGTACTCGATCTTGCCGCCCTTCGCCTCGCGGACCGCGTTGGCGACGTCGAACGTGACCGTTCCGACCTTCGGGTTCGGCATGAGGCCGCGCGGACCGAGGATTCGACCGAGCTTACCGACGGCGCCCATCATGTCGGGCGTCGCGATGACGCGGTCGAAATCGAGGAAGCCCTCGGACACCTTCGCGACCATGTCGTCGCTCCCGGCGTAGTCGGCCCCGGCCTCGCGAGCCTCGCGCTCCTTGTCGCCCTTGGCGAACACGAGCACGCGCACCGTCTGACCGGTTCCGTGCGGTAGGACCAGCGCGCCGCGGACCATCTGGTCTGCGTGCTTGGGGTTGACGCCCAAGCGCACGGCGATGTCCACCGTCTCGTCGAACTTGGCGAAGTGCGCCTTCTTCACGAGCGCACACGCCTCCTCGACCGTGTACTTGCGAGTGCGGTCGACGAGCTTCTCGACCTTCTCGCGGTTCTTGGACAGCTTCGGCAAGTTTCCTCCTTGTCGGCTTCTGGGGCCTCCCACGGAAGGTCCTCGTCGAGAGGGTCCGTGGTTGAGAGGTTGGTTCAGGAAGACGGGCGAACCATTCGCTCGTCAGAATCAGGCTCCGGGCTCCGGGCTCCAGGCTCCAGTCAGAGCGCCCTCTTCGATGCCGCCACGTCGCGGCGGAGGGCTCTCGCTCGCAGGTCCGGGTCTTCTCTCATCACTGGAGCCCGGAGCCTGGAGCCTGCCGGGCGTCAGCCCGGCACGATGTCGATCCCCATCGAGCGCGCGGTGCCGCGGATCGTGCGGATCGCCGCCTCGATGTCGGTGCAGTTCATGTCCGGGAGCTTCTGCGCGGCGAGCTCTCGCACTTGCTTCTCGGTGACCTTGCCGACCTTCGTCTTGTTCGGCTCCTTCGACCCCGAGCCCGGCTTCTTGCCCGTGGGCAGCCCGGCCGCCTTCTTGAGGAGGATGCTCACCGGCGGAGTCTTCAGGACGAACGAGAACGACCGGTCCGAGTAGACCGTGATCACCACGGGGATGATCATGTCGCTCCCCTGCGTCTTGGCGTTGAACTCCTTGCAGAACGCCATGATGTTGACGCCGTGCTGACCGAGCGCGGGGCCAACGGGGGGCGCGGGATTGGCCTTACCAGCCGGGAGCTGCAGCTTGATGTAACCGGTGATCTTCTTCGCCATGACTCGTCTCGCTGGCTCCTACGGTGGACCGTCAGGCGGGCTGACCGACCGAACGACGGGCCGTAGTGATGTCGCTGAACCCACGGGGTCCGTGGGGGAGAAGCAATGAACGTGGTCGGCTCGTGGGCGAAAACCCTGAGCGACAACCGGGGGGCGGCTTATTAGGACAGATTTCGAAAGTTCGCCACTCCGGACGCACGATTTTTGCTGCGGCCGAGCACACGCCCGGAGCGCTGCCACAAACCCGAGCGATCTCCGCACCTTACAAGCCGCCCGTACAGCCCACGGCGGAGCTGAAATCGCCGAAATACCTCCGCAAACACGCCGAGGTCGCGCTCGAGGACCCGCGCGCGCCACCGTTCACCCTCCTCTTCATGGCGTCCAGCCCCGCCCAATCCCCGACCGAGAGGCTGATGCGTGGAGGGCCCGCCGGTGGCAGCTCGCATCCGCTGAGGACCGAGGACCGAGGACTGACCTGTCGCGAGCCCCGCCGCGCGCAGTGCGCCGCCACCTGTCACGGTAGACTCGCCGCCTCATGCGCTGCGCCCCGCAGAGCCTCGACGAGAACCGCAGGCGGCGGCTCGCACAGCTCCGCGCGCGGCTCGTCGCGGTCTCGATGCGGAGCAGGTCGCTTCGGCTCACGCGCACCACGCGGACGGGCGCGCTCGATCTCCGGCGGCTCGCGGACGTCGACGCCGCCGCCTTCGATCGACTGCTCGGGATGCTCGGTCGAGAAGGCGCCGCGCCGGTCGCGCTCTGCGACGTCGAGCCGACCCGCGATGCGCGCGAGCTCGCCGCCGACATCGCGATGATCGCGCACGCCGCCGAGGCGACGTGGTCCGAGACGGGCACGCGCGAGCTCGCGATCGGATGGCCGTTCGTCGAAGGGCGTACGAACGACGGCACGTGGATCCGCGCTCCTTTGCTCCTCTACCCGGTGAAGCTCGCGATGAGCTCGAAGGGGCGCCTGTCGTGGATGCTCGAGCCCTTGGGACCGCCCGAGCTCAACGAGTCGCTCGTGCACGCGCTCGTCCGGCTCGCCAGCGTCCGCCTCGATCTCGACGGCCTCCTCGCTCACGACGACGACCGGCGCCTCTGCGTCGACGGACCGACGTGGGCCGCGTTCGTGGCGTACCTCACGAGCGTCGGCCTCGTCGTCGATGCGCCGAGCGAGCTGCCGCCGCTCGAGCCCCTCGAGGCGCGCCTGCGCGAGGACCGTGAGCGCGCGCCGATCGGGCGCCTCGAGCTGCGGCCGCACCTCGTGCTCGGTCGCTTCCCGCGTTCGGACAGCAGCATCATCGCGGATTACGACGAGCTGCTCGATGCACGACGAACCGAGCCGCTCGACGAGGCGCGGCTCGGCCTCGCCGCACGTCTCCTCGAGGTCGACGAGCGCGCGGCCGCTTCGGAAGCGACGGAGCACGCCGGCGTCGCCGCGCGCGGATCGGCAGAGACGAGAGCGACGACCGATCCGAGCTCTCTCGCCTGGCGCGTCTTCCCGTCGGACGACAGTCAGGACGAGGCGCTCCGTCTGCTGGCCGAAGGCCCGGTCGTCGTGCAGGGCCCGCCGGGCACGGGCAAGTCACAGATGATCGCGAACCTCCTCGCGAGCGCGATCGCGGAGGGGAAGCGCGTCCTCGTCGTCTGCCAGAAGCGCGCGGCGCTCGACGTCGTCGCGGCGCGTCTCGCCTCCGTCGGGCTGCGCGAGCCGGTGGCCGTCGTGCACGATCCGCAGATCGATCGCGCCGAGGTCTGCGCCGCGATCGGAAAGACGCTCGAGAGCCTGGGAGAGCGAGACGCCGGTGGAAGGTCGCGTGTCGCCGCCGAGATCGAAGAGCGAACGCGAGAGCACTCGCGCGCGCTCTCGCGGCTGTCTGCTCGCCTCGAGACGGCGCAGCGCGCGTACGCGACGCTGGCGGGAGACGGGAGCCGACCTGGCCTCGCCGCGCTCCTCGAGCGCTCGCTCGACGACGACGGCCGACCACTGCCCGACCTCGGCGACCTCGCTTCCGAAGCCACCGAGGACGCGGCGCACGCCATCCTCCCGACCATCGAGCTCCTCGCTCGCGAGACGGCGGCGCTCGCCGCTCCGCACCCGCTCGCGCATCGCACCGATTGGAGCGGGCGCACGAAGAAGGATCTCGACGACGTCTTCGCGCGCGTTCGCGTGCTCCGTGACGTCGTCGATGCGCTCGCCGCGCTGCCCGAGGGGTCGATGACGCCCCGCGACGCCGCCGCACGGAAGGAGCTGTGGGACGAGACGAGCGTTTTGCTCGACGTCCTCGAGGCGAACGACACCGAGCAGCTCCGCGCGTTTCTCCTCGGATGGGTGTGGACGGGAGGCCATGTCGCGCACGGCGAGTGGCGACGGATCATGGAGACGCTGCGGCGCGCGCGGAAGGAGCTGGAGGAGGCGCCGCCGGAGCTCGTCCTCGAGAAGCGGGAGCGGCTCGAGACGTGGATCGCCGAGCTCGAGACGCTCGAACGGCTCGAGGGGCTCTGGTATCGCGTCTTTTTGCCTTCGTGGTGGTCGCTCCGAAAGCGGCCCGACGAGATCCTCGCGCGATGCGCATCGCTCACCGCGCTGGCACGGCCGGGCGGCGCCGGTCAACGGAAGGCCACCGCCGTCCGCGCGCTCTGCGAGCGCGCGATCCCGTGGCAGAAGCTCATCGAGCAGCTCCCCGTCGACAACGCTCTCTTCGACTTCGGCCTCCGCGGCGAGCTGTCCGACCTCGACGACGCCATTCGCTCGCTCGAGACGCACCACGCACGTACGCGCGCGGTGCATCGGCTCGCCTCGGAGCTCGCCTACGTCGGCGGCCCCTACGCCAGCATGCCGGCGATCGCGGAGCAGGCGCCGGAGACGCTCGCGCAGGAGCGATTTTTCGCAGCGGCGGTCACGGACCGCCGTCGTGGGAAGCTCTTCGCGAAGCTGAAAGATTCCGTGCGCGCGCTCGAAGGCGACTTCGAGAAGGCGTACCTCGAACGCATCGTGGAGAAGGCGGGCAGCGGCGACGTCGAAGGCGCGCGCTCGCTCGTCCGCGCCCTCGCCGACGTCGAGCCCGAAGCGGCCGAGGCCGTTCGGCTCGACGAGCGCACGCGCGAGCTCCCTGCCTGGGCGCGCGCCTTCCTCCGCGGATGGCGGCCGAGCGCCGACGGGAAGCACACGGCCGGCGACGACGCGCTGCTCTCGCTGGAACGAGCGTGGATCGCGCTCGCGCGCCGAGGCGAGAGCGCCGCTCGGATCGAGGCGCCTCTCGTGGAGCCGGATCTGCTCGACCAGCTCTCGCGCGATCTCGAGACGTGCCTCGAAGCGGCTGGCCGCGGCGTCCTCGCGCGGTGGCGACGACGCGTCATGGAAGCGCTCGCAGACCGGCGCCGCGGGGTCTCGCTCCGCAAGCTCGCCGCCGAGGTGGCGAAGAAGCGGAACCGAGCGACGATGCGCCAGCTCGTCGAGCGCCACTGGGACGAGGGGCTCTCCGACGTGCGACCGATTTGGTTCTGCTCACCGGAGGCGGTCGCCTCCTTGTTCCCGCTCCGCGCCGACACGTTCGATCTCGTCGTCCTCGACGAGGCGAGCCAGTGTCCGGTGGAGGCGGCGCTCCCGACGCTCGCGCGAGCGCGCGTGGCGCTCGTCGCGGGCGACGACCAGCAGATGCCTCCGGCGCACTTCTTCCGCGCGAGCGCCGACGAAGACGCGCGCCTGTCGAGCGCGGACGACGACGATGACGAAGTCGAGGAGCTCACGGTGCTCGCGACGGAGTCCATCCTCGGCCTCGCACGCGTCGCCTTCCCGGGGACGGTGCTGCGCTGGCACTACCGCTCTCGCCACGAGGAGCTCGTCGCGTTCTCGAACGCGGCGTTCTACGGTCGCCGACTCATCACGGCGCCTCGCGCCGAGGAGCGCGAGCGCTTCGAAGGCAGCTTTTGGGTCCGCGTCGACGGCACGTGGCGCAATCAGACGAACGAGGTCGAGGCGGCGCGCGTGGTCGACATCGTCGCGGAGCTGCTCTCGGCCGCGGATCCGCCGAGCGTCGGCGTGATCGCCTTCAACAAGAAGCAGGCCGACCTCGTGGAGCGGCTCCTCGACCGGCGGCTCACCGAGGACGAGTCGTTCCGTGCGGCGTTCGAGCGCGATCGCACGCGCAGCGTCGTCGAGCAGCTCTTCGTGCGCAACCTCGAGAACGTGCAGGGAGACGAACGCGACGTCGTCGTCCTCTCGCTCGCCTACGGTCCGAGCGAGCGCGGCGGCCGCGTGCACGCGCGCTTCGGCCCGCTCGGCGTCGAGGGCGGCGAGAAGCGGCTCAACGTGGCCATCACGCGCGCGCGACGAGGCCTCGTCGTCGTCACCTCCTTCGAGCCCGAAGAGCTCGACACGAGCGGCTCGAAGCACGTCGGCCCGAAGCTGCTCCGGACGTACCTCGAGTTCGTACGCGCGCAGGCACGAGGCGAAGACATCGAGCCGATGCTCGCACGCGCGAGCGAGCTCGGCGGAGGCAAGGGCGTGACCGGTGCGGGCCCCGAGGCTTCCTCCCGCAGGCGCGTCGGCCAGAGGATCGCCGACGAGCTCCAGGTAGCTCTCGAGAACCGCGGGCTGCGGACGAAGCGCGGCGTGGGGCTCGGCTACCACCGGCTCGATCTCGCAGTGGGCCGCCCCGGCGAGGAGCGGTGGCGCCTCGGCGTGGACTGCACCGGCTTCCTCGACGAGCCCGACGCGCTCAGCCGCGACGTCTACGGCCCGCGGTTCTGGGAGCGGGTCGGGTGGCGCGTCCTCCGCGTCAGCCCGGGGACGTGGCTCGAGACGAGGGATGGCGTCCTCGATCGCATCACCCAAATGGTGTACGACAGCGCCGCTCGTGAACGCCCCGTCGCCGGCGCCTCGGTGCGTCATCCGGAGCCGGCCGTCCTCGCCTCCGACGGACGTCCGAATCCGACTACGATGGGCTCGGCATGACGAGCTCGAGGCCGGACGCCGCGGAAAGATTCGCCGGCACGTCGCGGTACGAGATCCGCGCGGTCCTCGGCCGCGGCGCGCACGGCGTCGTCTACCGAGCATTCGATCGCGAAACCGGCCGAGAGGTCGCGCTGAAGACCGTCTCGGAGCCGGATCCCGAGCACGCCTACCTCTTGCGAACGGAGTTCCGCGCGCTCGCACGGATCACGCACCCGAACCTCATCGAGCTCTACGATCTCGTCTCCGACGGCGCGACGAGCTTCTTCACGATGGAGCTCATCGAGGGCGAGACGCTCGCTGCGCGGCTCGCGCGCTCGCCGCGTGGCCTCGACCGCGAGACGTTCGCGGCGCTCGCGTCCGGCATCTTGGCCGCGCTCGAGGCGCTGCACGCCGAAGGGAGGCTGCACCGCGACGTCAAACCGAGCAACGTCATGCTCACGAACGAGGGCCGCGTCGTCCTCGTCGATCTCGGGCTCTCGATGGAGCTCCACCGCCTCACGATGGGGCGCAGCGGGTTCGCCGGCACCCTCCTCTACATGGCGCCGGAGCAGGCGTGGGGGCGGCCGCTCGGACGATCCGCCGACTGGTACTCCGCCGCGGCCGTCCTCTGGGAGGCGCTCACGGGCTCGCCCCCGTTCTCGGGCCGCGGAGCGCAGCTCCTGTTCGAGAAAGAGAACCCGCCCGCCGTGCCGGAGGACCTCGATCCCGACGACGTCCCCATCGCGAACCTGCTGTCCGCGATGATGGCCCCGAACCCCGACGCGCGACCGACGCCATGCGCGCTGCTCGGTACTCTCGGCCTGAGGCCGCCGCCGTCGCAACCGGTGTCGTCCGGGCCCCTCGGAGACGGCGACGTCGCGGAGAGCTCCTCTCGAGGTCCTGTGATGGGGAGCGCGTTCGTCGGCCGGGAGCACGAGCTCGCGGTGCTGAGGACCGCGCTGTCGGACGTGCGCGACGGGCGCTCCGCCTTCGTCAGCGTCGAGGGGAGCTCCGGCATGGGCAAGACGGAGCTCGTCATGCGCTTCGTGACGAACGCCGAGAGGAGCGAAGGCGCCGTCGTCCTCCGCGGCCGCTGCCATCCTCGCGAGTCGGTCCCCTACGCGGGGATCGACGGCGTCATCGACGATCTGAGCGAGTGGCTGACGACCTTGCCCGAGGAAGAGAGAGCGCGGCTCGCTCCCGAGGACGCCGACGCGCTCGTCGGCTCCTTCCCCGTCCTCGGTCGCATCTTCCGGACCAAGGGAGAGGGCCAATCGGGGGACGCGTACGAGCTGCGTCGACGCCTCGTCCGCGCGCTGCGCGACCTCCTGTCCAACATCGCGCAGGAGCGTCTCTTCGCGATCTGGATCGACGACGTCCAGTGGGGCAGCGCCGACGCCGGACTGCTCCTCGCCGAGGTGTTCCGGCGACCGACGCCGAGGCTCTTGCTCGTTCTGTCCTACCGCTCCGAGGATCGGGCGGAGTCGTCCTTCTTGCGCGTCGTGGAGGAGCGCGCCGATGCGCTGCGAGACTCGGCGTACAGGCTGAAGCTCGCTCCGCTCCCCGAAGCCGAGAGCCGGCAGCTCGCGCTCTTCTATCTCCAGCGCGACGGCGCCGAAGACGCCGCTCGAATCGCGACCGAGGTGGCCTCCGAAGCAGGTGGTCATCCCATGTTCCTGCGCGAGCTCGCGCTCGCCATCGGCGCACGGTCGGGCGGGGATCGTCCGCAGGACCTCCGCGCGCTCCTCGTGCACCGGATCGAACGGCTCGACGCCGTGGAGCGAGAGCTGCTCGTGCTCGCGTCCACCGCAGGTCGCCCGCTGTCCCGCCGCGTGCTCCTCGCGGCGACGTCGCAGGGCGAGAGCGGGCGACCGCATGTCTTCCGCCTCGCTCGCGACCGACTTCTCCGCGAGACGTGGGCGGGCTCCGAGCCTGCCGTCGAGCCCTACCACGGCTTCGTGCGCGACGCGGTCCTCGGTACGCTCGACGACGCGGCGCTGCGCGTCAGCCATCGCGCGATCGCGGACGTGCTCCTGAAGGAGCCGGAGCCCGACGCCGACAGCCTCGTCGATCATCTCGTCGGCGCGGGCGACCTGTCACGCGCGGCCGGCTTCGCGGAGATCGCCGCCAGGCGCGCGGAGGAGACGCTCGCCTTCGATCGCGCCGTCCAGCTCTACCGGCTCGCCGTCGATCACGGGCCGGGAGGTCCACGCCACGCGCTCCGCGCGAAGCTCGGCGCCGCCCTCGCCAACGCCGGACGCAGCGCGGAGGCGGCGCAGGTCTACGCGGAGGCCGCGCGCGATGCCCGCGCGGTCGGCGCGTACGGAGAGGCGCACGTGCTCGAGCGCATCGCGGCCGAGCGTGCTCTCTGCGGCGGCGACTTCGAGGTCGGCGTACGCCGGCTTCGCAACGTCCTCGCGAACGTCGGGGTCTCCTACCCGTCGTCGGGGCTCTCCGCCTTCGCGTCGATCGTCTACCACCGCAGCCGCCTCGCCCTGCGCGGGCTCGACGCGCCTCCGCGCACGAAGGAGCCGGATCCGCGCGTGGCCGCCCGTGCCGACGTCTGCTGGACGGCCGGCCTCGGGCTCGCGTGGATCGATCGCACGCGCGTCGCGGCCTTCCAGGCCCGCTACATGAGGCTCGCTCTGGCGACCGGCGATCCGCGCCGGATCGCGTTGGCGCTCTCGACCGAGGCCTCGCAGCTCGCGTGCCTCGGCGGATCGAAGCGCACCCGTCGCGCCCGCGAGATCCTCGCCCGCGCGCACGCCATGATCGACGACCTCGCCGATCCCGTCACCCGCGCGTTCGTGCGGCTGATGGGGGCCTCCATCGACTTCTACGCCTCGTGCTGGCGGCGCTCCATCGAGCAGTGCGATTCGGCGGAGGCGATCCTCGCCGAGGCGAAGATCCTCTCCGAGTGGGAACGACTCACCGCGCATACGCTGTCCCTCGCCGCCCTGGCGTACGTGGGCGAGATCGTCGAGCTGCGACGGCGTCAGGCCGAGCTCATCGCCGAGGCCCACGAGCGCGGCAACCGCATCTCGTTCGCGTGCCTCGCATCCGGGCCGGCGAACGTCGCGTTCCTGCTCGCCGGGCAGCCCGACACGGCGCGACGGCGGGCGAACGAGGCGCTCGCGCCGTGGCGGCACGAGTCGTTCCAGCTCGCGCACTACTTCCACCTCGTAGCGATGAGCCAGATCGATCTCTACGAGGGGAACCCCGAGGCCACGCTCGATCGGCTCGAGCGCGAATGGCCGAGCGTCGTCCTCTCGGCGAGCCTCCACATCCAGAACTTCCGCGTCACCCTGCGCCACCTCCGCGGCCGCGCGGCGATCGGCAGCGCGCTCCACGCCGGAACGCGACGGCGGAGGGAGCAGCTGCTTCGCTACGCCCGCCGCGAGGCCGAGCGGATCGCGCGCGAGGACGTCGCCTGGGCCCGTCCGCTCGCACTGTCTCTCCAGGGCGGGATCGCCGCCGTGGACGGGGACGTCCCGCGCGCGTCGGAGCTCCTCTCGAAGGCGGCGCGCGAGCTCCGCGATCTCGACATGGAGCTCCACGCCGCGGCGGTGGACTTCCAGCACGGTCGCCTGCTCGGCGGCGACCGCGGACGGGCTCTCGTCGACGCCGCGGAGTCGTGGATGTTCGGCCAGCGCATCGCCTCGCCCGAGCGCGTCGCGGCGATGCTCGTCCCCGCGATCGACGTGACGTGATCGTCAGTAGCCGCAGACCCTGAGCGCTCGATCCTCGATCGCGCGCAACGCAGCGAGCGACTTCGGCAACGACGTGACCCGCTTCGTGAACGCGACGATCTCGTCGATGTCGAGCGCCGTGGCGACCTGCCGGAGGAGACCGGCGGTGTCGCTCAAGAACGCGAGGCGATCGATCTCCCGCAGCGCGGCCACGGCGGGCCCGGCTTCCTCCGTCATCGGGAAGATCTTGCAGTCGCGCGACGGCGCCGATCCTTCGCGGCGGAGGATGCCGTTGACCGCGCGCTTCGCCGCCTCGTTGGCCGCTTCCATGCTCGCGAGGTCGGTGTTCGTCTTCACGTAGTCCGACGCGAGGAACAGGTTGTCGATCCCGTTGAGCTCGGCGCTCGGACGCTTCCACCACGAGCCGGGCGGGTGGACGAGCAGCGGCGTGTGGTTCTTCGCCCGCTCACCCGGCGGTCCGAACTCGACGTTCTCGTCGACGTGGACGCGAACGACGTCCTCGCGTTTCAGGCGATTGCCGAGGCCTTCGACGAGCTGCGCGAAGACCTCCTCGATGAACTCCTCCTTCGTGCAGTCCCACGCGCGGCGGCCGAGACGCGGCGCGATCCGATCCCACGCGCTGACGTCGACCGAGAGGATGTCGACCACGCTGCCGTCGCCGAACGCCTGGGCGATCTTCTCCGACCAGAACTGGCCCTGCGAGACGGACGACAGCGACCACGGCGAATCCGGATACGCGACGTGGCCTTTGCAGATCTTCGGATCCCTCCGCAGGTAGAACTGCACGCCGACCATCCACGCCGTCCCGTTCTCCGCGAGCTCCGGGATCTTCCGCAGCGCGGGATCCGCGGCCATGAGCTGCGGGGTGATCAGCGACGTCACCTTGTCGAGCGGGACCGCGAGCACGTAGTAGTCCGCCTGGACCGTCTTGTCGGACACCTTCGCGGCGGTGATGCGCCGGCCCTCGAGGACGAGCTCGGTGACGGTGCTCGAGAACTCGAACTTCACGCCGCGCTGCTCGAGGTAGACGTGCCAAGGCTCGAGCCACCGCTCCGTCGTGGGTCCGTCGAGCACGGCGTCGGTCCGCGTTCCGTTGACGAAGAAGTCGAGGAGGATCTGGACGGCCTTCGTCCCGATCGTGCGGGCGCTGCCGAACCGCGGATCCATCGCCACCATGAAGCGAGGCGTCTCGATGTACTTCTGGAAACGCGGCGAGTACGAGGCGCCGTCGACGTAGTCCCAGAAGCTGACGTTCTCGCACTCCACGAGCCTGCGCTGCTCGCACGACGTCATGAACCGCCACATCACGGCCGCGAAGCGCGCGATGTCGGTCTCCGGCACGTTCGTCTCGCGGAAGAACTCGACGATCACGTCGCTGAGCCGGCGGAGGTCGTTGATGTTCCGCGGCGGATGGCGAGCGAAGCGGAAGAGGTCGCCTTGCTCCGCCATCGCCATCTCCTCGCTCGGCCGGAGGCGGTCGGCCACCATGCCGCCGTCGACGGGGATGCGCGCCATCGTGTCGATGACGTGACGGTAGAACGACGGGAAGAAGCGGAAGCCATGCTCGCCGGGCAGATCCTTGCGCCCGGCGGTCGCGGACCCCGCCACGGACTGGCTCGCAGCCTTGCCGCCGAGGACCGACGGAGAGGCTTCGTACACGTGCACCTGGAACCCGCGCTCGATGAGCTCGTGCGCCGCCGTGAGACCGGCGATTCCGCCGCCGAGCACTGCTACGACCTTCGCCATGTCTCACCTCCCGAGGATGCGGATGTTCTTCGCGACGTCGTCGCTCTCCCTCACCCGAATGCCGCGCGCGACCAAGCCCAACACCGCGGGCGGCCTCTCGATCCATTTCGAGAGTCGGGCCGTGAAGACGTCTCGCTTCGCGATCTGGACGTTCCGCTGCGCCTCGTCGAGGTATGCGAGCTCGAGCGCCCACTTCCACGCCTGCTCGCGAGCGAAGTAGATGGCGACGCGGTTCGCCGTCGCGTACTGGACGCCGGCCACGCGATCGAGGAGCCCGATCCACGGCGACGCCTCGCCGACCCGCTCGTCGACGGTGCGCATGAGACGGCCGACGATCTCGTTGACGTAGTCGAAGTCGCCGTAGAGATCGTGGATGCGACCGCCCGGCGACGTCTCGACGGCGGCGATGCCGAGGTCGAGGAGCTGGTGCGCCGCCAGCCCGAGGTAGAGGTGTTGGAGGATCGTCGGCTCGCGCCGCTTGCACGCATCGAGCGCGACGCGCCAGGAGGCCGTCACGGGTCGCCCGTTCTCGTATGCGTGGAGCGCATCGAAGTACCGATTGGCGAACGCGACGTCGAGCCGTTCCATGCGCGCGCCGTCGAGGAACTCCCCGGCACGGATCGCGTCGCGGACGGCGACCGTCATCCTCCTGTAGAGGACGGCGAAGTACCCGACGCGATCGTTCCGCGCGATGGCGCGGTTCACGATCGTGTCGAGAGCGTCGATCACGTCATCGATGCTCTGCGCCGGCGAATACGCGAGTGCAGCGCTCGAGCTCATCGAGTCTCCTCCATCAGGTCCCCTCCTTACACGTGCCCCTCGTCACGTCCCCTTGGATCGAGGCGTGCGCTGCAGCCCGTGCGTGCGAATCAAGTTGTAGACGTGCGACCTCGTGATATCGAGGCGCCGAGCGCTCTCCACGATGTTCCAGTCCGTCTCGTCGAGCGTGCGGAGCAGGAGCTGCGCATGGAAGCGACGCGTCGCGGCCTGGAACGTCTCCGGGCGTTCGCAGCCGTCGATCGGCTCCGGGAACATGTCTTCGATCTCGACGGTGACGGAGCCTCGTCCCGCCGCGCGTAGCGCCGCGGCCTCGACCGCGTTCTCGAGCTGGCGGACGTTGCCGGGCCAGTCGGCCACCTCCGCGGCGCGCACCACTCCCGGTGAGAGCGAGAGCGCCCCCAGCTTGTGCACCTCCACCGCACGCCGGCAGAAGATCTCCATGAGCTCGCGGATGTCGTCGCGACGCGCGGCGAGAGGAGGTACGCGGATCGGGACGACCTCGAGCCGATACAATAGATCCTCGCGGAACGCGCGCCGCGCGACCGCCGCTCGAAGATCGACGTTCGTCGCAGCGATGAGCCGGACGTCGGCCTTCACCGGCTTCGTCGCGCCGAGCGGGTAGTACTCGAACGACTGGAGCAGCTGCAGGAGCTTCGCCTGAGCGCCGAGCGGCAGCTCGCTGATCTCGTCGAGGAAGAGCGTGCCGCCCTCGGCCGCCTCGACCTTCCCGGGGATCTTCCGCGTCGCCGTCGAGTGCGCGCCCGGCATCGCTCCGAACAGCTCGCTCTCGACGAGGGACTCCGGCAGGGCGGCGCAGTTCAGCTCCACGAACGGTCCGTCGGGGCGCGGCCCGTTCCTGTGGATCGCGCGTGCGAGCTGCGTCTTGCCCGAGCCCGAGGGGCCGGTGAGGAGCACGGTGACGTTGCGCCCGGCCACGGTCGCCACTTCGCGAAGGACACGCCCCATCGCTTCGCTCCGCCCCGCGATGTCCGCGACGTCGAGCGTCTTCCGGTACGGAGCGGTGAAATCGCGCGACTCGTCGACACGCCTCCGCAAGAGCAGCCGCTCGGCGGGCGGCGCGAGGTGACGCGCGACGAGCTCCGCCCGAGCGCGATCTTCGGGGCTGAAGCGCCCGCCGGCGATGCGGTCCTGCAGATACAGGACGCCGAGCGGCTGATCGGAGCCGATCGGGACGCACAACACGGCCTCGATCCGATTCGCCTTCACGCTCTCGTGGCTCTCGAAGCGCGGGTCGTCGAGGGCAGACGCCGTCTCCACCGTGCGCCCCGACGCGATCGCTTCGGCGATCACGCCGTGCGAGATCGATCTGCGAACCGCGTCGAGATCGTCGTCGGACAGCCCGAGGCCGAACGAGAACGACGTCTCGCCCCCGGCCGGAGCTTCCTGACGTAGCTCGAGATAGCCACGACGCGCACCGCACACGCGGGTGACGAGTTGGACGGCATCGCGGAGGAACGGCTCGAGCTCGGACGCCGTACCGAGCTCGAGGAGGGTCCGATACAGGTCGCGCTCATCGCGAAGCGAGGCAAGCTCGTCACCGCTCGACTCACGAGAGGACACAGCATGCAAAGCGTACGCGGCCTCACGCCGCGGTAAAGCGGAGACGACGGATTCGACGACTTTTACGACATCGGCTGTCGCAGGAGGAAGCCACGCTGGGACGCCGACCACGATGTCGTCCTTCAGGGCGCAGCCCGCAGCGCCACCTTCGAGCGAAGACGGAGGAACGTCCCGTGCCGGCGTCCTCCGTGGAGCGTCGGATGCTGGGTGGTCACTCCAGCTGCCTCCATGCGGGAGACGACGTCGCTCCGGAGCGACGTCAGCGAGCTCGTCGTCCGCCGGCTCGTCGTCATCGCGTCGAGCGCCTCCAGCATGTACTGCGTGAAGACTCCGTGTCCGCGCGTGCGATCTTCCGCGGCCATCTCGTGATCCGCCGCAGCGGTGAGGACACCGCACGGCTCGGGGAAGGAGACCATCCCGAGCGAGAAGCGCTCCGGCCGCAAGCGCGGTCCGCTCCTCAGCCCTGGTCCTTCGAGCGACCGGACCGCCCCGCGAGATGCTCCGCTCCCCTGCCCGTTGAACGAGGCATCGAAGACGACCGCCACGTCCCGCGCCGCGAGCAGCTTGAGCCACCGTGCGAGCTCGGCGCCGACGTCGATCGAGGTGTGATAGAGACGCGCCAGCTCGGTGTCGTGCGTGACGAGGTGCAGCGACAGATCACCCGTCGCCGGCTCGAGCTCCGCGGCGCCATAGCCGGCGAAGTAGAGGAGCACGACGTCGTCGGGGGTCACCCGCTTCGGCAGCTCGTCGGTCAACAGCCGGCGGATTCGCTCTTTGGTCGCGCGATCGTTCGTGAGGACCGTGAGCTGCCGCTCCGCGTCGAGCTGCTCTCTCAAGAAGGCCGACAACGCCTCGGCATCCGTCTGCGCGCAGCAAAGGTCGGGCACGTGCGGGTCCGCATGGCGGTCGATGCCGATCAAGAGGGCATGGAACATCCCCCCCCAATGCACGCACGAGTCATGCCGCCCCCAACGGCCGACGCCTTTCTCGACGTCTACGCGTCGCGGCTGCCCACTCCGTTGGAATCCAGTGTCCAGAGGATTGGACACTCCTCGGCGTCGACACCGTGCTCGAGGCCCTTTCGATGATGGAGCCTCGCAGCAATCGGCCGACGACGTTTGACGCGATGCAGCCTGCGCACGCCGTCGTCCGGGGAAAGATGCCCCTCGCTCGCCGAGCAAGCGTGGCGGTCTTCCACATTGCCCGCCGCCGACCGTCTACACCACGACGAGGCGCCGCCCAGCGCGATGGTGCGCGCTCACGCACATCGAGCGTCGCCCGCACCTACGCACCTCGCGCACCAGCGGCGGGCGAGCACGATCACAAAACGACACGCGACCACCCGGTTCGAGCACCGAGGGTGGTCGCGCGAGGTATCAGGACCGCCGAGGACCGAGGACTGCCGACCCTCAGGCTCGCTTCTCGACCTGCGAGAAGTCGAGCTCGACGGGCGTCGCGCGCCCGAAGATCGAGACCTTCACCTTCAGCTTCTGCTTGTCCGGCTTCACTTCCTCGACGGTGCCGGAGAAGTTCGCGAACGCGCCGTCGATGACCCGGATCTCGTCGCCCACGTCGAAGTTCACGCGCGGCTTCGGCTTGACCGCACCCTCGACCGTACGCCGGCGCTGATCCTCGATCTCCTGCGGGCGGACCTCCTGCGGGCGCTGGTTGCCGATGAAGCCCGTCACCTTCGGCGTGTCCTTCACGAGGTGCCAGGCCTCTTCGCTCATCTCCATCTCGACGAAGACGTAGCCGGGCAAGCTCGTCTTCTGGCGGATGCGCTGCTTGCCGTTGGGGCGCGTCTCCTGAACCGTCTCGGTCGGAATGAGGATCTCGCCGAAGGCGGCCTCCTTACCGTACTCCTTGATGCGCTGGAGCAGGGCCTCTTTGACCTTGTTCTCGTAACCCGAGTAGGTCTGGATGACGTACCACTTCTTGGCCATGACGCGCTCCGCAGAAACCTAACGAATCGACAGCGAACGACTCAGGGATCAGAACGTATAGATCTTGTCGGTGACGAAGCCCCAGAACCGATCCATGAGCGCGAAGAACACGGTCGCGAACAGCGTCGTGATCACCACGACCGTCGTCGAGTTCGTGACCTCCTTCCGGCTGGGCCACGTGACCTGCGAGAGCTCCTCCGCGACCTCGTTCGCGTACTGACGCGCCTCGGGTTTGCGCCAGTAGTAGAGCGCCACGAGAACGCCGACCACGAGCGCGATGGGATAGAGGATCTCGTCCGTCGGCTCGCCGATCACCGGCTTCCACTGGCCGAGGCGGTACCAGGCCTCGTGAAGGATCTTCGACACGAGGAAGGCCACGAGCAGCGCCCCGGCCATGTATGCGGCGTAGACGTACCGCTGATAGCCGAGCTGGATGGGAGTCTCGGCAGGCTTCTCCTGTCCTTTCTCGTCCTTGTCCTCGTCTTCGTCGCCCTTCTCGTCCGGCGCGGCCTTGGATCGGACCTCTGCCTTGTCGCCCTCCTCGCCGGGCGCAGCCTCGGGCTCCTCACCGGCGTCCTCGGCCTCGGCCTTCTTGAGATCCTCTTCCGTCGCCATCGATCGTCACTTCACTTCGTAACCATTCGAGCAGGGGTTGAGGGACTCGAACCCACGACCTGCGGATTTGGAATCCGCTGCTCTACCAACTGAGCTAAACCCCTATTCCCTCGGGCTCCAGGCTCCGGGCTCCAGGCTCCAGGAAGACCCTGGAGCGGGGCCGAGCCAGGCATCTGGCGCCTGAGGTTTACTTCGTTTCCTTGTGCACCGTGTGCCGGTTGCACTTCGGGCAGTGCTTCTTCAACTTCAGCTGCCCATCCTTACCCCGTTTGCGTGTCGTCCGGTAGTTGCGCGTCTCGCACTCCGAGCAGGCTAGGGAGATCTGAACCCGCTCCGACACTTGGGTCACCTCTTCGTGAGAGGCTCCAGGCCCCAGGCTCCAGGAGGTGCTTCCGAGAGCTCGAAACGAGGAGCTTGGGCTCTCTCCGTCATTCAAGGGGTAAGGGCTCGAGGCCGGGCCTGGGCTCCAGGGTCTTCTCTCCCTGGAGCCTGGAGCCCGGAGCCTGGAGCCTTATTCGATCACCTTCGTCACGATGCCCGCGCCGACGGTGCGGCCGCCCTCGCGGATCGCGAACCTCATCTGCTCCTCGAG
>JGI25327J35509_1000571_pt1 | contig 30723 bp, 26 predicted proteins | sample HigsolmetaAR202D_FD_35509 | JGI IMG/M metagenome (IMG submission 35509)
AGATTTCTCCACGGATTATACGGTGCAGGCCTTTCTTGCCGATGGCACGCCTGCATCAGACCTCGTAAGCGGCGACGTGGTGGGCTCAGGCTCGATCCGCATCAACCTGAACCAGTTCTATCCGGCCGGAACGCAAATCTATCTCACGATCGATTCTTCTTCCCTACTTTCGCCGTATGAATCCTCTCCTGAACCCTGTCAGGAAATCCCGCAGGCGTGGTTCGATCCAGGAGACGACCGCATCAACCGGCAGGCCTATGCGCGCGCCGCGGTTTATTGCGATGATGCCAACAGCCGGGTCGCGATCTACGGTGTTGACGAGGAAGGCGAGGGCTTCCCGGCCATTTTTGTGCCATACGCCGATTTGCCGGCCACGCCTGCGGAGGCCGATGGGCATACGCTCATCGCGCAGTACGAGAACATCGGTTTCTATCGCCTGACGACCGGCGAGTACCAGATCAACGCCGGGCCGGACGGCGAAGGCAAGAGCTACGTCGTCATCTGGGATGGCTGCCCACACACCTATCTCAACAGTTACACGCTCCAGAACGGCGTGATGACGCCGGCCGAGCTGAACTAGCAAGCCTTCAAAGCCCATCTCTCATCAGCGACGCCGTCGAGAGATGGGCTTCTTCCCCACGANCGGCGAAATTCGTGCTGCGGCAGGGCGTCCGCGTACATCCGCGTAGCTGGAGAGGACAGCCAGAAGCCCCCCTGTCATGGTCATTCCTCACGACAGGNGGGCTGAAGCCGCTTTTCGGATTGCTAATTGATAATCACTTCTTCCGTCTGAACGGGCGGCGGTGGTGGTGGCTGGCAGGCCGGATGCTGCGGTTCAACCTGACAATCCGGCGTGGGCGGTGTCTCCGGTGTCGGCGGAACGACCTCGACGGTCACCGTGCGGTAAAAGACCGTGCCGTCGAAATTCACCACTTCAATGGCAAAAGTCGTCGTTTCACGCAGGCAGCGCTCGACCTGACCGTTCAGCGGATAGGGCTGCCCCTCGAAGCGCACNTCGGCCACATTGGCAGCGTTCCAGAAAAGCACCGTGCACTGCCCCGGCGCGACCGTCGTCGGGTTGGCGAAAATCTCCGCGAAAGGCTGTGCCTCTGGCGTAAAGGTCGCGGTAGGCGCTGGAGGCGGNTGGGTCGGAACGAACGGGCGTGGCGTNGGCGTCAGCGCGGCGATGGTTGCCTGAAGCTCGGCCTCGCTTGGCACTTTGATCTCATAATGCAGCACTTCGCTGGCGATCATTTCAAGGAACGCCGCCTCACGGCGCTCCTCATCGGTGAGCGGGTGATAGTTCGTCCATTCACTATCCGACAGGCCGTTCTCGTCCAGTTCGGTCTGCATCGAAAAACCGCCCGGCACGCGCAGCCCGCCCGGCATGGTCGCCAGACCGTCGATGGTGGTCAGCTTCAAGGTGTTCGGGTCCGGTTGCGTCAGCATGACCGTCGACGCCAGACGGATTTCCGCGCCGTTGACATTCAGGGTGACGACAACATCGTCCGGCCCCTGAAGGACGAGCGCGTTCGGCGGCGCGTCCTCACAGACCGGCTCGCTCAGGCCGGTGCGGAAATAGAACGCCTGCATCGGCGCGAACAGTTGATTCTCGACGACGACAAGCTGCTCCTCGCCCACCACCGGGTTGAGCACGCTGCGCGCCATCCACGCCCATGTATTGTTGTAGATGATGCGGAACCACTGGCGGTCCGGGCTGATGCCATCGGAGATATAGGTCTGTCCGGCGATGGCCCCGCCGACGACATTGGTGTTCAGGCCGGGGCCGCTGCGGATATTGGCGTTCGTTCTGGGGCTGACCTCGATGGTAGGCAGCGGCTCGGTCTGCGCTTCTTCGGGTGGCACGGCGTTTTCCAGTTCGACATCGCCGACCAGAATGAAGCGCACGGCCTGCCCCGGTAGCGTGCCGGGAACGAGCGCCTGCATATTGAGCACCGCCACGCCCCACTCACCGGCTTGCGGGTTCAGCGGCGCGGTCGCCAGCGTTTGCAACTCGACCAGACTGACGCGGTCGGCAGGGCGGGAGAACAGCAGGTCGTCGATCGGACGAACGAACGTGGCATCCACGCGGTTAAAGCCGTAACAGGCCATGTTGCGGTCGAGGTCGCCGCACGAATTGCCGATGGTCGAAAGCACTTTTTCCGCGTACTGCGAACAAATGGCATTGTCCTGCGCGGTAGCAGGCGCGGGCCGCAGCGCGAGGAACGAAGCGGCCGCCAGCAGGATAATGCCCACATAGATATAGAACAAACGCGGATATGTTTTCATAAAATGCCCTCCGCCCTGAGTTTGGCAAATTTCTGAACTTCTACTTTACCGCGAATACATGCACATGGATGTAACGTCGCGGGTTAAGGTAGGGCTGTTGCGCCGGTTGCGCTGTTTTTCGCTTCGGCTGTAAGATGAAAACATCCGTCGCGCCTGCGGCAGNGGCCGAAATACGCCCATGCCAGTCAGCACTGTATCCCGGAAAATCCGCTCGGCGCTGGCGTTCGCCTGAACGGTCAGTGTCGAGCCGGGTGGGACACACCCGCGTTGATTCACATAGAGCATCTGACTCATGCGTTCAACGGAAGCATCCGCCTTCCGGCGTGAGAAATTTCACAGTGATGACGATGGCGCACTATGCCGCGCCGTTTGTGGATGCCGGCTGAAACCACGACGATGGAGCCTGTTTGATGCCGCCTGACCGCGAACGTTCTGCTCTGCTCGAATCGGCGGATTTGCCCGAACAACCGTGGACGCAGCGCCTGATCCGCTGGCTGTTCCGGCAGTCGCCTTTGGAAACGGCAACCCCGTTCCAGAGCCAGTCGGAAGACGCGCGGGCGTTCGCGCAAACGGAAGAAGGCAGCGCCAGCTTTGGCCGCTGGACGCTGGATGACGCCGGGCTTCCGGCCTATGCCTACGAAATGGCGCAGGAAGTTGACCCGCGCGCGACCTATCGCAACACCGAAAAGCTCGACCGCCGCGACCACTGGCATCAGGTCGGCAACCGCCGCCTGACCGCGCTGGCCTCGAACGACGGCGTGATTCAGGTTTATATGGGCGACCGGGGCGGCGTGTTCCTCAACCGTTTCGAGGCGTGGGCCGCTGGCTATACCCGTTCTCTACTGACGCTCGCCTTTTTCCGTATGTTGCAGTGGCTGGCCCGGCTGTTGTCGCGCCGGTTCCTCCGCGCAACCGGGGGTGTCGCCGGGGCGCGCGCGCAACAGGCCGCCGGCGATCCGATTTCGCCGCGCGGCGTCGTCGCGCCGGAGACGATCGAGGCAGCCGCGCAGCAATTAGCGGCGCACAACGCGACCGGAAACGGCGGAACGCCGCGCCGCGACCCGGTCGCCACGCGCTATGCTTTCGCCGGAGGCTTCGGTTATGTCGACGACGGCACGGCGGTCTGGGCGACCGCGCATCGCTTTCGCCCGGCGGGCGCGCCGAGCCGCCGCCACTTTGGGATGGGTTACGCCGAGTATGAAACGACGTACCGCGACGTGCGCGTAATCCGGCGCGTGACCGCGCCCTTCGGCGACGATCCGGTTTTAATCGCCGACGTCCAGCTTGAAAACCTGAGCGCCGAGCCGGTCACGCTTCGCTATTACGAATACTGGGATGTCAACGTGCACCAGTTGCGCGTCGAGTGGATACGCAGCGGCCCGTTCGGCCCGGCAAGCGACGACGCGCGGCGTCGTCTGGCGCGCCATTACACCTGTTGCGTTGGCTGGCACGACGATGTTTCCGCCCTGCGGGCGCGGGTCATGCTCAAGGATCCGCCGCCGCCTGAAGCGCTGCCGCCCGATCAGATAAGTGACGTCGACTGGCATCCGCTTGACATTTTTCTGGCCGATCTCGAAGGCGAACCCGATGCGTTTTACACGGACAAGGCCGCTTTCTTTGGCGAGGGCATGGCGGTAGCGCCGAGCGTCGTCTGCGAGCGACGCCCCGGCGAACCGAACAAGCTGCGAAACGAGCACCCGCCCCTGTCGCGCTGTCTGGTGCTGCGCCGCGACGTGACGCTCGGCCCGGCGGAGAAGGCCAGCCTGCGCTTCGCTTATGGCGCGGTCCGGCCCGGATACACCGCAACGCCGTCCGGCGAGGACGAAAGCAATCTCGCCTTTCTGGAGAAATACCGCCGGGGAGACCCGCGCAAGCAAACACAAGCCTGCTGGAAAGAACATCTGGCTTATTTCAATACCGGCGAAGACCCGGTTTTACAGCGCGAGATGGCATGGCACTCGTATAACCTGCTGTCGGCGACGACTTACAACAGCTTTCACGGCCTGCATGTCGTGCCACAGGGTTCGGCCTATCTCTATCTGCATGGCGCGGATGGCGCTCCCCGCGATCAGGCGTTGTTCTCGCTGCCGCTGTCCTATGTCGCGCCGGAACTGGCACGAGAATTGATTCGCCTGTTGATGCAGCTTCAGAACGCGCATACCGGGCGCATCCCCTACGCTTTCACGGGATACGGTTGCGTCGATGACGCGCTGGGGCTGCACGCTTCCCCTTCCGACCTCGACCTGTTTTTCATGCTGGCGCTGACCGAATATCTGGCGGCCACCGGCGACAATTCCATCCTGCACGAAGAAATCCCGTTCTACCCGCCGGACGCCGCGCCGCCTGATCTGGGCAGAACCGGGCTGGATCACATTCGCGTCGCCGCCAAGCATCTGTTCGAGTCGGTCGGCACCGGCAGGAATGGGCTGATCAAAATCGGTTCGGGCGACTGGTCAGATGGCATCGTCATCGAAACCGCGCTGGCCGATGGCATCGGGCCGTTTGGCGTCACCTACCAGAACTCGAAGCGCAACGGCGAGTCGATCCCCAACACACAGATGGCGCTGTACGTGCTGCCACTGCTGGCGGCGCTCGTTGAGGCGCACGACGGCGAACTCGCCGCCTACCTGCGCGCGCCTCTGCCGGGGCTGAAAGCGGCTGCCGCGCGCCAGTGGAACCCGGCGGGCTGGTATAACCGGGCGATTCTGCGCGGTGCGGACAACCGCGAGATCGTCATCAATCACTTCGAACTGGAGGCGCAGCCATGGGCGCTCATCAGCGGGCTGGCCGCCGAGTCCGGCACGCAGGGCGCGTTGATCGCCAGAATCGACGCGCTGGTGGATGAGCCGTCGCCGGTTGGCGCGGCGCTGCGCCCCGGCGGCCCCGTCTGGCCCGCGGTGTCGCAGTTGCTGACGTGGGCGTATGCGCGTTGCGGGCACGACGAACTGGCATGGCGCTCGCTCAACCGCAACACCTTCGCTATTCACGCCCATGTCTATCCCGATATCTGGTTTGCCACATGGTCCGGGCCGGACGGCATCAACGGCCTCAATTCCGAGCAGCCGGGCGGCACGTGGTCGAGCGCCGTCACGCCGATGACCGACTTCCCGGTGATGAACGCGAATCCCGATGCGATGGCCCTGCTGGCGCTGTTGCGCGTGTGCGGCGTCGAACCCGCTCCCGGCGGCGATGGGCTGCTCATTCATCCGCATGTCCCGCGCGAACGCTTCACGCTGGATACGCGCCTGCTGCGTTTGAGCGTCGCGCCCAACGCCGTGCATGGCGAGTATCGCGGCGTCGTGCGCGGGTCGCGGGCGATTTACGTATACGTACCGGAAGACGCCTTCAACGTCAAAATCACGGTCGGCGGAGAGATCATTCCGAACTGGCGCAACGGCTCATACTTCATGCTGCCGCTCAGCTTCGAGGCGGGGCAGACCGTGCCGTTCAGCGTGCGCTGGGAACGAGCGTAAGGCAGGCAGGGGCATAGTAAAAGCCTTCCCCCAACTCCCTTTTCCCTGCGATTGCAAAGCCTTCCAAAGCGGAACACGGGCGGGGGAAAGGATCAGGGGGAGGAATCTTACTCCGCCCCCCTGCTGGTCAGGAAATCATCGACAGCGCTGCGCGCGATGCGATACTCGCCGCCGATGCGCGCGGCGGGCAGCTTGCCTTCCTCGATCAGCGCGATGACTTCAAATTCGGAAATACGCAGGTAGTCGGCGACTTCCGCGGGCGTCATGACGGCGTTGTAGCGCGGAGTAGCGGGCGATTGGGGGAAGGTCGATGACGCGGTTTGCGGAAGCGAAAAGACGAGATAACCTGCGACCGAGAGCGCAAGCAGCAGCGAGGCGATCTGAACAAACGCTATGTTCACCAAGACGGCCTCATCGAAAATCCCTCTGGGGCCNACAACGAGAAACACATAGATCGCGGTTATTAATGGAGGCGACATCAACACCAGGCCGACAATACGGCCTATGCGTTTCGGCACTTCACGGTTGCTAACGCGAAAGCTCCCTTTAATCAGGAGCACAAGCCCAAGCAAAAAACTTATGTCGCTGCACATAAAGCCGCCGTTTCTAACACCAGTCCACACACGTTCTGGATTATAGCCTAGCGCCGCGCTAATCTCTGCCTTAACGATGCAAGACCGACGCCGACAGGGAGGCCCTGATGCGAACCGGACGCGATTTGCTCGACCACATGGCCAGTACGCCGATCATCCCCAACAGTCTGGCGATCTGGGGCATGGGCCAGATGGGCATTGCCGTCAAAGGCCCGGATGGCATCCTCTATATCGACATCTACCTGAGCGACTACGTGCGCGAAGTCGCGGGCGACTGGTGGACGCGCGCCTATGCCCCGCCGCTGCGCGCCAGCGAGGTGACGAACGCCGCCGCTTTCCTCGCCAGCCACGAACACGGTGACCATCTCGATCCCGGTTCACTGGTCGCGCTGGCGCAGGCCAGCCCGGAGGCGCGGTTTATCGTCACGGGCTGGAGCCTCGACATCATGGCCGAGGCCGATATTCCGCAAGGGCGCATCATCGTGCCGCGCGTTCACGAAACGATGACCATCCCCGGCACCAGCGCCCGGCTGACCGCGCTGCCGTCCGCCCATTACACGCTGGAAGACGACGCCGGGAAAGGGCATCGCTGGCTCGGCTTCCTCATCGAGTGGAACGGCGTCCGGCTCTATCACTCCGGCGACACGATTATCTACGAGGGCTACGTCGAGATGCTGCGGCGCTATCCGGTGGATGTCGCCATGCTGCCGGTCAACGGGCGCGACTGGTATCGTGAAACCGATGTTGGGGCGATCGGCAATCTATGGCCTGCCGAAGCAGCCCGGCTGGCGAAAGACATGGGCTGGGGACTGGTGATCGTCGGGCACAACGACCTGTTCCCGAATAACGCCATCCCGATGGGCAGCATCGCCGATGCCTTCGAGCGCTTTGCGCCCCGGCAGCCGTACAAGATCCTGCAACCGGGCGAATTGCTGTATTTCGTGAAGTAGCGGGAGGAGCAACGGGCGTTTTCATCAACGCCCGTTTGCGCCCGGTATACGAGTGTTCGTTCAGTCGGCGCAGGTTGGGCATTGCGTCATCAGGTAGACGCAGCCCTCATCGCCGACGACTGCGCTGTGCTCGATGCCGCCGCTGATGACGAGGCGGTCTCCCGGCTTGCACCGGTACACGTCCTCGCCGATACGTATCTCAGCCGAACCTTCCAGAAAGGCCATCAGAATATCGAACGCGTTCTTGTGCCAGTCGTAGCGGCTGCCCGGCGNTTCGACGACGCGCTTCGGCGCCAGCCCTTCGCGGCTAAGCTCGACCGCAATCTCGTGCTCGTCCTTGCCGTAGTAGTATCCGGGTTTCAACATGGCTCGCCTGTTACCTCCATCGACCCTGCATGCTACCTGCATTGTAGGGTCAGCCATGTTCGGGCGGTACGGACACAGTTCCTGTATTGGCTCGTCAAACGTCATACCGGCCCCGGATTGCCGGAGCAGCGCTACCCGGTGGCAAAACAGCCCGGCGGATGTGCCGCCAGAAGGGTTCACGGCTCAACTTTATCCAGCGTCAGCCGGAACGTGCCGGTTGTCGTGCCGTCGCGCACGCCGAAACGCGTGACCGCCACGATGTACTGGCCGTCNGCGGGCAGCGTGTAGTCCAGCTCGCTGTTGCGCGTCGACGGGCTGGCGTCGTCGTTGATGCCGTTGGGCAAGTTGCGATCATTGGCATCGCGCAGGACGATCACCGGGTCGAGGTCGCCGGTGAGAGTTTCGGCGCGCAGTTGAACGCGGTCGCCCGCCGCGCCGTGNAACTGGTAGAACACCGCGTACACCTCGTCGGTGATGGCAGCCTGNACCGCATCGCCATAGACGATCAGGCGGTCGCCGCCTTCGCTCGCTTCCTGCTGCGGGCTTGGATTGCTAACGCGGCCCGCGTCCAGCACGAACGCCCGGCCATCGGGCGCGACACGCAGCCGGGCCTCGAAACGCTGGCCGGGGCGCAATATCGCCGCGCCTGCCGGCGTTTGCAATACCGGCTCGGCGTTGACCGCTACGGACAGCGCAAACTGAACGGCCTCCGCGCTCACGCACGGCTGCTGGTACCAGACCCAGATATCGTAATCGCCGGGTTCGAGCGGGCCATCGGGCCAGTAAATATGCTCGACCGGCTGGTCGGTCGGCGTCTCGCAGTTGGTGTTGCTGTCGATTTGCAGCGTGCCGCCGCCGGGAATCGACGGATTGCTCCACGAGACAATGCGGCCCGCCGGGTCGCGCACGAACAGGTTGAGATCGGCAGGCGCGCTCCACGTCAGGCTGGCGCTGAGCGCGCCGGGCGTCAGCGCAATGTCGCCGACGGTCAGGACAAGGCTGAACTCGCCGCTCGTCGTGCCTTCCGCCAGCCCGGCGCGAGTCGCCAAAATCAGATAGTCGCCGTCCTTCGCCAGCCGGTAGCGCACGATACGCGCGTTGCGCGTCGCGCTGACGTTGTCGTTAAAGCTCAATTCCTCGTTCAGATTGCCGTCGGACAGGATGAGGAAAGGATCGAGATCGCCGGAAACGGCGTTCATCTCGATGGTGACGCGCTCGCCCGCCTTTCCGGCAAAACGATAGTATTGAACCGGCGTCTCATCGTCGATCCGCCCCGTCGCCTGCTGGTTATAGCCAATGGCGCTGACAGGCAGTTTCGACACGTCCACCGGCACGCCGGTCAGCCGCAGGTTAAACGCGCCCGTCGCCTGCGGGTTGGTATTGATCGCCTGAAGGATATACGTGCCGCTGCGCGGAATGGCCCGCCGCAGGGTGGCGAACCGGCTGCCCGCGCCCTGAGCCAGCGTTTGCAGGTTCAGGTCGAGCAGGCGGATTTCCGGCGTCACGCTGCTGGCGCTGTCGGTCGCGAACAGGTTGGCCGCGATCAGGTCGCCCGCGCGGGCGTTGAATACATAGGAAACCACCGGCGCGCCCGCCGTGAATTCGCCGGTCACCGCTTCGCCGATGGTCAACTCCTGCCCTGCCAGCAGGCGGTCGACGTACAGATCGAAATTACCCGCGCCGGAACTGCGGGTTGAACGGATGAGATACCAGCCGGTTTCCGGTAGCGTGGCATAGGCTATGGCTTCGGTCGGGCGTGACTGGGCCGCGCTGCTGGTGATCGACAGCAGGCTGCGGTTGAGAATTTCCACTTCGGGCGAGAGATCGCCGCTGGTCGTCGCCATAATGACGCGCACCAGATCGCCGCGCTCGCCGCCAAAGGCGAAATAGCGTTCCGGCACGAGATCGTCGAGCGCGGCGGCGGTGGGAACGCGATAGGCCACGATGCCGGGCGCGGGTGTGAGACCGAAATTCGGGATGGTCGCCAGAGGNTCGGCGGGGTCGGTCTGGCCCAGCCCTGCGATTTCGACGGTCAGGCGAAAGGTTCCGGTGCTGGTCGCCGCGCTGCCCTGACCATAGCGGCTGGCCTCGATGACATAACGCCCCGGCCGCGGCAGGGTGGTGGTAATCGCCGCATTGCGGCCATCGCCGCTATCGTCATCCTGATCGATCAGCTCTTCATCGGGGCCGAAAAGCGTGAGGAACGGGTCGAGATTGCCCGATGTCGCGTCCATCCGCAGCGTCAGCACGTCGCCGGCGCGGGCGTCGATGCTGTAGCGTACGGCGGGCGAGGAATCGCTGATGTTGCCCTCCACGCTGCTGCCGGGCTGAATCGGAAAGACCGGCAGCGCGGTCGCCGCCGGTTGGGGCGTCGTCTGCGCCAGCCCGACCGTCGCAGCGGAAAAGACCAGCCAGAACGCGAACGCGCGTCTGAACCACACTGTGTTGATCCATCGAAAAAGCACGGCGGCCATGCTGCCAAGTATGCATGTCCGGCGCGATTTCGCCAGCGCCGCCGGTACTGCATTGCCGGGCTGATTTACAATCCCGGTAATTTCGACTACAGTGGTAGCCGGAAAGGAGACGGGATTGGGGCGAAGACAGGCGATGGTTGCCATCCTGATCCTGTGCGTATCGTGGCTGGCCACGAGCGCGCACGGTCAGGAGTTGACATCCGGCAGGTTCATGCGCCCGCATCCGTTGCTTTCGCTGCTGGCGCTCACGCCAGACGAGCCGTTTGCCGTCCGGGGGACGCCGTTCCTCCGCTATACCGATTTCTCCGCCATCCGGCGGTTGCCGGCGCGCGCTTCAGACTGTTCCGGCAACGCCGCGTTCGACCCGGCGGCGTTATACGCGCCGCCCGGTATCGATCCGCGCCAGATCGAACGAGCACTGCTGTTTGGCGATCCGCCCGCCAATGGCCTGATCCTCGAAGGGGATTTTGAGCCGGAGGCGCTCGCTCATGCGCTCCACGCCAGCGGTTACACACAGCGCGACGAGCAGGGCATTCTGCTGCTGCAACCGGAACCGGACGCCGGTAATGCCGGTGACAGACGAGACTCGGTCGCTCTCGCGGGGCGTTACCTGCTGCGCACGCCCAAGCCATCGCTGCTCGACGAGCTGGTAAACGCTTACATCGGTTATCGCCAGTCGCTCTTCACGCGCCCCGGCGTGCTGGCGCTGGCGCAGGCGCTATCACGCCAGACAGGCGACATGCTGCGCGCAGCCTTCTTTTTCGCGGGCGCGCTGCCGCCCGGCCTGCCCAAACTCGCCACAACGGAGGGCGATGGGAACGGGCTGGTCGCGCTGGCGCAATATCGTGACGGCGCGGCGTGGATGACGGCGCTGGCGCTGGTGTATGACGCGCGTGACAGCGCGCGCGTGGCGGCGCGGATGCTGGCGGACGAACTTGAGAACAGGATGCGCCATCACACGGCCCTGTGGATCGAGGCTCCGGTCGTGTACGAAGACTCAAGCGGGGATTATTTCGTGGCGCTGGCCCGCGTGCGCCACCAGGACGATGTCTGCGTGATTGGCGCAGACTGGTTGATTGAGGAGACACCGCGATGAAACGAGCTTTTATCCTTTGCAGCCTGCTGATGGCGCTCGTGCTGGCAGCGCTGCCCAGTNGGGCGCAGGACGCGCAATCAGATGAACATGTCCTGCTGCAAATGCTGAGCATGATCCCGGACACGCCCGTCGCCTTCGAAGGCATCCCGTTGGTGAGCTATATCGACTACCGTGCGCTTGAGCAGGCGCGGCCCGGCGTGCCGACATACGAGAACTGGAATGAGTGGCGGGCATCTCAGGACTCTAAAGAAGATTCTGGCGCGCTCTGGGTGGTCAATTCCTTCCGCATCAACAACGGGCCGCAGTTGTTCCGCTATCTCACCATGGGCAACGAAACACCCGAACTCGTCGGTTTCGACCTGTTCGATGTTGACCACGCGCTGACTTTTGGCGCGCCGCCGTCCGCAGGCAACGTTCTGGCCGGCGAATTCGACGCGGAAGCCATCGAGCGCGCCTTCGTGGCGCGCGACTATGACGCCAGCGAGCAGGACGATGTTCTGCTGCTGCGGCGCAGCGACGGGCGTGAAGGCACGACAACCGACCTGCGTAACCGCAACCCGGCGAACCCGCTCGGCGGCGATCTTGGACGCCAGGAGCCGGTGGCGGTCGGCGATGGCTTCATTCTGAACTCGCCGGACGACGAACTCTGGGAAGCGATGGTAGCCGCCTATCAGGGCGAGCAGCGCGCCTTGCTCGATCGACCGAGCATTGCCGCAGCGGCAGAAGCGATCACGCAGCAGGATATGCTGCTGGTGCAGGCCGCTTTTCTCGATCCGAGCGATGTGGTCGTCGCGTCGTTTGATCCTGCCATTCTGCTGGAGATGACGCCGGGGGCGGAACTCGACGCGAGTATGTTGACGCCACAGGCTGTTCGCAACTACGGGACGCTGCCGCTCTACACGATGTCGGTGCTGGCCGACCTGCAGGATGGCGAGGATCAGGTGGCGCTGGTCGCGCTGGTGTACGATAGCGAGGACGAGGCACGGCAGGCGGCGGAAGAAATGACCACGCGTCTGGCGCTTTTCCGCAACGAGCACCGTGACATGCCGGAGCCGCTGATGGATACGGTCGAAGGCGCGCGTACGGACGAGCCGGACGTGTTCTTCAGCGAAGCAACGGGGAAATACGTCGCGCTGGCAAGCGTGCGTTACCCGATGCCCGATAACGCGCGGGAGAAAATGGAAACGGGCGAACCGGGGCCGTTCAAACTGTCAGGCGTGCTTTATCGCGACTGGATAAACGCGTTGTATGCACGCGCCTTCGATGTTCTCGCGGTGATCGAGTAGACGCTCTCCGTAACCACTGGTAACGCCTGCCACTCGCGCCGGATGCGAGTGGCAGGAAACCGCCCGGTTTCAGCGACCGGGGGTCTTACGATCACCCCTTTCATTTTCTGTTGCAGTCCCCTATACTGGTGGCCCTTCTGACCGCCTATCTCCCCCATTTTTAGCCGGTTCTAGCACTTGCATAAGAAGTTTGCTAGAAATCTTGACAATAACAGGCGTCTTTGCTACATTTCTGGCGTAAGTTTTTAGCACTCTGGCCCTTAGAGTGCTAAATGTTTCAGCCGAACGATTGACGACGCCGGTCCCCAACCGGCAATCGCTGCACTACACGCGCTTAATGCGTCAGGAGGAATACGTATGGCAATCAACATTCGTCCTCTCGGTGATCGCGTCCTGATCGAGCCGATCGAGCAGGAAGAGACGATCGCCGGCGGTATGCTGGTCCTGCCGGAAACCGCTAAGGAAAAGCCGCAGCAGGGTAACGTGCTGGCAGTGGGTGCTGGCCGCCGTGATGAAGATGGCGACCGGATCGCAATGGATGTCAAGGTCGGCGACAAGGTTCTGTTCGCGAAGTATGCCGGCACCGAAATCAAACTGGACGGCAAGAAGCTGCTCATCCTGAAGGAGAGCGACATCCTGGGTATTATCGAGGTCTAAGATCCAGTCTTAGTCCCCGGCGATACGCAGGATTTTCTTTTTCTACCCCACACGACGAAACAACTCATTCGCTGGAGGTCATTTTATGGCGAAGCAACTGATTTTCCGTGAAGAAGCGCGTCGCGGTCTGCAGCGCGGCGTTGATAAGGTCGCTGAAGCGGTTGCGACAACGCTTGGTCCCAAGGGCCGTAACGTCGCACTCGACAAGAAGTTTGGCGCGCCGACCGTCACCCACGACGGTGTGACCGTTGCCAAGGAAATCGAACTCGAAGACCCCTATGAGAACATGGGCGCGCAGCTTCTGAAGGAAGCCGCGACCAAGACCAACGACATCGCCGGTGACGGCACCACCACCGCGACCGTTCTGGCGCAGGCGATCGTCAACGAAGGTCTGCGTAACGTGGCCGCGGGCGCGAACCCGATGCTGCTGAAGCGCGGTATCCAGCGGGCGACCGAACTGGTATCGAAGCACATTCTGGAGCAGGCCACGCCCATCAGCACCAAGGAAGAAATTGCCAGCGTCGCCAGCGTTTCGGCGCAGGACGAGGAAATCGGCAATCTGATCGCCGAAGTGATGGACAAGGTCGGCAAGGACGGCGTGGTGACGGTTGAAGAAAGCCGTGGCCTCGAGTTCGAAACCGAGTACGTCGAGGGTATGCAGTTCGACCGTGGCTATATCAGCCCCTACTTCATCACCAACTCCGAGGCGATGGAAGCCGTGGTCGAAGAGCCGTACATCCTGATCTACGACAAGAAGATCAGCGCGGCGCAGGACATCGTTCCGCTGCTGGAAAAGCTGGTTCAGGTCGGCAAGCGTGACATCGTCATCATCGCCGAAGATGTTGACGGCGAAGCGCTGGCCACGCTGGTTCTGAACAAGCTGCGCGGTATGCTCAACGTGCTGGCTGTGAAGGCCCCCGGCTTTGGCGACCGTCGCAAGGCCATGCTGCGTGACATCGCCATTCTGACCGGCGGTACGGTCATCAGCGAAGAGACGGGCCGCAAGCTCGAAAGCGTCACGCTGCAGGATCTGGGCCGCGCGGCCAAGGTTGTCAGCACCAAGGAAGATACGACGATTGTCGATGGCGCTGGCGACGAAGCTGCCATCAAGGGCCGTATCGAAGAAATCCGCAAGGAAATCGAACTCAGCACCAGCGACTATGACCGCGAGAAGCTGCAGGAGCGCCTGGCCAAGCTGTCGGGTGGCGTCGCAGTGATCCGTGTTGGCGCGGCGACCGAGACCGAGCTGAAGGAAAAGAAGCACCGTGTCGAGGACGCCCTGAGCGCTACCCGCGCCGCGGTTGAAGAAGGTATCGTCCCCGGCGGTGGCGTCGCTCTGCTCAACGCGATTGCCGCGCTCGACGACGTCAAGATGGATCACGAGGACGAGCAGACCGGTGTGACCATTGTCCGCCGCGCGCTTGAGCAGCCGATGCGCCGGATCGCGCAGAACGCTGGTCTGGACGGCGCTGTCATCATCAGCCAGGTACGCCAGCACCAGAAGGAAAAGAATAGCCACCGGATCGGCTTCAACGTNATGACCGAGGAATTCGTGGACATGATCGAAGCCGGTATCCCCGACCCGGCCAAGGTGACCCGCGGCGCGGTCGAGAACGCGGCGTCGATCGCCTCCATGATCCTCACCACCGAGGTTCTGATCACCGACGCGCCGGAGAAGGAAAAGGCCCAGGCCACCCCGCCGATGCCCGAATACTAAACCGGCGACACCAGTAACACTCAAAAAGCCCCCGGCCGCACATGGCCGGGGGCTTTTGATTTCGAGAGAAACGACGACTGGCGCGAGAGATTATTTTCTCAAGCGCGAAAGCCTACGTCTCCGGTATTTTCGCCAGCAGGATGCACGTAGCGACCTGGTGGCCGATGATCCGCTCCTCGCCATCAACGCGGATGGTCAGCGGCCCCTCGAAAGGATCGCGCGCGAGGACTTCGACTTCGGCGTTCAGCTTCAGGCCACGGTCGAGGATGTGGCGCAGCATTTCAGGGTTGTCGGTACGCAGCCGNGCGACGACGCCGCGCTCGCCCTCCGGCCATTCCGATAGGGGCTGCATCTCGCGCTCGGCCATGGTTCCATCGGCGGCGGGAATCGGGTCGCCATGTGGATCGACATCGGGATTGCCGAGCTTCCGGGCAATCGCGTCGATAAAGCGATCCGAAACGGCGTGTTCCAGATTTTCGGCCTCTTCGTGAACTTCGTGCAGTTCGTAACCTAGCTCGGTCATCAGGTACAGTTCGATCAGCCGGTGGCGACGGATGATCTTAAGCGCAACTTCTTCCCCCGCCGCCGTCAGCACCACGCCGCGATATTTCTGATAATCGACCAGCCCGTCCTTGACCATGCGCTGCGCCATATCCGTCACGGATGGCGCAGAGATGGTGAGGGCTTCGGCCAGCGTATTCGTCGAGACACGCTCCGAATGCTGCTGCAAGCCGTAGATCGCTTTAAGGAAGTTTTCGACGGATTCGGAGTGGCCCGAAGAGGTGTTATCGGACATTGACGCCCTCGAATACATCAATCCTACCCGAATTATAGCACACGGCGGCGGGCGCGCGTAGAATACTCCTCAGTTGTACCGTTGCCGGCGCAGGCCGGTTTTGCCCCTTTTGCGAGGCATGTTTATGACAGCTATTGACGAAATCAATGTAAAGCACGATCAGGTGCGCGCGCTGCTCCAGAAGCACAACGCGGACGGCCTGATGCTGCGCCGCACGGCCAATATCGCATGGTTCACCGGCGGGGCGNACGCCAGCATTTTCACCGCGACCGACATGGGCGCGTATACCGTGCTCGTCACGCCCGACGACCGGATCGTCGTCACGGATAATATCGAAGAAACCCGCCTGCGCGACGAGGAGCAGCTTGAGCNGCTAGGTTTCAAATACCATGTTTCCCCGTGGCACGCGGCCGAGCCGCCATCCACACCCAGAATGCTGACGGATGACGGCGACATCGCCGCCGAACTGCAACAATTGCGCGCCGTGCTGACCGAAGCCGAACAGGAACGCCTGCGCGCGCTGGGCCGCGACGCGGCAGCCGCAATTGAAGAGGCAACCCGCGCCGTACAACCCGGCGATACCGAATATGATATCGCCGCCCGGCTCGACGCCGCCGTTCGCAGACGCGGCGGTTTCGCCGTCGTCAATCTGGTNGCGACCGACGAGCGCATCAGCCAGTATCGACACCCGCTGCCGACGATGAAACGTCTGGAGCGTTACGCCATGCTGGTGGTGTGCATGCGCCGCCACGGCCTGATTGTCTCGGCAACACGGCTGGCGCATATCGGCCCGATCCCGCCGGAGCTTCAGGAAAAGGCGCGCAAAGTGGCCACGATTGACGCGCGCGTCATGGCGGCGACCAGACCCGGACGTACCTTTGCCGCCATCTTTGACGACCTGATGGGCGCGTATGCTGACGTCGGCGAGGCGGGACAATGGACCTATCACCATCAGGGCGGTCTGGCGGGTTACGCGGCGCGCGAGCGCATCGCTACGCCCGGCGATACGACCGTGGTGCAGGCCGGGCAGATGTTCGCCTGGAACCCGTCGATTGCCGGCTATAAGTCCGAGGACACCATCCTCGTTCGTCAGGACGGTTTTGATATCGTCACGCAGGCCTCCGAATCCTGGCCTATGATCGATGTCACCGTTGGCGATCTGCGCGTGCGCCGGCCGGGTATCCTGGAACTGCCATCATGACGCGGCCTGAAGCTGCCAAGCTCAAGCTCCGGATTGCCCTCCTTGCCTGCCTGTTCGCCCTGCTGCTGGCTTCCACGACGCTGGCGCAGGACGCGACCGCCAGCGTCGACGAGTCGCCAGCATCCGAACCGACGGTCGAGCCGCTGGCTGAAGGCCCCGTGACCACCGTGAACGGCGAAAGCGTGCCGGCAGCGCTGTTTCAGCAGCGCGTCCGGCTGACGCGGTTCCTCTATGCCTATACGCTCAGCGAAACGCTGAACGGCCTGCTGGACAGCGGCATCGCCGCGCAGAACGCCGTCAATGCCGTACAGGCCTTCTTCGCCGACGAGTTCCGGCTGCTTCAGGTACACGACCTGATCGGCGACCGCGTTCTCGACACGCTGGAACGGGACGTACTGCTGCGACAAATCGCGGCAGAACGCGGATTAACCGTCGACGATGAAGCAATCGACACGCTGATCCTGGACTATATCAACCGGCCCCGGACTCTGGTCGCAAGCGCGCAGGGCACGGCGGACGAACCATCACCCTCTGATGAAGCGCTCGAAGCCTTTTACGCCGAAGCCTTCACGCGCGTGGGCGTCTCGTCTGAAGTCGTGCGCGACTTCTTCGAGGCGCAGGCGCTGCGCGACGTAGTGCTCGAAGATGAATTTGGCCCGATGCCGCAAGAGTGGCCGTTTGTGACCGTGCGCCACATTCTCGTCGCGTCTTACGATCAGGCGACCGACGTGCTGGCCCAGTTGGAAAACGGAGCCGACTTCGCCGAGCTGGCCGAAAATGTGTCGATCGACCAGAGCACGGCAGCGGAAGGCGGGGCGCTTGGCACAACGATCTCCGAGGTGTTCGTGGAGCCGTTTGCCGAAGCCGTGCGCGAAGCGCCGGTCGGTGAGTTCGCCGGCCCGGTTGAAACGCAGTTCGGCTACCACATATTTCAGGTGACGGAGCGTGAAACGAGACTGGTGGACGCGGAAGCCATCGAGGCGCTGGCAAGGGCGCGCAGCCGTGAATTCCAGAACTGGTTGAGCGCGCANGTCATCGCGGCGGATATCAAACGCGAACCCGACTGGTTCGATTTGATCCCGGTGCAGCCGGTCGGCGAGGAGTTGCTGCGCCAGATGATCTCCCGCTAAGCTCGATGACTCGCCGTCGGCGGCTTACGTCTGGCCGCGCGGCGGCGGGACATCCGTATACTGGTCGATGAAGCGATGCTGCGCGCGCAGACTGGCGTATCGCTCTTCAATGCGCTGCTTCATCACCGGATCGGTCAGCATGAGCCGCATGTCATAAGCGTCCTCGCCGTTGTTGTGATAATAGCGCGGCTTAACGTCCGTAATTTGGAAGTCGTGTTTGCGATACAGGTTTTGGGCAGCGGTGTTGCTTACGCGCACTTCCAGAACGACATACGCCGCGTTGAGCGTCAGCGCCCGCCTGACCATCCCGGCCAGAACGATCTCGCCGTAGCCGCGCCCGCGCTCGGCGGGATGCGTGGCAATCGTGCTGATGTGCGCCTCGTCTGCGATATGCCACAGCCCGCCATAGGCCACGATCTGCCGCTCGGCCTGTTGCGCGCCGCTCAGGTTTTTCACCAGCCGGCGCAGCCCGGTCGCCGGAGCGACCTCGACGGTCTGCTCCAGCACAACCATATGGCTGTAAGTCGACTCGCTGACTTCATAGGCGTAGGAACGGGCGGACCACGGTGGATCGAAGGACAGGCGATCAATCGTGATCACCTGCGGCACGTCGCCCATGGTCATGTAACGTAAGATCAGGCTCATATGCGGCGGCGTGTACCGTTTCTACCGGGGCGGTTTGGCGCAGGCTGGCTGCATCACGGCGTATCCTTCGTTTGCACGTAGACCGGCACGACCCGGTCGGCCGGAAAGTCGCCGGGGCTGACCTGAAGTTTCGCCCAGGCTTCCTGCGCCAGAAAGCCCGCGCGACGCAGCCGCAGCGCTGCCGGGGCGAGCGTCACCGGCACGCCCTGATGCTCGGCTTCGATCAGCGCCTCGAACCCGGCTTCGTCCACCTCACCCGTGATCCATGCCGGGCCGTCGATGCTCTTGACCAGCGTTTCCCAGTCCATGATCTGCGCCTCGCCGCGCGCCGACCAGCGGCTGGTGCGCCACTGATGCGTTTGCGTAATGATGCGCCCGCGCCCGGCCTGCACGACCGTCACCAGACCGCCGTTGAACTGCGGCTGGGCGGCAGCGAGAATTTCCATGGTGGTCATACCGACCAGCGGCAACTGGCGCGCGCTGGCGATACCTTTGGCGAGCGCGACGCCGATACGCAGGCCGGTATAAGCGCCGGGGCCAATGCAAACCGCAAGCGCTGTCAGGCGCTCAACCGGCACATCCGCCCGCGCCAGCAGCCGGCGCACGGCGGGGGCCAGCTCAGTGCTGTGGTTGCTTGCGCCCGTCCAGGTGTCTTCAGCCAGCAGGTTGCGCCCGTCATACAGGGCGATGCTGGAAAGCTGTGTTGCTGTATCTATGGCAAGTAACATGGCTGCCTTCTGGCATTCCGTTGGCAGACGACCGCCACCGGCGCTGGAGACCGTCACACGCCGAAGGTCGACTGGCGAAACTTTCTCAGCAGTTCCTGATAACGCTCTCCGGTTGCGTCGAAAATCAGATTGCGCCGGGTCGGTTCGAGAATCCGTAATTCAATCCACAGCCGCTGGCGCGGCAAGACGTTCTCGATATGTTCCGGCCATTCCACAATGACCGGCCCCTGTCCGTTCAGAATGTCGTCCAACCCGATGGATTCCGCATCCGCCGGCCCGCGCAGGCGGTAACAGTCCAGATGGTGCAGTCGCTGGTTGTCCTTCTCGCGCGTGTGAACGTGAACCAGATTGAATGTTGGGCTGGTCAACGGCGTTACCGCGCCCCAGCCGACCCCGATCCCGGCGGAAAAGACCGTCTTGCCGGCCCCCATGTCGCCCGCAAGGCAAATCACATCTCCGGCCTGAAGGAGCTTTCCAAGCCGCATACCGAGACGTCGGGTCTGTTCTGCGCTGTGTGTGATAATGTCAAGTTCGCCGTCTCTGAGGATGGGCACACGTGGCTCCGGCTAGGACGTTGGGTAAATCTGGAGCGATTATACTATGCCGGGCAAGTGGCACGAAAGGATAACGCGCGCCGGAATGAATCGGGCGTTCGCCCTCATCTTCCACGCCGGAAGACGAGGGCGCGCGATCAGGGCAGAACGCGGCAGGGATTGCTCAGTTCGCCCAGCCCTTCAATCGAAACGGTGACAACTTCGCCGTCTTTCAGAAAACGCGGCGGATTCATGCCCATCCCCACGCCGGGTGGCGTTCCCGTCAGGATGACGTCGCCCGGTTCCAGTGTGAAATGCTGCGACAGGTACGAGATTAGGGTGGGGATTTTGAAGATCAGATTGCTGGTGTTGCTATCCTGCATGATTTCGCCGTTGATGGACGACGTGATACGCAGGTTGTGTGGATCGGGAATTTCGTCGCGGGTGACCAGCCACGGCCCCAGCGGGCAGAACGTGTCCAGACTCTTGCCGCGCGTCCATTGCAGGTCCTTGCGCTGCTGCAGGTCGCGCGCGCTGACGTCGTTGGCGCACATATAGCCGAAAACATGCTCCATCGCCTCGTCTTCGGAGACTTCCTTGGCGCGCCTGCCGATGACAACCGCCAGTTCGGCCTCCCAGTCCACTTCTTCGGTGATGGACTGCCGCCATGTGATCGGCTCATTCGGCCCGATCACCGCGCTGGGGAACTTGGCGAAGATCAGCGGCTTATCCGGCACTTCCTTGCCGGTTTCCTTCGCGTGGTCGGCATAATTCAGGCCAATGGCGATGATCTTGCCGGGGATGAGCGGCGCTTCGATCTTCACATCTTCCAGTTTGAAGCGCACGCTGCCGGGACTTGGCGTCATGCTGCGCCGGACAGCCGCCAGCATCGAATCCGGCCACGCCATTTCCATGATTTCGCCATCAAGCAGTTGTCCCAGCCGGGTACGGCCGTTGTGGGAGAACGTTACGAGTTTCATAGGCAATATCTCATTCTTCGTTGGGCTGCGGGAAAGGCATGCTTTCGCGTCTGAGCACAGCCCTTTATTCTAACGTGTCTGCGGCATTCTCTACAGATGTGGCAGACACCCGACCGATTCGACCGCGGGAGCGAAAGTCGCTATACTGCGAGAAAGCATCGCTGGAACGGTAGATCCTGCTATGGGAGAAGACGCTTTTCGTGCTGCGCGGGAGAACATGCTGGCAAACCAGCTTCGCGCGCGCGGCATACATGATACGCGCGTGCTGGATGCCATCCGGTCCGTTCCCCGCCATGAATTTGTACCTGAAAATCTGCGCGCAGACGCTTATAGCGATACGCCGCTGCCCATCGGCAGCGACCAGACCATTTCGCAGCCCTTCATCGTCGCTTACATGACACAGCTTCTCGGCCTGACCGGGCGCGAATACGTGCTTGAGATCGGCACAGGCTCCGGCTATCAGACTGCGGTGCTGTGCAAGCTCGCACGCTACGTTTATTCGCTGGAACGCTATCGCAGCCTTGCCGAACGGGCGGCGCACACGCTGCATCGACTGGAGATCAAAAACGTCGATATTCACGTCGGCGACGGCAGTCAGGGATTGCCCGATATGGCCCCCTTCGACGCGATTATCGTCACCGCCGCCGCGCCGTCGATACCGGGGCCGTTACAGGCGCAGCTCAGCCCTCGCGGCGGTCGCATGGTGATCCCCGTTGGCGACGCCGAACGCCAGCATCTGGAGCGCGTCATCCGTAACGGAGACCGCTGGCATTTTGAACGCGATATCGCAGTGAAATTCGTGCCACTCGTCGGGCGCTACGGCTTTACGCCATCGGCGTGACAAGCCGGCGGGACAAACGCGTTAGTCGCTGTCTTTACGACCGTTGCGCTGATCGACGAAGTCGTGGATAAATCCGCCGCGGTCACTGGCGACCAGCACGCCGCTGATCTTGTTGATCACCAGCTCGCCGAAGTGGGTCAGCAGCGCGATGATCTGCTCGCGCATGACCATCATCAGGTCGTCCCAACTAACCCCCGGCGGCAGGTATGGCTCCCGCAATTCGCGCGTGTTTTCGAGATAAGCCATGACCGGATCGACGTCGGGAAAGACGAGGGCGGTCGGCAGGTCGTAGCGCACGACGGCGTAAAAATGATGGGCCAGTTGTCGCGTGCCATTTTCCAGCGAAAAAGCGTGATGTGGGAACTGGGGTGGCTGAACCTGACCTTTTCCGGAAGCGCCCAACAGGACAAGCGCCCGGCGCATCAGCGCCTGAATTTCCGGCATGGTGTGCATGCTGTTGGTCGCCGCCAGCAGCACCCCCTCCGGTTTTAGCACGCGGTGAAACTCGCGCAGTGCCCGATTCCGGTCGCTCACCAGAAAGAGCATATGGTTCGCCATGACCACGTCGAAGGTATTATCCGGAAACGGGAGGTGTTCGACGTCGCCGACAGTGGTATGGCGAGAATCGGGATGCCGGTCGAGCATCACGTGGCTCAGGTCGATGCCGGTATATTTTACGTCCGGGCAAAGCTGGGCCAGCGCTTCGACGTAATTGCCTTCTCCGCAGCCTGCGTCCAGAACATGCTCATCGCCGCGCCAGTTGACGCGCTCCAGTACCCAACGCTGGAAATCGACCCGCGGGACACTGTAGCGGTCGTAAATTTCCTGACGACAGCGCAGCGACTCGCCGGTTTCGAGATATTTGGGCATCCAGCCGCCTTCGGACGAAGCATCCATCGTTGTCTGTAAAAAATGATATCAGTCTGTGCCTACTATAACCCCGACTCGGTGTTTTTGCATAAAGCCGGCGCTCACGATCCGATATAATCCCCTGAACCATAACCCATGAAAGCGGGCGATCTGATGGTCCAACTTCCTGATGTCGCACTGGCGCGCTACCGGCTGGCGAACTATCTGACGGCGACGCCTGTCGAAGAAGCGCCGCTGCTAGGCAAGAATCTCTTTCTCAAGCTGGAAAACACCAACCGCACGCATTCATTCAAGGTACGGGGCGCATTAAACGCGCTGCTGGCGCTGGACGCTTCTGCACGCGCGCGCGGCATTATCGCGGCATCGTCGGGCAATCACGCTCAGGGCGTTGCCTATGCTGCCAGCCTGCTCGGCATCCAGGCGCGCATCGTCATGCCGGTGCACACACCCAAACGCAAGCTGGCGGGCGTCAAACGCTTTGGCGCGGAGGCCGTGCTGCATGGCGAACTGTATCACGAAGCCGAGCAGGAAGCGCGGCGCATAGAGCGCGAGGATAACAGCCTCTATATCTCGCCCTATAACGACCCGCATATCGTGGCGGGCGCGGGCACGGTCGGTCTGGAACTGCTGGACGTGCTGCCCGATCTGGAACGCGTGATCGTGCCGGTCGGCGGCGGCGGCCTGATTTCCGGAATCGCCGTGGCGATCAAGGGATTGAGGCCACAGGTTGAAATCATCGGCGTCAACGCAACTGCCGGGCCGGCGATGTATAACCTGTTCTACAATACCAGTTTCCCGGATTCGCATGACACGCTGGCCGAAGCGCTTCCCGGCGAAATCGAAGCCGGCTCAATCACCGCCGATCTGGCGCGGCGCTACGTCGACCGGATCGTGCTGGTCAGCGAAGAAGCGATTGCCGACGCCATGCGATTTATGGTGCTGGAACAGGGCTGGATCGTCGAGGGTGGCGGCGCGGTTGGCATTGCCGCCGTGCGTTCGGGAGCAGTCGCCGTCGACGGCAGAAAGACCGCCATCGTCGTCAGCGGCGGCAATGTCGATGGCGACACGCTGAAACGAGTGTTGAACGCCGGGTAGCGGCAGCAGCCCCATCTCCCGCGTTCATGCGGGAGATGGGGAGCGTACAACCGGCGCTTTCAGCCCGTGGCTACGCCTTCTGAATGATCTCAAGACCGCCCAGATAGGGGCGCAACACTTCCGGCACAACCACGCTACCATCGGCCTGCTGGTAATTTTCGAGGATGGCAATGACCACGCGCGGCGTCGCCAGACCGCTGCCGTTGAGCGTGTGGACAAAGCGCGTGCGTTTCTGCCCTTCGGGCCGGTATCTGATGTTGGCGCGGCGGGCCTGAAAAGCCTCGGTATTGCTGCACGAGCTGACTTCCAGCCATTCGCCAACGCCGGGAGCCCACATCTCGACGTCATACTTCTTGCTGGCGCTGAAGCCGAGATCGCCGCTGACGATTTCCAGACGGCGGTACGGAATCCTGAGCGCGCGGCAAATGTCCTCCGCCGCTTCCACCAGCGTTTCCAGTTCGTCATAGCTGGTTTCCGGCGTCGTGAATTTATACATCTCGACTTTTTCGAACTGGTGTACGCGCTTGATGCCGCGCACGTCGCGCCCTGCGCTCATCTTCTCGCGGCGGAAACATGGCGTATGCGCCACGTAGTACAGCGGAAGCTGGGCTTCGTCGAGGATTTCGTCGCGATGGAGGTTGGTAATCGCGACTTCTGCCGTAGGCAGCAGGTAGAGATCGGCATCGGGATCGAAGTAGACGACGTCACGGAATTTCGGGAATTGCGCCGAGCCGTACATCGCCTCTTCCTTGACGAGATACGGCACATACAGTTCCGTGAATCCCTTTTCGCGCGCCATGTCGAGGAAAAAGGAAATCAAGGCGCGTTGCAGCCGCGCGCCCATGCCCTTCAGCACGTAGCCGCGAGAACCCATCAGCTTGACACCGCGCTCGAAGTCGATGATGTCGAGCGCCGGGCCAAGTTCCCAGTGCGGCTTGGGTTCGAAGTCGAATTCGGGCATCTCGCCGTGCACCGGGCCGGGCCGGTTATATTCCTCGCTGTCGAAAACCGGGACCGTTTCGTGAGGCAGGTTTGGCAGCCAGAGCATGGTTTCGTTGAGTTCGCCTTCAACCGCCTCCAGATCCCGGTTCAGGCTTTCGACGCGCTCGCCGACGCGCTTCAGCGCCGCCATCAGCGCGTCCATGCCCGCGTCCACGTCATCACCGGGAACGGACTGGTTGACGCTGGCCTTGCCTTCCATCACCAGCGCCGCCCGTTCATAATCTCCGGCCTCAATCGCGGCGGTGGCCTCGCGCGCCACAGCGCTGCGGGTCACGTCATCCAGCCGCTTGTCGCCGCGCAAACGGCCGATGTTCTTGTTCATCCGGTTGCGCGCCGCCTGAATGCTCTCGGCTTCGGCCAGCAGTTCGCGGCGGCGGCGGTCGAGTTCCACCACACGGTCAACACGCGCCAGCGCGTCCGGGTCGTTCAGCTTGCCGATCTGTTCCTTGACCCAATCGGGGTTTTCGCGAAGGAGTGCGATGTCCAGCATATTTTTCTGATCCTCTCTGCGCGGGCGCNCGCGNGCGCCCGGTTATGGTTTCTCCTGCCATGTTTCCCAATGCACCATTTCGGCCAGCGGTCGCCGGCCGCCGGCCCGCAGCGGGCCTTGTTCCGAAGGCGCGGGATAGCCAAACGAGATGACGGCGTCGACGCGCTTGTCCGCCGGCAAGCGCAGGACGCCGCGAGCTTCTTCCGGAAAGTGAACTGCGCCGATCACAGAGCCAACGCCCAATTCCTGAGCGGCAAGCTGCATGTAGGCCGCGCACTGGCCGGCGTCAAAGGCGATCCAGTTGGCATCTTCGGGAGCGACGTTGGGCGTGACGATGGCAATGCACATCTGCGCGCGGGCGACCGGCGCGAGATAAGCGCCGGTTTTCGACAGCGCTTCCAGCCGCTCGCGGTCGCGTACGACGATGAAATCCCACGGCTGTGTGTTTTTTGAGCTTTGCGCGCGCCTGCCGGCGTGCAGAATGCGCTCGATGACTTCATCGCTCAGCGGCTGGTCAGAAAAATGACGCACTGCCCGCTTTGACTGGATCGCTTCCCATACGCTCATCGTCATCTCCTTAGATACTCTGAACCTACATTTTCACTCCGGCAGTCTGGCGTTGTCGGGGCGCGAGCCGTCGCGCCCGTCAGGTTACTGTCTATTATCCGGTGAACGGCGCTGGCGGTCGCCNTGNGAGGGCGGCGGCGGTTCGGGTGGCAGCGGGCGCGTGAAATCGGCGTACAGCCGCACTACCGCCAGCGCCAGACCGATCAGCACCACGGCGATAATCAGCATATCAAAAAATTCGGGCGTGAGCGCCGACATCGGCCTCTCCTTCCAAACAAAAACGCCCCCTCCTGACCAGCCAGGACGAGGCGTTATCGACCTCTCGGCGGTGCGCGGGATAGCGGGAATTACCTTTTATCGGACGACACTGAACCCGACCCGCGCGCGTCGGAATAGTCCGCCTGCCAAACAGGCAGCTTCAGGCTGAAGGTTGTGCCGGCACCTTCATCGCTCTGAAACCACAGCCGTCCGTTCATTGCCTCAACCTCGTGCTTGCACAGATACAGGCCTAACCCGTAACCGAATTCGCCCAGAATCTGTGGCTGGCGCGCGCGCTGGAACGGCGCGAACACCCGCTCATACTCGCTGGCACGGATGCCATAGCCTTCGTCGCTGACGTCGATCTGCACCTGCCTGCCGGTCGGGCGGCAACGCAGCACCACGGGCGTGGCGCGCATACTGTACATCATAGCATTCCGTATTAACTCTCGCAAGACGGTCGCCAGCGCCTCCGGCGAAGCGCTGATCTCGGCGTCTGCCGGGATGTCCAGCCGGATGCGAGAGCGCAAATCCTGCTCGTCGGTTTCGGGATCGAGCAGCCGGGTGTCGTCCAGCGATTCGACAAGATCTTCCAAAAATTCGCCTGCGCGAATCCTGCGCCGTTCGGCCTCAAGGCGCGGGCGCAGCCGCCCCAGACGGATGGCCTGAAGGCGAGACATCAGCTCCAGAAGCCGCTCGGAGCGATGCATGTGCGCGTCGATCAGCCGCGTAAACCCGGAGATACGCCGGTTCAGATAGCCGGCAGTGGCGTCCGGCCCGGCGTGTTTTAGCGTCTGCGCGATCAGTTCGGTATGTCCNCGCGTGGCTTCCACGGTNGTGCGCAGTTCGCCGACGAATTGATCCATCAGGTCGGCCATAACGCCCCAGTCAGGAAGCTCAATGCTGACGACCGTCGCCGTGCGGTCGCCATGGCGGACAACCGCGGCCCAGCAGGTATGGTATTCCCCGCGCAGATACACCTGAAAACGCGCCGGTTGGCCCGTTGCCAGCGCTTCGGCGGTCGCGTCTTCCAGCCCGCGACTGCTGTGCGGGCTATCCAGCAGCGCCGTCACCGCCCGCCACCCGTCGGATTCGATCAGGCGCAGATCGGCGTTCAGCAGAGTGCGAGCCGCGGCGTTCGCCGCCGACAAATGACCGTCAGCGTCAAAGACCAGCACGGCCTGCCCCAGCGCGTCGAGCCAGAGTTGTAGCCCGGTGACGTCTGGCTTCATCATCTCACCCGCTCGGTCTGCTACCACGTCTTGCATCAGGCTGTTCAGGCTTCTTCCTGCTGCTGCGGCTGTGTGACTTCGGTTCGCAGATGCGGGAACAGAAGCACGTCGCGGATCGAGCGCTGGTTGGTCAACAGCATGACCAGCCGGTCGACGCCCATGCCAAAGCCGCCGTTGGGAGGCATACCATAGCGCATGGCGCGCAGATAGTCCTCGTCCAGCGGCGTGGCCTCATCATCCTCGCTGCTGTACAGGCGCTGCATGTCCAGAAAACGCTGCTCCTGATCGCGCGGGTCGTTCAGTTCGGTGAAGGCGTTGCCCATCTCCATGCCGGCGATGAAAAACTCGAAGCGCTCGACATGAAAATCATCATAAGACACGCGCTTGGCGAACGGCGAAATGTCACGCGGATAGTCGATGACAAACGTCGGCTGGATCAGCTTGGGTTCGACATGCTTGCCCAGCAGATGGTCCACCAGCTTGCCCCACGTCTGTCCGGGNGTGACCTGATCGCCGATATCGCGGATGGCCTGCTCCAGCGAGGCGGCATCGGGATAGTCCATGTAGTCGATTCCGGTGTGCTGGCGGATGGCGTCGCGCAGGCGAATACGCGGCCATTCGGGTCCGAAATCGACCGTATGCCCCTGATATTCGATCACCGTCCCGCCCGTNACCTGCTGAACGACATAGCGCAACAGGCGCTCGGTCAGGTCCATGACGCCGTTGTAGTCGATATAGGCCTTGTAGAACTCGATCTGCGTGAATTCCGGGTTGTGCTTGTAGCTGACNCCCTCGTTGCGGAAATCCCGCCCGATTTCATAGACAGCGTCGTAACCGCCGACGAGCAGGCGTTTCAGATACAACTCGAAACTGATCCGCAGGTACAGGTCCTGATCGAGCTGGTTGTGATGGGTGACGAACGGACGGGCCGCCGCGCCTCCGTAGATCGGCTGCAAAATCGGCGTTTCGACTTCGAGAAAGCCTTCGCTGTCCATAAAAGCGCGCAGGGCGGAAATTGTGCGCGAGCGCTTGCGAAAGACCTCGCGCACATCATGGTTGACGGCCAGATCGGCATAACGCTGGCGATAGCGCGTTTCGATATCCGAGAATTCGCCGTATTCGACAATCGTGCCGTCTTCCAGCCGTCGCTGCTTGATAACCGGCAGCGGGCTGAGCGATTTCGCCAGCAGCTTGAACTCGCGTACCAAAACGCTCACTTCGCCGGCACGCGTACGCATCATCGTGCCTTTGGCCTGAACGAAGTCGTCCATGTCGATCAGCTTGTCCCGAACGAGNAGGTAGGTCTTTTCATCCATGTCGTTGATGCGCAGCATCAACTGGACGCGACCGCTCTCGTCCTCGATATGCAGGAAAGAGATCTTGCCCTTGATGTTGACNCGGCGAATGCGACCGCAGACGGCGACTTCGATACTCTCCGCCGCTTCCGGGTCGCTCGTTTCCAGCGCTTCAAAGGCCGCGATTGCCTGAGCGCAGGTGTGCGTGCGCTCGGCATGTGGCGGATAGAGTTCGATGCCCAGCGCCTCAAGCTCGCGGGCTTTCTCAAGGCGTTCTTGTTCCAGACGGTTGGGTTGCCAGGTCATACCTTATTCGGTCCTTGCCGGATGCTTATGGTTGTGGTTGCCATACGCCGGATTGTCCGCAGCGTTGCGGGGACAGCGCGCAAAGGTTCAACAATTCGACGCATTATACCCCANCTTGTTACCATCGCTGGCTGCCCGGANGTCGCAAAAGAAAAAGCCCCGACTCATCAGGCCGGGGCTTTCAACTGTCTGCTGGCGCAGTTGCGTCAGGCGATTTCCTTGATGACAAAGGTGATCTCTCCGGCCGGGGCATCCACCTTGACCTTTTCACCCACCTTCTTGCCCAGCAGCGCCTTGCCCAGCGGGCTTTCCAGTGAAATTTTCCCTTCGGTCGGGTTGGCTTCCGCCGAACCGACGAGATAGTAGATCTCCTTGTCTTTCGTGCCTTCCTCGACAATCGTCACACGCGCGCCCAACACGACCCGATCCTTCTGGCCGGTGTCCTCGATCACCTGCGCGCTGCTGAGGATGGCTTCCAGACGCATGATTTCGCCTTCAACAAACGCCTGTTCGTTCTTGGCGTCTTCATACTCTGCGTTCTCGCTCAAATCGCCGCCTTCTTCCAGCGCCTGGCGCAAACGCTCAGCAACTTCGGGGCGGCGTACCTCAATCAGGAACCTGAGGCGCTTCTCAAGATTCTTGAAGCCTTCAGGTGTCAGATATTGGACTTGGTTGACCATTCCCTCGATGACTCCTTACAAAAAATGCGCCAAACACGCACCTGGAATAAGAACGACAATGACACAGCGGATGCTGTGCCAGGCTGAACGTTCTGTTTGCGAGCGAATATGCGCGCCCTGTTTCAACGTAATATAACATGGAAACAAAGCGATGTAAAGATGATATTTATTCCGTTAGCTTGCGCGCTTCCCTCGCCCTCCCCCATGCGGGACAAATGTCATGCCGCAAACAGCCTGTTTGTGACACTCCCCACGCCTAAAGGCGGGGGCTTCTGACGGACGCTTGCCCTTGCTGGTCGCCTCGCGCGCCAGCAGCGGGGCTACGTTATCCGGCACGGGTGTGTCCCACCCGGCTCGACGCAACATGTTACGCGCCGCGTTGTGGTCCCGGTCGAGCGACAGGCCACAGGCGCATATGACCCAACGGGTCGAAAGGTCGAAGTCCTGGAACACCGCACCACACTCCGAGCAACAACGCGACGTGTAGGCCGGGGCTACGAAGGCCACCTCACGACCAGCGCTTTCAGCCTTGTACGTGAGGTATTGCCGGAATGTAGACCAACCGCTATCGAGGATGCTCTTGCTCAGATGGTGGTTTCGGACCATGTTCGTGACACGCAAATCTTCCAGCGCAATGCGGTCGTACCGACGCACCAGCTCGGTACTCAGCTTATGCAGGAAGTCCTTGCGTTGGTTGGCGACGTGTTCCTGCTGGCGCTGCACGGCACGCAGCACCTTGTGGCGGTTGCGGCTACCGCGTCTGGCCCGCGCCAGCTTGCGCTGCAAGACGCGCAGTCTGCGCTGTCCGGCGCGGTAGAAAGCCGGATGCGCGANCTTTTGCCCGTCACTGGTCGTCAGCAGCGCGGCAATTCCGACATCAAGCCCAACCGCCCGGCCCGTCTCCGGCAGCGGCTCCGGTTCCGGTATCTCGCAAGTGAAGCAGGCGTACCACCGTCCCGCCTTGTGCTGGATACGCACAGTTTTGACCGTCCCTTCGAGGGGGCGATGCCAGCGCACGCGCACACGCCCGATACCGTACAGCTTCAAGCGCCGCCCATCGAGCCGCGCGCCGAAGCCGAACTGCTTGAACAAAAAGCTGTTGTACCGACCACGCCCTTTGAAGCGCGGATAACCCGGCTTCTCACCTGCCTTGACGCGGCGAAAGAAGGCTTG
>JGI25327J35509_1000579_pt1 | contig 30539 bp, 34 predicted proteins | sample HigsolmetaAR202D_FD_35509 | JGI IMG/M metagenome (IMG submission 35509)
ATCCGTAGGTCCATCCTCCAGCGGCAGCGGAACACCTTCGATAGGCCCTTGGCCAGAGCGTTCCTGGCGATAAATTTCGGCTGGCGGCGAGCGTCGTTGATTCCCGCATGCCCGCCGCCCAATTCCGCTGCAGGCATGGTTCGAGCGACGACGTCGCCACATGGAGCAAGATGGCGGCTAGCCGCTTCCCGTGGTGCAAGCAAACGGACAAGGAAGGGACCCTCGAGGGGCGCATGCACTTCACCTGATCGTGGCGATCAGGCCGCCCGACACACAGCGGCCCTTTCGTCGTGGGCCTCGACCATCCTTCGAGCAACGAGCAGGTTCTCGGGACTCAGAACCTTGTCCGTCCCGCCCCACGCAATTGGCCTGCGGGCGATGAGCAGCGTCTCCGGGAATACGCGACGGACGACGTCCATGTCATGCAGGACCGCCACTACGGTTCGCTCCTCGTCGTGCCATCGCCGTATCACGTCAAGGAGATCGGCCTGCGTCCTAGCGTCGATCGCATTGAACGGTTCGTCGAGCAGGATGAGCCCTGCATCCTGAAGAAGAAGGCGGGCAAAAAGGGCGCGTTGCATCTGGCCGCCGGAAAGAGTCGAGATCGGGCGTCTCTCGAAGCCCGCAAGACCGACAGCCATAAGGGCCTCTTGAATCCGATGCCGCTCCCGCCGAGAGACGCCGCCAAACAAGCCGATACGGTTCCACAGCCCCATGGAGACGATGTCGAACACTGTGATGGGGAACGATCTGTCGATGTCGCATGCTTGCGGGAGATAGGCGATCCGATCACGACCTGGGATCTCGATACGCCCCTCGAGTGGACGCAGGGTACCGAGAACGCCCTTGAGCAGCGTGGACTTGCCGGCGCCATTCGGCCCGACTAGGGCCATCAGGCTGCCAGGTCGGATCTCCCCGCTCAGGTGGTGGACGGCCGGGCGCCGATCGTACCCGAGCGTCACATTGTTGAAGCGAACGGACACCATGGCATGGCTCAGACCGTGATGGCCACGATGGCGATGTCGTCGGGAAATGCGTTGCCGCATCGCGCGTAGATATATGCGGCAAGAACCTCCGGAAGGACATCCGCCGTTTCCCGCCTTGCGATGTCGAAGACCTCGCGACGGATGCAGTTGACCCAAAGCCCGTCAGAGGCCGCGAGGATCACGCCCTGGAGGGGAAAAAGGGTCTCGCAGAACTCAACAGGCGCCACGGAGTCCCCAATGCGCGGCCGCCGGTTCTGGTCCTTGGTCAGCTGGCGCGGGGTGTCACCGTCGGCTGGGATGAACCATGCCTCGCAGTCCCCGGCGGAAGATCCGTACACGGCTCCATCGCGCACGACGAAACCCACCGCCGATGCCTGGAATTCTTCTCCGGTCCTGGCGAAGTCATGATCGATCGCGCCGAAGGCATCGGAGATGGACGCCGCATCAGTCATCGGACAGCGTACCATGCCGAAGAGGACCATTTCAGAAGCCTTGTATCCCTGTCCCACGGAGGTCACGCCATCGATCACGACGACGCCTACGCCGTTCGCAACGGGCCTGACGAGGATGGCGTCGTCACAAGGTAGATCCGGCCGGCGACGGACGCGGACCAGCGAGCCGCTGGGGATCGGGCGGCACTCGGAGGTCAGGCTGCGAATGGGGTAGCTCATGCTCGCGACTCCTTTGGAAGGCAAGGCGATAGCATACGAATCCCGTCCGCTCAATCGACAGAAGGGATCCAATTCGTNGGCGCATGAACGAAATTTAATGGTCGGCCAATGGGTTGCGGCGAATCCTTTATGGTAGGGTTGTGCCGGGTGCCAACAGAGGAGAACGAGGAATGAAGAATCTCGCCTTCGCGGCCGCGGCGGCCTTCATGCTCGCAGGGATTCCAGGTGTCGCCATGGCGCAGGGACCTGACCATAACCGCATGGGTCCTCCCCAATTCACGGCCGAGGCCCGAGCCGCTCTCGTCGATGCCAAGATGGCTGCCATCAAGGCCGGCCTGAAGCTGTCAGACGCCCAGCAGGTGCTCTGGGAGCCCGTGGAAAGGGAGCTTCGAAAGCAGTCCGAACGGCGGGCCGAGGTCATGAAGGAGATCGAGGCGCGTTTCAAGGAGGCAAGGGAGAAGATTGCCGAAGGTGGCAAGGATAAAAGGAAGCGTCCCGACTTCCTGGAGGCTCTCGAACGCCGTGCCGAGTTCGCGGCCAGTCATGCCGAAAGCGCAAAGGCGCTTCTCGACGCCGTGAAGCCCCTCTGGGCTACGATGACCGACGAGCAGAAGACCCTGTTCCCCATCCTCATGCATTTCGGCGACATGCCGGAGGCTGGCAAGAATCCCGGTAAACACGCTAAGAAATGATGCCCTGCCCGGGGAGCGCGCGACGCCGCTCTAGGTTGATATGACCAAGGCCAAGGCCCCGGCATCGACCGGGGCCTTTCGCGTGTGTCGGCGGTCCGAATCTGGGCGCCGGCGACGAAAAGACACTCGTCCGTCGGCTCCGCGTGGAGCGAATCGGATGAAAACGGATGAAAACGGATGAAAACGGCGTCCGTCGGCTCCGCGTGGAGCGAATCCTGGAGGAGCCTATCCATCCCGACATCGCACAACGAGGGCTGTCGGCATATCGGATCCAAGCTGCGCGCAGATGGCTCGCGGACGGCTGGGGCGGGTTCCGCGTAGTGGATCAAGTCGCGCGCCGCGCCTTGGAGCCGAGCGACATCCCGCCCGACTGTCGATCTGGATACACGATTGAGTGTCGGCCGGCGACATCCGGCCCTCGGTGTGGAAGGTTTCACGGTGCCGTTCCCGTTCAAGGTCACGTCCACCTGCCAACTGTTACCCCTCTTTCTGATTGCCACCTTTTGTCACTCCTCTCAGGTAAGGCATGGCCTTCGCCACAAGCGCCTCTCCTGCCGGTGTCAGGTGGAGGTGCTTGAAGCGTCGGTCCACTAGACTGGTGCGCTGGGTGATCAGCCCAAGCTCACCCGGAAGATCGGAAAGCAACTGAATGCAGCGACCAACCGCGCTGCCTGTAATGCTAAGGTGCGGCTCGATTTCTTTGGAGGTTATCCCCGGTCGTTCTGCCACCATTAAAAGGACCATTACAGCGTGTACAGTAATGGTCGGATGGATTTCGTGGAATATCGAGAGCGCCTTTATCGTCCGCCGAAGTGTGGCCTGAGTGCTTTCCATGGTATAACCTCATCGGGAAGCTTAGAGTAATCTCTAGCGGCCCAAGACCGCAATAGAACCCATCGCGAGTTTTCTCAAAAAATGCAAAGGGCGCGGTAGCGTGTTTATCCCACGCAAGAAGCAGCTCCGCAAGCGCGGGCAGTCTCAGAAACATGGGCTATCTCTCTCTCAACCACTCACGTTTCAGGGGAGGAAAGGGGGATACCTCGTCAACGACAGAGGCCCGCTCATTTGAAGCATGACGGCCGCGTGTTGGTAATTTCCAGACCGCCGCAGCCAGAACCGTTCCGACTGCACAGGACGCCACTGCGTCGGTGGCGAGCGCTNAGTCCCAGAGGCCGTTGTGGGGCAATGGTGGACATCGCGCCGCCGCCCGGTAGCAATNAGCGCTTGAACGACAGGGTCCTTCCCATCGGTAATTATGTTGCAAATTAATCCCAAAAGCAGGCGATCGGAGCAACAAGCAACAATCTTGAGCGCGATCGAGAAATGTTGCAGAATAATCCCATAGGTATGGGATGGGGCGAAAATGGCACAAAAAAGATCGATTCAGGAGAGGATCGTTCTCGATTGCCTGGCTGGAGGACGGCTTGCGCGTTCCAGGGACCTTGTCCAGGCAGGTGCCTCCCGGACGGCAATTGCGCGTCTTCTTGCGGAGGGGCGGATTACCCAGGCCGCACGGGGTTTCTATCGGCTCGCCGATGCCGAGTTCGAGATGTACGAGACCTGGGCCGCCCTTGCCCGCAAGGCCCCAGATGCGATCGTCTGCCTTCGATCGGCGGCCATGTTCCACATGATGACGCAGGATTTCGTGGGGGAACTATGCGTGGCCGTCCCCCACGAGAAGGGATCGAGACCAAGCCTTGGAGACATGGCTATGGTTGAGGTCGTCCGCTGGCGTGCCGGCGACGCCTTCGAGGTGGGAGTTGAGGAGCACGAGATCCTGGGAGTTCCCGTCAGGATCACCAATCCCGCTCGCACGCTGGTCGACCTGTTCCGGTACTCGACGCTCAATCCCCGCGTTCAGCAGGCGGCGAGGAGCATCATCACGGAGACATTCCTTGATGCCCTGTTCCGTTACCTCGACCCGTCCCGGAGGATCGCCGACATCAACGAGCTTGTTCGCATTGCCACGACGTTCAAGGTGCTGGACCTGATGACTCCGTACCTACAGACGGCCACGTTCTCGTTCAGCTATGGCCAGCCGGTCGACACCCGGCCAGAGGAAGCCCACGTCGCCCGTTGAACGGTTGTCTGTTGCCTGCCCGAGCACCACGCTCCTGGATGGAAGGCGCCAACCGGGGAATCTGTCGTGGCGAGGAATGTCGGAGCCGCAGCGCTCCAACGCATCAAGAACCTGGCAAAGGAAACGGGCCTTGACGTGCAGAGCCTCGTGCGTCGGTACGCGCAGGAACGTCTGGTCTATCGCCTATCCATTTCCGATGCCGCTGACAGCTTCTGCCTGAAGGGCGGTCTCCTGCTCTCCCTCTACAACGGAGGCCGCCTCTTGCGGCCGACCGATGATGTCGATTTCAACGGCTTCGATGGCGACGGAGATGTCCGCACCCTTGAGGAGACGTTGAGACGTGTGCTCTCGATGCCGGTGGAGGACGACGGCGTCGACTTTAAGCTCGAGACGATGCAGATCAGCAAGGATCGCACCGGAGTCGTCCCCGGCGGCAAAGTCTCGATCGTTGCTTTCGTGGGATCGGCGAGGGCCAACGTGCGCGTGGACGTGGGCTTCGGGAATCCTATCACGCCGGCAGCCCGCCGCATGGAGATCCCGACGATCCTCGAAGGCATGGCGCCTCGACCGGTCATCGCGGCCTATCCGCTGGAGACAGTGGTCGCGGAAAAGCTCCACGCGATGGTCGAGTTCGGCATGATCAACACGCGGATCAAGGACTATTACGACGTTTGGATGCTGCTGCGCCTACATCTCTTCTCCGGGAACGATCTTGCCGAAGCCATCAAGAACACCTTCGAGCATCAGCGTCGCGCCGTGCCGGAGCGCATCGAGGGCCTTACCGAAGACTTCGCTACGAATAACGAACCGGTATGGCGCCGCTTCCTGTCCAAGGTGGCGCCCGACCTCGACGTATCCCTCGCCGACACGATCAAGGAGATCGATGCTTTTCTCTCCCCCGTCCTGGCGCGGGTGAGGGGCCAATCCGCCGACCCCGGAGAGTGGAGGCCGGCCAACGGCTGGGTTCCCTGAAGCACGGTGGCGGGAAACCCGGACAGCGCACCGTCCGGGGATTACCGCGAAAGCGTGCGCACACTGGACCAGATTCGGCAATCAACGCCGAAGATGGATCTCGATGCTCGAGTCTTCCGCGCCGTGACCGTCCGCCATTCGATCCATCCAGGACGATCCGATTGGAACGGATGACAATTCCCGCATCATCTCGCGGTAGCGGACAGGAAGGGCCTCGAGGGCGTCGTGGCCGTAATCGGTCAGGATCCAGGTGGCCGCCCATCCTCGCATCAGGTCACGCAGGATGGCGTCGCCACCAGAGGCGGCGATCCTCGACCGCAAGTTCTCCGGCCCGGAATCAAGAAGCGCGAACGCAAGGTCCGAAAGATGCTTGGACAGCTCCGTGGACCGATCCCGGCGCCCGAGATCCTCGAATGCCTTCCTCGCCCCTGGGTTGTGCGACCTCTCCATGGCGAGGACGAGTTCGGAGGTGACAGCCGCCGCCGATAGCGGGGGAACGACGCCGGCGGCGAAGGTCGGCCTCCGCGGGTCCATGGCGCGCGCCGCCGTAATCCTTCCCCTGATACGATCAAGGCCGCTCATGAATCCCTCCACAAAAGGTTTCACGGCGAACATACACGACCGAGCCGCAACCGGAAAGGAACGAATCCATGGGTGCCGCGCTGGCATCCGGCGGCGCCCAGGCGCAAGGCCGGGATCACGTGGGCGCGAAAGCCCCGCGAAACGCATGGCGGCTATGGTTTCCGNCGCGGCAGGCCGGCCCCCGCGCCCACCGACGGGCTTGCCTTGCCGGAGGATTCATGTTGTCTAGCATCCGCCCGCGTCGGGGATGCGCGGGAGGAGTCGGCGGCCATTCCGCCGATGCCGTGGAGGGGCTGATGCGAGGCAGAGTGCTCGGCTTCGACGGGTCGACTGGTAAAGGATTCATCCTCGGCGAGGATGGCGTCCACTATTCCATCGTTGGCGGGAGCCTGCGCGTAGGAGTGCGCCGTCTGCACGAGGGGCAGGACGTCGAATTCCTCCCCGGAGCCGACGACGTGGCGTGGGAGGTTGGTCCGACGCCACGCGGCAGGAACCGCATCGTCGCCGCAATGCTGGCCATGTTCCTCGGGGTACTCGGAGCGCACAAGTTCTACCTCGGGCGGTACGGCACAGGGTTCGCGATGCTCGTCGCGTTCATCGGCGGGATGGCGATGAACGGTAGCTTCCCTTGGTTGTACTTTATACTCGGACCGCTACCGGCGGGTATCATCGGGACGTTCGGCTTGATCGTATCCAGCGGCATCGCGCTCGTTTCAATAGCCGAGGCCACCGTATACATCACAAGGACAGACGAGGAATTTCACGAAAAGTATGTGAAACGACAGGAACAAACGACTTTGCCAAGGAAGGATGGAAGCCCTTCCCTTCGTTGAACTCGATCGGAGAGCGATGGGCGGCACCCGCCATGCGTGGCGCACTCGCAAAAAGGCCCCTGACGCCGAGCGACAGGGGCCTTTTCATTTAGCTGCTGCAGCGATCACGCGAGAAAAACACGGATCGCTTCGAGGCCCTTCTGTCCAGCCACGACATCGACATTGACGCGGTCTCCTTCCCGCAGGTCCGCAAGGCCGGAACGTCGAATGACGGAGATATGGACGAACACGTCGCTGCCGCCGTCGTCGACCTGGATGAAGCCAAAGCCCTTGTCAGGATTGAACCACCTCACGCTGCCGGACTTCCTCTCGGCATTGGCACGGCTGGCCGCTGGGCGGGAACGGGGCGGCTGCGGGGGTGCCTCTCCGACCTCGAGGAGACGCGCCACCTGGGCGCCCTTGTGACCGCGGAGAATGAGCACCTTCAGGGGCGTCCCAGGAAGGATGGTCGAGAGACCGGATGTCTCGAGGGTCTTTACGTGGAGAAAAGCGTCGCCGGCACCGTCGGCGAGCGCCACGAAGCCGAAGCCTTTCTCGGGATTGAACCACTTCACCGTGGCTTCGGTCTCGGTCCCGGGCCGCTCACCGGTGCTACGGTCGTGCACGTGGCGACGGGAGGTATCCAGGAAGGCGGGAAAGAACTTGGGGTTGTCGTCGAATCCATCGATCTCGTTGAACCCCTTGCGACCGCGGTCGCGGCGGAAATTCTTTTGACGCATGCGGAAGGCTTTCGGGCCGTTGGTGTTCGCAATCGCCGGACCATCCGACCATTGCTTGGCCGCAAGGTTGGCGAGGAATCAGTACCTGTTCAAGGCCTTTTTCGGGAGTTCTACGTTCGTAGTAGTCCCTCGGGCCGCCCTGTGGCCCTGCCGGTCCCATTGGCTGGCACGTTGTACGCTTGACGGACCAGGCTTGCCGTCCCTCGGGAGCAAACCCTATCCTCCCGGGAGGCAGAGGAGCCTAACGAAACCTGCCACCGTGAGGCGATCCATGGACATCTTCGGACAGCATTCGACGGCCGCCCGCCTAGCCAAGGCAACGTTCCATACGATTCTCGCCGTCGTGATCATGGTGGGTATCGGAATGATCCCCGTGGGCCGAGCGCAAGGCGGCATTGACATCACCTCGGACGCTTGCCCGCGGCCTATTCCGACCGCCGGGGAGCGTATGGAATTCCTGCACGAGGTCACGGGCCTGTACATATTCAACTACGTCTGGGTCGACGAATGGGTTCCGAGGATCCGCTCCTGCTTCGGCGACGTCCGTCCGAACGACGGCATATTCGCGCGATTGGCCCGGATGGTCGGCGTCTAATCGCCGAAAGACCTCGATCGAGTCCATGGCGCCGCCGTCCCCATGAGGATGGGGCAAGTCTGGCTGCTTGAATTCGGCTGACGAATCCCGCATCATGTTCGTGTCGGGGTATCTCGACTATGACCGTAGAGGTCTGGTAGGTAGACGTATGGGACCCGGGGGCGGTACCCGGCGCCTCCACCACGAGGGGATCGGCTTCTGCAGTTCCCCTTCTGATGGGGGCGAAACAGGATCGACCAGCGTTGAAGGACTGGATTGCGGTCAGGCTGAGCCACGGCCTCAACAGTGCAGAAGTTCAAATGCCAACGACAACTTTGGCATGGAGGTGCGCCTCGCGGCGTGACCTTTCCGGGGCCTGACCGGGTAAAGGCCTTGCAACAGAACTGGCAACAGAGACGGCGCCTTCGGGCGCCGTTCCCGTTTTATGGTCCATAGGACTCGATCCGTCTCCGCTCTTGCCAGTGAGGCGCGGCGGCCCGCACACTCGATGCAGGACCATCGAACGGGCGCGGCATGACGATCGACCAGAACAGCAACGACAACAGATCCGGATCGCGGCCCACCCGGGTTTTCGTCGTGGACGACAGCGTGGTGATCCGAGGGCTGGTCACCAGGTGGCTGCGGGAGACGGGAAGGTTCGATGTCGTCGGCACGGCCGCCAACGGACGCATCGCGGTCGAGAACATCGAGCGCTTCGACCCGGAAATCGTGTTGCTCGACATCGAAATGCCGGAAATGGACGGCGTAACGGCCCTTCCGCTGCTTCTGCAACGCAAGCCCGACCTGAAGGTGATCGTNGTCTCTACCCTAACCCAGCGCAACGCCGAGTTTTCCGTTCGCTGCCTGTCTCTCGGCGCGGTCGACTACCTGCCGAAGCCGGAGTCCAGGAACCTAGGGACGTCCGACGACTTCCGGCAGGAGCTCATCGAGCGACTTTCTGTCCATGCCCAATCGACCGACAGGTCTACGGATCCCGTCGGAAGGCCATCGCGGGCACATCGGATAAGACGATCCATTCCTGCCAGGCCGCGCGTTCTCCTGATCGGCGCGTCGACAGGCGGGCCGAGGGCCATCGAGCAGGTCCTGCTTGGCCTTGGCCCAGCGCTGAAGCGGATCCCGGTCCTCGTTGTGCAACACATGCCGCCGATGTTCACGGCGGTTTTCGCGTCACACCTCCGGATGAAGTACGGCATCGACGCGCGCGAGGGTGCCGAGGGCGACAGCCCCGTGCCGGGGACCGTCCTTATCGCCCCCGGCGGTCGGCATATGGGCGTCACCGGCCAGGCAACGTCTCCGGTGATCCGCCTTGATGACGGGCCGCCGATGAGCTTCTGCAGGCCGGCCGTGGATTTCCTTTTTAGGGATGCCGCCGCGGTCTTCGGGAATGCAGCCATCGCAACGGTCCTGACGGGGATGGGCTCGGACGGGACCATGGGAACGCGCCTGCTCGTCGAGGCGGGCGCGACCGTCATCGTCCAGGACGAGGCGACCAGCACCGTATGGGGGATGCCAGGGAGCATCGCCAAGGCCGGGCTCGCCCATGAGGTTCTGCCGCTGGAGGCGATCGGCCCAACGATCGCCTCCATCATCGGCGGGGCCGTCTGACATGAGCTACTTCGACTTCGAATTCCTCCGCTCGTTCCTGCGGCAGCGGTCCGGCCTCGCCCTTTCACCGGACAAGAAGTACCTGCTCGAAAGTCGGCTGGCTCCGGTGTGCCGTCAGCATGGCATCGACAACCTCGCGAACATGGTCCTCCTTCTCAGAGGAGGGCGCTGTCCCGACCTTGAAAGGGACGTCGTCGAGGCGATGACGACGAACGAAACATTCTTCTTCAGGGACAAGCTGCCGTTCGATCTGTTCAGCGAGGTCCTTCTGCCGCGCTACCTGGCGGCCCGGGCGTCCACGCGCCGCCTGCGCATCTGGTGCGCCGCCGCGTCGACGGGACAGGAACCCTATTCCATCGCCATGCTGATCGACGATGCCCAAGCGAAGCTGGCGGGCTGGCGCGTGGACATCCTCGCCACGGACATCAGCACGGCCGTACTCGAGAAGGCGAGGGCTGGCGTCTACAACCAGTTCGAGGTCCAGCGTGGGCTGCCCGAACGTTTCCGGCAGAAGCACTTCACCAGGATTGGAGACCAATGGCAGATCTCCTCCGCCATCCGTTCGATGGTGGAGTTCAGGCAGCTCAACCTGATCCAACCATTCTGCCACACGGAGCCGTTCGACATCATCTACTGCCGCAACGTCCTAATCTATTTCGACCGCCCCACGAAGGCCGACGTGCTGCGGAGGCTGAGCTCTGTGCTCCAGCCCGACGGCTCCATGATCCTCGGAGCCTCGGAAACGGTCGTCGGTCTCGTGGAAGGCCTCGCCCCGGACGCCGTTCATCGGTATCTTTACGGTAAAGCGACGTAACGTTCCGTTCATTCATCGAAGGCCTTTAAAAGGGTCGAGGAATTTGATTTAGTCGCCCGGTTCCTGTTTGTGAGGGGAACCATGAACTATTCTGTGACTGTTTCGGATTCCGTACTTCGTTCAATGACCATGGCTGCGCTGGAAGCCTACATCCTGGGGGACGGCAGGCGGGGTAAAACACGCCTCGAAACTTCAGGACTCTTGTGGGGATACGTGCGCCAAAGGGAGGATGCCACCCACATCCATGTCGAACAGACGAGCATTCTCCTCTCGTCGAGAAGGCACCAAGATTGGGTCGACTTCAACCCAGTTGCCACTAAACTCAAGAATAGCGTGATGGCCGAGTGGGCACCGCACCTGTCGCTTCTCGGAGATTTTCACACCCATCCGTACGAGTCGCGCCAAGACCATGTCTTCAATCAGGGCGCGAAGTTTTCTGACGCGGATATCGAAAGCGTCCTTAACTACGACTACCTGTGGGAAGAAAGCAATAATCTTCCCTTGCAAATGATCATGAGTGTCGCGGAAGTGGAGAGAGTAAGAAACTCAGAGCCTAGACGAAACAGTCGAAATGTGATTCGGTTCAACTTCAAACAGTACCGCATTTGGTTGACCGCCGGCGTCGGGGAAATCCGAAAGGGAGAAAGGATCTTTCTAGGTAACGGCACCAGGAAGGTATTCCTGTCCGTCGACAGGTTCCCGCTCAGTCCCCCCGAGAGGATCGATCTCACTGCCTGACGGGATGGAATCGGGCGACATGTACTGCGACCTTGGCGGCAGCTTCAGCAAACAGCTGCCGCCGGGGTCACCACGCAACGATCGGCACATCCCGGCAGCCAGACCCGCTGAGCAGGCCCCCGCAATTGGGGTCGATTCAGTTTTCCTCCCGGCTCCGCGCCGGTTTGGCGAGGCCTGCGGCCTCCCGGATACGCTGGCGTTCCTCAAAGAAGCGCAGTCGTTGACGAACGGTTGAGATCTCCTCGGGCACGGGCTCGGGCCTGTCCGTGATCTCCTCTGGCCCCCATGCGGAGTATCGCTTGGCGTAGTTCGCGGTGGCCGTGTCCGTGACCACGTGCCCGACGAGGGCAGAGACCGCTTCCGGACGATGGTATGACTTTGCGTTCGCCACGAATTGGTGGCGGAGGCTGTATAGGGCGTAGGTGCGCTTGCGCCCTGTGAAAAGCTTGTCGCAGACGGTGTAGAGGAGCTGCGAGCACTGCGACTGCATGGTGTCGTAGATGCCGTCCTCAAGCCATTGGCTACCCCTCTCCGACATCCTGCGCACGGCCTTGAGGGTGGCGTCGCCGAAATGCGAGAGGTCCAGGGTCCGCACGATGCCGTTGCTCCTTCCGTTCGTAGCTTTGGCATTGAGGACATAGAGCCAGATCCAACGACCCTGCGGGGCGACCGGATCCTCGCGGATCTCAATCTCGGTGGCCTGCCACTCGATGGGACGCAGGCCCGTCGATACGCCGGCAATCATCCAGTCAATGAGGATGGGCGCGAAACGCGAGCGCGAGTAGTAACGCAGGTAGGCGATGACCTTGTCGAAGTCGTCCTTCGGGAACCGCTTTTCCTTGAGCCCACTCGTCCGCCTGGGCAGGCCCTGCTTCCGGGACTTCGGATTCGCCGGCTTCGGAGCCTCCTCCGCGTTCATGGCGGCCGCCTCGTTGATGTCGGCATCGATCATGGCGATGGCGGCCTCGGTGTCGTCGTGGGGCATCGTCGCCAGGATGGCCTTGGCGGCTTGCCTGTACGGCCGCCAAGTGGACGGCTTGAACGACGGCTTCAGGCTGAAGAGCCAGTTGACGAACTCGATGGGATTCACGGCATCCATCTCGTGGCTACCGAGATCGAGCTCGCGGCGGTAGCGGCGCACGAGCATGCGGCCGCGGTCGAGGTACTGATTGTAGGTTTTCTCTGACCGGGTGACGCCCGGCGCCGTCTCGACGGATCCGGCGCCGGGATCGACGCCTCGCGCCCTAGCGCGGGCGGCAGCCTTCTGCTTGCGAGCCTCGCGCAGCCGACGCAGTCGCTCGACGTCCGGTCCCGAGGGGCCCGATACCTTGGCTTCCCCGGGAGCCTTCAGGCGAACGGGNACGGGATCGGTCGCGCCGGGCATGGAGCCTTGTCCGGCGGGCTGGGTTCCTTGNCCAGCGGAATTGATGTCAACAATGCGGGAGAGGANCCCGCGTCGTTGGGGCGCGGGGACGGCCGCGTCCCTGCTGTCAACAATGCGGGCGGGGCGTCGTTCCGCGGGGGGCGGGATCGGTTCCGCGTCCCTGTTGTCAACAATGGGGGGAGGGCGCCGCAGGCTGCGGATGGGCCATCCGGCCCTGTCCGATGCGGCGTCGTCGGCCGGGGGCCGGCGTCGGGGCACCGCCCCGGCGTCGCCGGGGGCGAGCGAACTCGGCCGCTGGGCCTGGGTGGTTGGGTTCTCTTCCTCGTTCATCGACGCCTCCGTGCGCTCGATCTCCGTCCGGCGGGCCTGAAAGGCCCTTGGCCCGGGTTCGAGACGGCCCGGAGGGCTGTCTTGAACTGGGCCTGTTGCCCCCATTACTTCATACAAAAATAACGCGATTCATTGGTTTTGAATCGGGAATCCAGAGTCTCTTCGACCGCCGAAACGTCCGCCCGACGACNGGCCGCGCCCCGAGGCCAAACAGCCACGAAATTGCCGCGAATCCCGAAGAATCATGATTCGAATCCCGAAGAATCCGATTCANCGATCCTTCAGGCCCGGGCGTCCGGCATCATTCCCGTCCGTCCGCCTTCCCGGAACCTGGGTGATCGGCGCCGAACGGGCGTCGGTCGGCGGGATCGCGTCCGGGTCGGCGCCGTCCCTGGTACCTGGACGATCGGATGGATCGAATCCTGAATCATCCCGGCATCCCGTTCGGCTCGACCGGGAGCCTCGACCGCGCCACCGATGGGAGCAATTCGGTGGTTGGGCACCGTCGACCGACCCGGTCGTTTCGAAGTCCGAAACGTTTGTTTCGAGATTCGCAACGAACGTTTCGACCTTCGACTCGGAAGTTTCCATCCTTGAATCGGAAAAGCGCAACTTATCTCAATTCGCCGGCAACTCGAGTCCTGTTGCCGGGGCGCTGCGGGAACTTGGCGGGGACGTACCGGCAAAGGCTTCGGACTTGCCGGGCAAGGATTCCATCATCATCATCGAGGCATGATGCGTTCCGGGCGACGTGTCCCGGCTTGCAGGGGAAGCAGGAGAGGTCCTTATGAGGCATCCGAGGCTCAAGATGGCGGCCCTGGCCGCGTGCACGCTGGCGCTTGGGGCCTGCGCGACGCAGAAGGCTACGGTCGTGGAGCAGTCGACACTGCACCGGGAGGTCGACGAGTCGCTGGCGCGGGCGGCGGAGCGCGCGGCCGAGGCGCAGGAAACGCTGGCGCGGATCCAGATCGCCCGGACGAAGCCCACGCCTTCGCCGATCGACGAAGCGGAACTGCCCGAGGAACTGCGCCGTCCGGCGACCGTAGACTGGTCCGGCCCGGCACACGAGGCGGCCCGCCGCGTGGCCGCGCTCATCGGCTACAGCTTCTCGGTGGTCGGCAACCCGCCATCGATCCCGCCCATGATCCACGCGACGATGACGGACGCCCCCGCCGCCAAGGTGCTCGAGCAGATTGGGCTCCAGGCATACCCGTTCGGCGAGGTCGCCGTCGATCCGAACGCCAAGCGCGTGGAGTTCCGCTACCTGCAGGCCCACCAGCAGCCGACGTCCGTGCGCGGCAGCTCGCCGTCCTTCCGCGGTCCGTCGAAGTAAGTTCCCGGAGCCACGTCAATGCGCGTGAAGAGCATCGCCGCCGTTTCCATCATCGCCCTGTCGGTTTCGGCCTGCTCGGCCGCCATGCAGGCGCAGCCGCAGCCGCAGGATACCGGGTCCAACGCCGGGAGCGGCGATCAGGCTCCGCTGCGCGCGGACGTCAATCCAGGTTACAAGGTTGGGTCGGTCAAGATCCCGACCAAGCCCACGGCAAGTCTCCAGGAAGTTCTTTCGCGCCTTCCGTCGCCTGGCAGGCAGGAGAAGCCCAAGGACGCCGAGGACAAGCTGCGCCTGCCAGCGATGCAGGACGCGGCCCATGCCTACGGCGCGCGGGCCGGGCTGGCGTGGGCCACGCGGGAGATCAACAGGACGCTCGAGGCCCGGTCGGCCGAACTGACGCGGACCTATGACTTCCAGCGTCTGATGATCCAGGGGCCGAACGGCGTCATGGTGCTGCCGCCTGTCATCTCGGAGGCGCGGGATGCGTGGGAGTCGTTCGACGCCGGCAAGACCCTTCGCGTCGCCGACACCGTGTACGAGATCATCAGCCAGTCGCGGTTCACTTCGGTCGCGCCGATGTGGCAGTCGTACCTGATCTCCGACTTCAAGGAGCCAGAGCCACCGCCGGCGGCGCTCGCCCCGAAGGACGACAACGAGCGCGAGCTCTACCGCCAGTGGGTGATGGAGGGCTGGAAGAAGGGCGAGCAGCAGGCTCAGGAGATTTTCCAGGCGAACATGGACCGCCTGGTGCGGGATTTCACGGGCATGGTCCGCTACCGCCAGCTCCTCGAGGAGGGCAAGGTCGAGGCCCCGATCCTCGCCGAGGGCAACCTCGGCGTCACCGGGACCGGACAGGACATGCGCGTGAACGACCGTGCGATCCGCATCACCCGAGACCCGCTCCTGAAGGTGAATCCAAACGCGTGGGGTGCGTCCGTGACCGGAACGGGTCCCGACGGAAAACCCGTGGGCCCCGAGAGGAGGGTCTCCGAGCCTGGCGACGAGCCAACCGCGCCGAAAGCGAAACCGAAGCCGAAGCGCGGGTCCGCCTGGGGTTCGAAGGCCTCATCCCGAGAGGAGGCCACGTCGGCAAGGAAGGGCGAACCGGCGCCGCGCAAGACAGCCAGACCGACCGACGACAGGACTACCGGGGGAGCGGGGAGGTTCTGACGACGACCGTTGGCCGGAGTTGAATCGAATGCTTCGGCATTCGAATCGAATTCCTCTGGATTCGCAACGAAAACCCTTGGTTCCGAATCGAGCGTTTCGAGTGTCGAAGGAATGAGCAACGAGCACGACAGTCCCTTCGCGGGCCGCCACGACGGCTCGAAATTCGAGGGATTTGCCTACCTCGACCCGCAGGCGTTCAACGACATCCTGAAGTGGGCCACGGAGCGCAAGGCATCCGACATCACGTTCCAGCCCGACACTCCGGTGATGGCGGACTTCGGGGGACAGATCAAGGAGATCACCCACCGGGCGATCAATTCCGCCGAGATCGAGGGCATCGTCCGCTACGTCTACGGGGAAAACGGTCCGGCCGAGGTCATGGGCGGGTTTGACCTCGACCCTGCCCACGAGATCCGCGACCCGGCGACGGGATTCGTGCGCCGCTACCGCGTCAACGTCACGGGCGGCCGCATGCTTGGCGGCAATGACGGCATGCAGATCACCGTCCGCACCTTGCCGAACATGCCCGTGGACTACAGGAAGCTGAACCTCGAGCAGGACATCATCGACAACTTCCGACCCGAGCAGGGAATGGTGCTCGTCACCGGGCCGACCGGCTCCGGCAAGTCGACGCTCCTGTCCTCGCTCATCCGAAGGCGAGTGGAGCAGGAGGACGCGAACGAGAAGGTCCTCGAGTATTCAGCGCCCATCGAATACGTCTACGACGGCGTCCGGATGCCCTCGTCCGTCGTGTTCCAGACGCACGCGGGCAAGCACCTGAGGCCGCGCAACGCGAATGACGAGCAGTCGATCTTCGCGCACTGCGTCCGCAACGCGCTGCGTCGCAAGCCGACCATCATCATCATCGGCGAGGCGCGAGACCGAGCGACGATCGAGGCTTCTGTCGAGGCGGCACTGACGGGTCACGTCCTCTATACGACCATGCACACCATCGGCGTGGCCGAGACACTGCGGCGTGCCGTCATGCCGTTCCCCGAGGACGCCCGGCGGGCGATGGCGGTCGACATCATGGAATCCCTTCGGATGATCGTGTCGCAACTCCTGCTACCACGCGTCGGCGGCGGTCGCGTGGCTTGCCGCGAGTACATGGTCTTCAGCCGGGCAGTCCGAGAGGAATTCCTGCGGGCGAACGTCGACACTTGGCCACGCGTAGCGCGTCGCATCCTCGCTGAGGAAAGGGCCCTCGGCCGCACGATGGCGAAGTCGGCGCTCGATCTTCTCTACAGAGGCGAGATCTCCGAGGAGGTCTATGAACGCGTCGCGGCTCCCGGAAAGCACGCATGAGGTGGATCACATGAGTGAGGGAAGGATTCCGATTGACCAGTCCGACCTCTGGACGCTTCTGCCGGACAGCGGCCTCGTCGTCATCTGCGGTCCCGATGACGCCGCCAAGGGCGCGCTCGAGGCGGCCCTGACCGAGGTGAGGGAGAACGCCTTCATCCGAATGATCAACCAGAAGTCCGAGTCGGACGTAACCTCATGGTTCCGTACGGAAGGCGGCGACAAGGATCCGAAGCTGTTCTTCATCGCGGACGTGGAAGGCGGCCAGGCGATCGAGGCGTGCGTCTACGCGGCCGCAGCGGGGAAGACCGTGGTCGTGCGCCTTCGCGGAAGCCAGGCCATCGGCTACGCCCTGAGGGATATGATGGCGGCCGAGGGTTCGATCATGTCCCGCTACCCCGGCATGACGCTGCGCAGCCTTCTTCTTGAAAGCCTTCATGCGATCGCCGATCCCCGTCTGGTGAAGACGCCCGATGGCGGCCCGGTTATGTGCATCAGCTACCTCCGTCTCGACGCGCGCATGCGCGACCTCTACCGGAATGCCGAGCACGACGAATGGCCGAGGCTTACCGAGGCGCTCCTATCTGGCGGCGCGGAAGGCACCCGTTCGCTGTCGGCCCATGCCGATGCCCTGCTGTCCCTTGGCAGGATCACGCGCGAGATGCGCGAGATCCTGAGACTCGTGGGGGCCCCATGACCGGGAACCAGTCGATCCCCTTCGGGCGGCGTNTGGCGTCGCTCTGCGTCGCATCAGCGATCCTCGCGTTCTGCGTGGCCTGCTGGGCGACGATCCTCGCGGCGGGCCCATGGGCGTCCGCCGCCTTCTTGGCTGCCTTCCTCGCGTGCGCCATTTCCACGATACGCGGCGCGGGGGAGGATCCGCGCGACGGGGAGGGCACTGGACGGAAGGAATCGTAGGACCCGAAGATTGGACGAGGATGATCGCGATGGGGTGCGGTTTGTGGGATTCGTCGACAGGGAGCAGCCTCGTCGGCGGTGTATNCGAGGGCAGGAGGTGAGGGGATGGCGCACTGGAGGGACACATACAGGCCGGCGAGGTTCTTTCTCCTCGACGTCCGAGCGGGCGTGGTCATCCTGCTTTGCCTGCTTCACATCAAGCCCTGGACGATCGCCATCGCGATAGGGGCAGTGGCGCTCGCCTACTACCTCGAGCGCATCGGCATGACGCCGCCAGGCGCGCTGAGAGCCCTTAGATCGTATTTCGCGGGCCGGTACAGGCCTGCCCTCGCCTGGCACAAGGTCCGCTTCCCCGTCGACTACCAGCGCAGGCGTCTCCCGTGGGAGCGTCCCGCGCCCTCGGGCGAGATCCTCCTCGAGCCAGTTTCGAAGTCCGACGCCCTCGGGGGGCGGCAGGCAATCAATTCCGCCGACTCGGCGTAATCTTCCCGAAAGGATTCAATCGATGAGCAACTCACCCCTCCTCGTGGCCGTGGACGATGGCTATGCCCAAACGAAGGTCTACGGGATCGATACCGACGGCAACGTCGTAAAACACTGCATGCGCTCCTCTGTGCGCTCCGGCCGATCCGGCCTCGGCGCGATTTCCGGGACGGGATCGGTCGGTCTCTACGACACCGAAGACGGCCCGTTCACGGTCAGCGAGGACATCGAGGCCGAGAACACCCAGTTTGACGGCTTCCACACCTCGACCATGAACCGGGTGCTTGTGAACCACGCGCTCATTAAGGCTGGGTTCGGCGGCAAGGAGGTCGAGGTGATCGCTGGGCTTCCGGTGGCCGACTTCTTCCTGAACCGTTTCAAGGACGAGAAGAAGGTTGCCGCCAAGCGAGAGAACCTCCTGAAGCCTGTGACGCTGGAGGAAGGGGACGAGGGCAACGAGATTGCCATCATCAAGGACGTGTCTATCGGTTGCCAAGCCGTCGCGGCGTGGGTGGACTATGCCCTCGACGACGAGTTCAACGAACGCGTCGATATTGAGGGTTCCGTCGCCATCGTCGACATCGGTGGGCGCACCACCGACATCGCCACGGTCATCAACGGCACCTCTGTCGACCATGCGAAGTCCGGCACCGCGAACATCGGCGTCCTCGACGTCTACAAGGCTGTTGAGCAGGCGATCCTGACCCAGTTCCGTTTGAAGGAAAGCTTCCCGCTCAAACTGATCGACGCGGCCGTGCGCACGAAGTCGATCCGCCTTTGGAACAAGCCCTACGACGTGTCGGACCTGGTGGACGAGGTGATCCGCGAGTTCTCGGGCAAGATCGCCCGAGAGGTCGACCGCCGCATCGGCTCCGGCGCCTCCATGCGCGCCGTCGTGTTCGTCGGCGGAGGCAGCGCCCTTTTCAAGACCATCGCCGACGAGTTCCCGAACGGCGTCCTCATGGAGGATCCGGAGTTCGCGAACGCCCGCGGGCTCTACAAGTACGCGCGCTACCACCGCAAAGCCTGACGATGACCAGCCCTCGCTGGCTCCACCGGGCCGACGCAATGCAGGACTGAGGCCATGAAGAGATCCAAGGCACTCCAGATCTACATGAAGCCCGGCATCAGGGAAGATGACTTGCTGCTCGAGGTCTGGGAGGCCTGCCGCAAGCATGCCCGGACCCAGGACGTCTTCCGCGCCATCCTGCGCGCTGGCCTGCGCACGTTGGTCGAGGAGGGCGCGATCCCGAACGCCGTGGTCGAGGCCTGCAACCTCGAGAACAGGGGCGAACTCCGAAGGAAACGCCGTGGCTCTCATGAAGCGCAGGCTCCGGCCCAGGCCTTTTACACGGCCGTGCCGTATCCGCCTGGGCTCCTGCCGCAGGCCGCAATCCCTGTGGTGCCGGCCGCTCCAGCCGCAGCGATGGCGCAGGCGGATCCCCAGCCAGCCGTTGCCAGGGAACAGGAGCCGAGACACGAGCCGGCTCGAGAGACTGTCTCTCCCGAGCGCGCGCCGGATCGCGGGGGGCATGCCCAGGAAAGGCCGCCAACGGGAGGGGCCGCACCATCAATGTCCTCGACGGCACCGGGTGCCGGCAGGCGTATCGGCAACCTGATGTAAGCGCCGGGGCGCTCCGCGATATCGGATCAACGGAAGGACGGGAAACGATGGCCGGCAAGGGCGGTGGAGAGCAGCATCAGCAGACCGAATGGGTCTACTTCATCGTTGCCGTCTGCCTCATGGGCGCATGCTGGTCACTCTGGAACTTCGGTCGCCAGTACGTCGTCATGCCAGCCTTCGCGTCGAACTGGCTGATGATCAAGGCAGTCGAGGCATTCCGATGGCTGACGGGGGATGAGCTCGGGCCAACGGGCAAGGCGATCAAGGAGGTCGTGGAAGGTTTCTTCGACGGCCGCCGGAGGGCATCGGACGGCATCGACTGGGAAAACTTCGTCACCATCCGACACATCGTCGGCTCGCAGGTGAAATGGATCGTGAGCGGGATCATCGCCGCCCTGGCCGTTGTCATCCTGTTCCAGATGGAGGGGGACAGTTTCAAACGCGTCTTCAGCCTCGCGGGCGGCAAGGGCCGGGGGCCGAGTCTCGCGCTGGAGGCGGCCCGCAAGTGGCGTACGGCCGCCGCGAGCGCATCATTCGATCCCGACGGTCGCGACAGGAACATCCTGCCTGCTCGCACGCCGATGGAATGGCTTCGGGACAACAAGATCAAGTTCGAAAACTCAGAACTCGACGAGGATGCCGCGCGCGATGCGTTCGCTCGTCAGCTCGGCAAGCCGTGGCATGGCATCGCCAAGGCGGACCTTCCGGTTCAGACGGTCCTCGTTCTGTGCGCCATGCACCTGCTCCGCGACAAGAACGCTATGCGGATGCGCGAGGAGGTCAGTGTCGCCTGGGCGGCAGGTGGCGACGGCATTCCGAAGATGAAGGAAATCGTCGAGTGGGCGCTGGGCAACGAGAAAATCGTCAAAGTCATCAACAAGGTCGGCTCGAAGCACGCCTACGCCAACCCCGTGGTCATCGCCATGCTTGACAGAGCCCGAGCCAAGACGGGCGTTCTCCCGGCGGCGGACTTCGTGTGGATGCGCCGGGTCGATCGTGACCTCTGGTACACGATCAACAATGTCGGCCGCCGCCGTTTCCATATCGAGGGCGCAGGCGCCGTTGCCCACTACCAAGCCGAGCGCGTTCTCGGCAGCCCCATTCCGGAACCCCACGTGGACAACGCCATCGAGGGCATCCTCGACTATATGGAGACCCAGGGCATCTACAGCATCGAGGAGTTCTTCAACCGGAAGGACGAACTCGACTGACGGCCGCAAGGCTTCCGATCGGCCTGACGCCAACCACGTCATGAAGTCCTGTATCAGGAGAACGGGATGGACCTGACGAAAGGATCAGTCAGGCACGTGAACGCTGGATGCCAGAAACTGGATTGAACTCGCCCTGGGCGGGAGGCATCCGAACGGACCCATGGCGAGACAGGAGCGCGTCATCCCTACCGAGGTTTGACGTCTGCGGGCATGGTTGCAGCCTGCATGGCTGCCGACACATCGGATCATCGGCAATACTCTGCGAATATCTTTCGGCCGCAGACGCTTGCTTGCCGCAATTTCCCTATGACGCCTTCGCGGAGAGTTTTTTCTAAACACGCCAAAGTTCACGGAACATAATTCGCTTCCTAGTCTGCCGCGGAGAAATTGCCGGCGCGCAATTTGAAATGAGTTACGGGGAACGCCTTTCAGGTTGCCTGGCGCGCAGTGGACATCAAGATGACTTGCCGATCGGGGAAGCAACCAGTGATGCGTCCTTCGTCGGAGAGATCGAGAAGCCTTGATGGCCGTGGCTTGGTGAGAACGTGACGGCGATCCAGCCAAAGTGCACAGAGCCAAAGGGGGAACGCTTGGAGATAGGCGCGGGGCTGGCGTTGTTTCATTAGGCGGTCGCCACAGCGGGACCGCGCCACGACCCCGGGCGCGTCGCGCCGATGCGAAGCCGCCAGGCGCTTACCGATGCCGACGGACTTGTCGTGCGGCCTTGGATATCTCGCGCTCGATCTCGACGTCCTTGCGGCCGAGGATGTCGATGTGGTCACCGCCGTTGACCGGGAAGTACCCGGTATCGGGCCTGATCGACACGAGCACGTCGCTGTGGCCGATGGGGATCACCCGGTCGTCGGTGCCGTGGACGATGAAGATGCGCGCCCTGACGTTCCGGATCCTGTCGTCTGAAGCGAACTTGTCGAACAGGGCGAAGGTTGGCAGGAGCGGGAAATGCGACCACACGACGTCTGCGAGAGAGACATAGGGAGCGTCTAGGATGACGGCGAGTGCCTCCTTTTCCGCGCCGACGGCAATGGCGACGCCGGTGCCGAGGTCGTAGCCGTGGAGAATGACGGGGGAACTCGGGGAGTGTTTCTGGACGAACTCGTAGGCGGCACGACCGTCCTCGATAAGCCCCTTCTCGGATGGTTGGCCAGATGATCCCGGGAAGCCTCGGAAGGCGATGGCGAGTACGCCGTAACCCTTTTCCGACCAAGGCGATGTGGTGAAGCGCTCGAAATGCCTTTGAGGCACGTCCGCCGAACCATGGAACGCGACGATAACGGGAGCCGCGCCGACCGGGGGCTTCCAGAAACCCTTGAGCGTCTGGCCGTCGGCGGTGCGAACCCCGACGGTGAAGGCCCCATTCACGAATGGCCGCTGGGCAACGTCCTCGAGCGGGATCAACCATGGCCTGAAGACCAGCGACCTCTGGAAACCGACGAGCGCAATGAACAGGACCGCGTAGGCAATGGCCACTCCCCTAGCCACCCGAACGATCCTGTCGACCAGGATCTGCCTGGCATCCCCCCGAACCCGCATGGCCATCCTCCCGTCTGCGGCGTTCCCAACGAATACTGTGGGCGACGGCCGTCCCGCCCACAACTCGCGCCGAATGGAATCCTTCTGGAGTGACTTGGAACCATGCCATCGGCGATGTATTGGATCGCATCGGCATCCCAGCGAGGCACGCCATGCTAACCTGGAAGCGAACGCGGATCGGCGGAGAAGATCTGCATCACGACTTCACGGCCTTCCACGGCGACCGGATGGTCGGGCGCATCATGCGCATCGACGGAGGTCCGCAGGCGGGGAGGTGGAAATGGTTTTTCCTTCTGGCGCCGTCAGGGAAGTTCCTCGCGGACCATGACACGGGCGGCACGGAGGAGACACGTCAGCAAGCCATCGACAGGCTGGTGAGCCTTGTCGAGATCTGGGCGCGCGAGTTCCCAGAGGATGCCGGGAGGGGCGGTCCCGCCCACGGGGCGGATGCTAGGGCCTGAGCACGGGCGACGGCGGCTGAAGGCGGTAGACGCCCTCCTTGGCGACGCCGACAACGGCGATGCCATTCGGCAGGGTGGCGTCGTAGTCGGTATGGTGATGCCCGTGGATGATGGTGTGGACTCCCATCCTCTCGGCTAGGTGGTCGATCACCTCGAAGCCGAACTGGTGGCATGACGGTGCCTCGTGGGTGACGAGGATGTCTGCCTTCAGGCTGGAGAGGATCTCGAAGTCCTCCGGGAAGATCGTGGACCTCTGCTTCCGCGGTAGTCCCCCGCGCCATGTCGTCCGCCTGTGGGCGGAGATGAACTCGCCGCGCGATCGGAAGCGCGGCGGCTCGATTGCATCTCCAGGGTTCTTCGGCCTCGGGTGCCAGACCGTCCCCCGGAACACGCCGCCGAGCCCGGCGATCCTCAGCCCGCCGACTTCGACGACGCGGTTGCAGAGGTTGCGCTCCGCCAGAGCGGAGTTGAAGAGGAAGTCGTGATACTGTTCGGCGTCGGTGTCGTGGTTGCCGTGGATCCAATAAACCTCGCACCCCGCGTCACCGATTTCCTCCTCGAATGGGCGTTGCAGCCCCATGTCCCCCAGGAAGATCGCCACCTCCGGCCTCTCGCTGCGCACGACCTCATGGAAAGTGTCGAAGTTGCCGTGAGGGTCTCCGAAGAATGCGATTCCGCTCATCTGGGGGTCCGCTGCCTTTTCCCGTAGCCGAGGTTACCCACCCCGGTGCCGTTGTCCATGCCTCACAGGGAGCGGGGTGGCGCGGCATGGGACAACCGACCCCGTCCGACGACGCATTAAGCCGCCCGGGAGCGGCGGGAATCCATACAGCCGCTCTGGTCGAAAGGATTCGATTGCCGTATCCTCGGCGCATCATCGGAATCGGGAGGCCAGCTTGTCCAGGCAGCTACGCACCTTCAGGCTCGAGGGCCGACCTGACATCGCCATCGGCGACGATGGAGGCGTTTCGTTCGTCTCCGGTGGTGCCGTCTGCAGGCTCTCGATGCGGATCGATGGCGATTACGCCAGCATTGTCGTTCGCCGCGACGGAGATGAGTTCGAGCTGACGAGAGGCGGCACTCGGGAGGTTATCGAGACCTATCTGCGCCTGACTCGGGAGATGGTCGGCGGCCGCCGCTGGCGCCTCGCCTTGTTGGCGTCGGCAGCCATGATCGCGGCGGCCGTGATCGGCTACGGGATTGGGGCGTGGCACGCAGGGCCCGTCGGCGGCCCCGCGTCGGCCATCACGCGATCCGACGTTGCGACCCCGGGCCCCGATTTCGACATTCCTGCCATCTTGCGCGAGGAAATGCGCCGCCGGGCGATGGAGGCTGGGCACAGGGGAGGCACCGCGGGGGAAGGCGAGGTCGAGACACCAAGGGCGCCGGATCAGGAAGCGGGGATCCCGTCGGTGGGAGTCGTTCCGCCTCAGGCGATGAAGGCGCTGGAGCCTTTCGCCAAGGGCACCGCAATTCTTCCTCGGCCGGACATACTCAGGATCCCGGAGACGCTGCCGACAATCCCTGAGGTAGAACCCGACGCGGATGCCGACGAGGGGAATCGCGCGGCGGAGCCAGGGGCGCTGGCGAGTGCGGCGTCAGAAGGCAGGGTTCTTGAACCCGTTCCGCTTCCTGATCTGGCTTCGGCCGAGGCGCGCATCGCCGCAATGACGGATGAACTGGAGCGGTCCGTTAAGGAAGCCGCCGCAGCCCCGGCTCCGGACAGCCCGAACGCTGCGGCTGCGGCTGGCGCAAGACATCAGGAAACCCCGATGTCCGGCAACGACGAGCCTCCACCGGGCCATGGTTTGCACACCACCGCCGCCGATGGCCGCCTCGCCGACGGGACCGACGAAGCCAAGCCGCCCATGCCTGCGGGTGAAGGGGCTGCCTCGGATCATGCCGCGTCAGCCAGGGCGGTTCCCGCGAACGACCCCTCGGTGACGAAGCCCGGTCAGGCCTCGGTGCAGTCATCTGGCGGGCGCGAGGACCTCGCCGAGGCGGTGAACAACCTCGTGCGTAAGGGCCTGACGGCCGACGACGGCATGAGGATTCTCGCCGAACTCGAGAAGCTTGCCTCGGAAAACGGGGAGATCACCGAGGACATGCTTCGCGATATGCCGCACGAGATAGCGAAGATCATCGTCGACGCCGGGCTCGTATCCCCCTCGAGGCCCGATCCAGATGCCCCGGGAGGTATCCCATACCGGATCATCAACCTGCCCGAGAGCATCATGTCGAAGCATCGCGGCAAGGACGGCATCGCCGATATCCCGGACCGCAACACGTGGGCGTCGCGCGGCAACTATGTGATGATCCCGCTGCCCGGCGGTGGTGACATCAGGACTCCCGAGGACATCAAGGCGTTCGGACTCCAACCCTGAGGGCGTCCGGCAACCGTTCGACCGCGAGCATGGCGGCCCGGCCAGACTGACAGCCGGGCCACGCGGGAAGGCGACGGCTCACGACGCCTCATTCATGTGCTTGAGCGTACCGAGCCTGGTGATGGCGGGGCTTCCGACAGGCGCGTGCCGTCCAGCCAGGGTCGCCCCGGCCATGCGGCTCAGAACGTCGTCCTTCCAGAGACGGCGATGAATGAAGACCATCGCCACATGCCCGGCGACGAGGGCAAGGAGAACCCACCCGAGGGCGCCATGCAGCATGTTGCCCGCGACGGTCATCCACCTGATTGGTCCGCCCTCGAACCCGCTCATTAGCGGCAGGCCGAAAGGCGAGAAGGCGCGCCCCGAACCGTACTGACGCAGCAGGGCGGCCGCAGGAACGACGAACATGAGGACATAGAGGGCGAGGTGTCCGACCGCTGCCGCCAGGCCGAGGAAGGTCGACGAACGCTTGGGCCGCCGCCCGAAATTCGCGACGCCCCAGGCTCCGCGTACGAGGAGGAGTAGCAGGAGCGCGAATCCGAGATCCCTGTGGGTGGCCCAGAGGAATCTCGCGACGTCTGTCTCGCGCGCGAAGGCGTGGAGCAACGCGCCGGCGAACTGCCATCCGAACAGGACGGCCATGCCCCAATGGANTGTCCGGCTCACGGAGCCGTAGCGTTCCGGCGTATCGAGAATCTTAACCGTTTCCCGCAATGTTCCCTCCTTCCCCGGGATGGCTCGCGGCACTTGCCGCCAACGGACTCGGTAATCGCCGCCCCGGAGACTCGGCAAGGGATTCACGGAGCGCACGCGATCACAAGTTCCTGAATTCGGCGTCCAAGGCAACGAAATGACAAGGAATCGCTAGGGCGCGAAAGAAGATTGCGCGCGCCACCTCACGGCGCGTCATGCTGCACCGCACAATGAGTGGCGCTCACTTATGCGCTGATGCCATAGCCGTAGCGAAACCGTAGCGAAACTGCGCATTCGACATGCGCGGCAAGCATGACAGGCATACTGTTTCCCTACTGACGCTTTTCGCTGTCGCAACATACATTGGGAGCGTCCCAAGGAAATCGGAACGCGAATCCTCCGGCGCGCCGCCGGAGGGTTTCGTCACGTGGAGGTCGCAATGCTCGTCTCATTCATTCTGTCCCGCATCCAGCAATACCTGCGTTACCGCCGTACCCTGCGTGAACTCGGCGCCTTGTCCGACCGGGAACTCGACGACATCGGCGTCGCGCCCGGCGAGATCAGCCGAGTTGCCTGGGCCGCGGCCAAGGCCGCCGCGTAAGGGGGCACCATGCTCATCGCCTTCCTCCTGTCCAGGATGGAACGCCGCAAGCGCGCCCGTCTGGCCACGCGCTGACGGCTGGTCCCCCTTCGGGGATGACCGCGAACGAGCCCGCCCTTCGGCGGGCTTTCGTTGTTCGAAGGCCTAAGAATCCGGTTGCAAGGATCGCTGCCAGGATTCACACTGCTGTCCAGCCCGACAACGCACGTGCCAGCAGCGGTCCCGCGCGGACTGCCAAGCAACGACGAACGGGCCTTTCCAGACCGCCGGACTTCCACCCTCCGGCAGCGCCGAAAGGCTTCTTCCTCATTGCCGGCCGTGCGTCGTGGATCCACCCATGGCGACGCCGCCTAGACCCTGTCCCAGGGAGCCGCCATGGACCGCATCGTCGAATTTCTCCGTTCTAGCCGCCCCGATGGCCCGTGCCTCGTGATCGATCTCGAGATCGTCCGCGAGAACTACCTCGCGTTCGCCAGGGCGATGCCAGACACCAGGATCTTCTACGCCGTGAAGGCCAACCCGGAGCCGCGGATCCTCGAACTCCTGGCTTCACTTGGCTCGTCGTTCGACTGCGCCTCCGTCGCCGAGATCGACATGGCTCTCGCCGCCGGCGCATCGCCCGACCGCATTTCCTTCGGGAACACCATCAAGAAGGAGCGCGACATCACCGCTGCCAGCCAGCGCGGCGTGCGCCTCTTCGCGGTGGACTGCGAGGCGGAGGTGGAGAAGATCGCGAGGTCCGCGCCGGGGGCCGACGTCTTCTGCCGCATCCTTTGCGACGGGGTAGGGGCGCAATGGCCGCTTTCCCGGAAGTTCGGCTGCGAGCCGTCGATGGCGGCGGACGTCCTTGAGCGTGCGCATCGCCTCGGGCTGGGCGCCCGCGGCTTGTCCTTTCACGTGGGATCCCAGCAGGCGAATGTCGACGCTTGGGACGGCGCAATCGCGGCGAGCGCCAGGATCTTCCGTGAGTGCTCCGCGCGCGGGATCGGCCTCGACCTTCTCAACTTGGGTGGCGGCTTTCCTGCACGCTACCTGAAGGATGTTCCAGGCGTGCCGAATTACGCCCGCGCCATCGGAGCGGCCCTCAGGCGGCATTTCGGGAACCGGATTCCGAGTACCATCATCGAGCCAGGCCGCGGCATGGTGGGCAACGCCGGCGTCATCAAGGCCGAGGTCGTCCTCGTCTCCCGGAAGAGCAAGNCGGTCGGAGAGCCGCGTTGGGTCTATCTCGACATCGGCAAGTTCGGAGGACTCGCCGAAACGATGGATGAGGCCATTCGCTATCCTATTCGAACCCCCAGGGACGGGGAGGCGAAGGAGCCGTGCATCATCGCTGGCCCAACTTGTGACTCGGCTGACGTTCTCTACGAGCGAGACCCGTACCCGCTTCCGGTTTCGCTGGCGGCCGGGGACGAGATCCTGATCGAGGGAGCGGGGGCCTACACGACGACCTACTCGTCCGTCGGCTTCAACGGTTTCAGGCCTCTGAAGTCATACGTCATCGGAAGCGTGGCTGGAACCTGGATGGGTCCGGGCTGTGGCGTGGATTCCTGCGGCAAGGCGGCCGACAACGATCACGGGACGGTCCCACGCTCGGGTGCCTTCCCGTGATCGCGCTACCGAAGGATCAGTTGCAGGCAGCGTCGGCAAGACGGCGTGCCTCTTCGTTACCTTTCACGGATCCGACCTGTCTCGCCGGACCGATGAGTGAGGTGACGATCAGCCTCGAGCCGACGGTCGTGTTGACCCGGATGATCACGGCGCAGGCCTTGCCGTTACGCATCCGCCATTCGGCCTTCTTGCCGAAGACCCGCCCGGACAAGCCAACCTCGATGATCTTCCCGGCCGAGGGGCTGTCGAGATCGAAATCCACGATGATGCGAGCCCTGCCCTCGTCGTAGAGGAACGAGACGACGCGGCCGTCCGGGCTCTTGCACTCGTAGAAGAACCGATCCTCCCCGGTGTCTTCCGACTTGCACCTGTCGAGATCGGTATAGACGGACGAGGTTGCGGCGAGTGCTGGCGTGCCCAGCATCACGACCATGAACACGGCAAACAGCAGCTTCCTCATGAAACGATGTCCTTCAAGATTTCGGGCGAGGCCTGCCATCGCGCTCGAGCCAGGTCAAGCATTTCCAGGGACTCCGGTNACCGCGGTCCCGCGAGCGAGTGCGTCGTTGCCAGTTCCTGAGGCTTTCGGCATCCTTCTCGTGGCGATGCTGCGGAGTGTTGGGCGATGAAGCGCGACAATCCCGGTTCCGTTGTCATGCAACGGCTTGAGGCAGAACTCATCGAGGTCCTCGACGCGATCGCGGCGAGGGGATGGTTCGCGCCTGCCAATGACGACACTCCTCGAACCCGCGCCATGGAGTCGCGTCTCGTGCGAGAGCATCTCGCGACCTTCGACGACGAGACGGGCCGCTGGTTCCTCACATCGGTCGGCGCACAGAGACGCGCCAGGTCACGCGTCAGGGTGGCGGCTCGTGTCATCGCGTTCCGGAGAGACGGGCTTCGGTCGGGCCAGGCGGACGGCAGCCGGAGAGGATCCAGTACCGGAAGGCAGCAAGGCAGGTGACCCGCCCGTTGACTTTGATCCGGCCGGATTCCGTAATTGCGACTGAGCCGCAGGAATTCTTGGATTGGATTCAGTCATGTGTCTTGATGGCGTCGCGGGACGGGCCATCGGATCCGCCATAATGCTTGCCCTGATGTCCACGCCCATCGCGGCGTCGGAGAACTACTATTTCCGGTACCGGGGGGTCATTGGCGGTACGTTCTCTGTCTCCGGGGTCAATAACATCATCCTGAGGAACGGAACCGACATCGGACACCGCTCCTTCACGCCGCAGGTGATTGGGGCGGTGAACCCGTCGGCGGTCCGCTGGAGCAAGTCAGCGGGATCATGGCCAAACGGTATCGGCGTCAACGCGCTCACCGGCAGACTGACGGGCNCCGTAACGGGATATCCAGGCGGTTGGACATTTGGCGGTCTCTACCTCATCGCGGAGGAGAATGGGCGGTCGGCGACGAGCTCTCCGTTCTCCATCACGGTAGCGCCTTCACTGACGGTGACGGTTCCATACTGGGATTTCGACGTTGTTCCTGGGCAGAACGTCAACCTGCCGACCCCGAACGTGACGGGTCAGCTGGGTGACCTGTCTTGGAGCGCCATCGCCGTGTCCGGGACCGCCCCTGTCCTGAACGTCGACAGCGAAGGTCGCGTGTCCTTCACTGCCTCCTCCTCCGACTTCTCGTTCGCGGTGAAGGCGACCGATAGCGCCGACAACGCTTCCGCGCAATCGACGACCGTGAATGTCTTCGTGGCCAATCCGACGGAACTGAATCCGACTGACAAAAGCACTCAGGGTGTCGTTTCGAGTAACCGGCTACAGATCCACTCGTCATCGAACAACGGATGGGGCATCGCCAGGGCCTACGGCGGCAAGTCATCGGGCAAGTGGTACTTCGAGGTGCAGGGCAGCCACATCGACCATGAGGCAGGCCTAATCTCCGGCACGACCAACATCGACCGACACAAGGATATATCGCCGGGCAACTTCGAGGGCTCGATCACGGCCAACGCCGGTTACGGCTGGGTGACGAAGGACGGGACGCGGCTTTACGACGGCAACGCATTCAAGTGGATCGGCAAGAGGGGCATGTTCGCCTACGACGCCGATGCCAAGATGTTTTACTTCGGAATTGATGGAACCTGGCTGGTTGGCGACCCCTTCACCGGCACCGGTGGGGTTCCGTTCGATCCGGGCGGCCAGGTATTCCCCATCGCGGGCGCCTATCGATCTGTGC
>JGI25327J35509_1000710_pt1 | contig 27654 bp, 32 predicted proteins | sample HigsolmetaAR202D_FD_35509 | JGI IMG/M metagenome (IMG submission 35509)
CGGGGTGAGCACCGCCGCCGTCAACAGCATGCTGCAGCGGGCCCGCGCCCGGCTGCGGCGGGCGGCGCCCGGCCGGGACGGGACGGCCGGGCCGCTGACCGCCGGGCAACGCGACCTGCTCGACCGCTACGTCAGGGCGTTCGAGGCCAAGGACGTGCCCGCCATCGTGGCGCTGCTCACCGACGNCGCCGTATGGGAGATGCCGCCGTTCCCCGCCTGGTACCGCGGCCCTGCCGCCATCGGCCACCATCTGGCCCACGGCTGCCCGGCGGGCCCCGGCGGCCTGCGGATCGTCCCGGTGGCCGCCAACGGCCAGCCCGCCTTGGCCCAGTACCTGCGCGACCGGGCCGACGGCGCATACCGCCCGTTCAACCTGCAGGTCCTCACCCTTACCGAGGATCGCGTCAGCCATGTCGCCAACTTCCTCGACACCGCCCTGTTCGCGGTCTTCGGCCTGCCCCCGCAACTGCCCGCCGGGACCGTCTGACCGTGCGGTGCCGCCTTCGGCAGAACGGACCTGCCCGTCTCCGCCGGTGGCGACCGGCAGCCGTCCGCATCGGAGCCGGACGGTGCGCTTGGGGACGCGGGTGGCGTCCATACCTGCGCAGAGGACCTCGAAGCGGGTGACGGCTGAGGCCGGCCACATAGTAGAAGCAGGCCTCGGGCTCCTCCAGCGGCGGGAAGGACGCGCCGGTGTGGTCCCCGGCACGGCAGGAGCAAGGGCGTTGCCGGGGTATTGCGCCCCGCCGTGTGCCGCATTCATCCCACCGTGTAGACGAACGCGAGAGCGACACCGCGCGGGAGGAAACGTCCCGCCTGGCTTTCGACTCGGACGGCCACCCACCGTATGAGCCGCCGCCATTCGCTCACGCATCCTCATGCGCGCCGCCCGAGTCGGCCACGGTGCGCGCCTCCTGGCCCGCCGGGACGAACACCCCCCAGGAACCAGACATCAGGGACATACATCCTCCTCTGCCGGGTAGGCGGAACGCGACGACGCCGACTCAAGGAGGGTCCGATGGCGCGGCGGGCCAGCGAGGTCATGACCCCGGCGCCGGTCACGGTGCCTCCCCACTGCTCCCTGATGGAGGCCGCGGCGCAGATGCGCCGGCACGGCATCGGTGACGTGCTGGTCACCGAGGACGACCAGTTGCGCGGGCTGCTGACCGACCGCGACATCGTGGTCCGCGCGGTGGCGGCCGGACGCGACATGGCCACCACCACCGTCGGGGAGGTCTGCAGCCGCCGGGTGTTCACCGTCTCGGCGGCCGACGACGCCGATGCGGCGGTGCGGATCATGCGCGAGCACGCCGTCCGCCGCGTCCCGGTGATCGACCACGGCAGGCCCGTCGGGGTGATCTCCCTGGGCGACATGGCCATCGAACGCGACGCCCACTCCGTGCTGTCCGACATCAGCGCCCAGCCCCCGACGGTCTGAAAAGACCGCCCCGGAGGCGAGTTTTCGCACGTGAGCGCTTGTCTTGCGGGGAGCGCCGGAGGGCTGCGGCGACCCCGCCCGCCCACGGCGCCAATGTAACGATTTGAACATGAACACCTTTCCCCGGGCCGCTCATTGAACCCGAATGCTTTTCCGTGAGTCATGAGTGGTGATGAACGAGTCGGTTGTCGTGATGGACGCGCCCGCCCCGCCCCAGGGCCGGTGCGCGGGCCGCGCCTTGCCGCCGCTCGGACGGTTTCCACGCCCCCCGCAAGGTGTTCGAAGCCGCCGGTGCGTCCGGTTCACTTTCCCGAACCGGAGGAGTGCCCCGCGGCCGCATACCCTGCTGAGCCCGTGCTTCTCAGGTGGTATTCGTTTCGGCGCCCATGCGGCAACAGGCCTTTGCCGGTAACGAGCGATTCACCCATCGCTGAAATCACTCACAGGGAACGATGATGTACAACCGGCCGCAGGGCGAGCCTTTCCCGCAGCAGCCCGGATCGCCGTCCCAGCCGTATGCCGCCCCCCAGCCGTACCCCGGCCGGCCGCAGCAGCCGGTGGCCGCGCCGCCCTCGCCGCAGCAGGCCCGGCCGCGTCGTAAGAAGCGCTCGGTCGGTCTCATCGCGCTGGCCGTGATCGTGCTGGGGCTCATCGCCGCCGGTTATTTCCTGCAGAAGGGCAGTCCCGACTACGCCGCCGTGGGCGACTGCGTCGCCGGCAACAGCAGCGAGGCGCTGCGAGTGGTGGAGTGCACCGACCCGGAGGTCACCTACAAGGTGGTCGGAAAGGTGGAGGACAAGAGCCAGTTTGAGTTCCACACCTCTTCCGCCACCATCTGCAAGCCCTTCCCCGAGGCCCGCAGCGCCTTCTGGAAGGGCGAGCGCGGCGGCTCGGGCTATGTGCTCTGCCTGGCCCCGGCCAAGTGAGCCTTTTTCGGCTCCCCTTCTTTCCGTTCACTGACACGGCGGTCTGTGACCGCGCGCTCCCGATGGTTCCGTGACCGGCATCGCGCCCGTTGTGCGGACCGGCGGGCGAGGTGCTGAAAAGGCCTGGCGGGTTTTCCCAAAGCGCTGGAAGGAACCTTTTCAGCCCGCTGTTTCCGCAGGTCACAGGCGCTACCGTCGCATCGGTGGGCGACGCGGTGCCCGCAAACACCCTGACCTGAGACGCCGGGAACGCCCGGTCCCGGTGCCACTTGTCGCTTGTGCCTCGCCGTGCCGTCTCCTTCCAGAGGGGCGGCACGGCGGGACGACACCGGCATAGCGCATCGCTGGTCCTCATGTCGTTCGCGGCCTCGCCGGCACTTGGGTTTTCGACGGCATAGGCCGCTGGGAGTGCCTTCTTGAGGACGTCCCAACGCGCGGAGAGCGTGCCCGGGCCGCCCTCGGGCGTGACCGCTTCTCCGGCGGGCGCCACCGGCGTTGGATTCCCTCCCGTTTGCGCTCTTGTCAGCGTTCTGTGTCAGATCCTGAACGTCCTCACCTTCCGGCGACCTCGGTCACCGAGAAGACCTCGCGAAGGGACGCTCAGTAGCACCAGCCGGTCTGCTGAGGACCTTCAAGGGGCGCCGCGAGGACGACACGTGGGATTCTCGGCACATCTGGCGCGTTTGTTGCGGTGTGTCCGTTTGTAATTATCGGAAGCGCTATTGGATGTTTTTGGTCTCCCGCGCTTCCNCTTCATTGGTATGTTGGTCGCCTCCCGTCATGCCTTGAGCGTGGTTTCATGCACTCCCATGGGGCATGTGTTGAAAAATACTCATTGACCTTTCAAGGCAAGATCATCCATCATGGACCAGCTCTTGATTCCTGCCGGGGGAGGGGTCAATGTTCGGCCGCCGGAACAAGGAGATGGCAGAGGCGGCAGCCGTGGCGGCGGACGCGTTCCGCAAGCTCGACACCGCCTTGCGCACCGCGGACGAGCGGCTTCGCGAACTGGCGGGATTGCCGCAACTCCACAGATTTCCCGCCGCCTACCGTGAGAAGATCGTGAACGACTTCACACGGGAGTTCNCCCCCGTGANGGANACCTCNCAAGAACTGATGGACGTATACGCCAGATTGGCGGAAGACGTCCCCATCATCGCCGCCTCACGGGAAAAGCACCTGCGCAAGGAGTGCACGCAGACGCTTTGGGGAATGGCCGCAAGGTTCGACGAGCTGGCGGCGGCGATGAACTCTCTCGCGGCGTCGATAAGCGGTCTGACCGCGACGGTGTTCCAAAGGCTGTCGGACTGCGACTCGCTGCGGGTGCGGGCCATGCAGCACGTGGACGCGGCCAGGGGCGCCCTGGACCTCGCGCAGCAGCGCGGCCACGACGTATCAGAGGGAAGACGCCGGCTCGACCGGCTGATCAGCAGCGCCCCGGTCCTCACCGACGGCGTCATCTACGAAGGGTGGAAGCGGGCGCTCGAGAGCGTCATCGAAGGCGCGGACCAGATCCGCATGCAGGCCGACGCCCTGGTGCNCCGAGCCCGGCCCCAGGCGCAGGACGCCTAGACTTCCTCTCCTCAGCGATCGTCGAGCGAGGTCATAGGGGCGTCCTGCATGCGCTGGTCCCGGTTCTATGCGCCGACACTGCGACAGGACCCGGCCGACGCCGAGACGGCCGGCCACCGGCTGCTGGTGCGCGCCGGGTTCATCCGGCGGCTCGCGGCGGGCCACTACTCGCTGCTGCCGCCCGCCGCCCGCGTCCGTTCGAAGATCATCGAGGTGATCCGGCAGGAGATGGACCGGATCGGCGCGCAGGAAGTCCTCCTGCCCGCCCTGCAACCGGCCGAGCTGTGGCGGCGCAACGGCCGGTGGGACGCCTCAGGCGAGGAGACGTTCCGCCTGACCGACCGCAAGGGCGCCGAGGCGGCGCTGGGGACGACCCACGAGGAGGTCGTCGCCTCCCTGGCCACCGAACTCGGCTCCTATCGGCGGCTGCCGCAGCTGTGGTACCAGTTCCAGACCGCCTTCCGCGACGAGGCGCGCCCCCGCTCCGGCCTGCTCGGGCTCCGCGAGTTCACCCTCAAGGACGCCTACAGCCTGGACGCCGACGAGGCCGCGCTGGAGGGCTCGTTCCAGGCGCACCGCGAGGCCTACCGGCGGATCTTCCAGCGGCTGGGCCTCCCCGTCATCGAAGCCCAGGGCCCCGGCGGCTCACTGGAGTTCCTGTGCCCTTCCGAAGCCGGCGATGACGCGGTGGTGCGCTGCCCGGCCTGCGGGTACGCCGCCGACGCCGAGACGGCCGCCTCCCGGCTCGCCCCGGTGACCGACGGCCCCGGCCCGGAGAAACCCGAACGCTTCGACACCCCGCACGCCAAGACGATCGAGGAGCTGACCGCCCGGCACGGCGTCCCCGCCGACCGGCAGATCAAGACCCTGGTCTACCGGGTGGACGGCCGCCTCACCCTGGTGCTGCTGCGCGGCGACCACGCCCTGGCGGAACGGAAACTGGCCGACGCCACCGGCGCCGCCGCCGTCCGCCCCGCCGACCCCGAGGAGATCTTCCAGACCCTGGGCGCCCACCCCGGCAGCCTCGGCGCGGTCACCGCCACCCTGCCGCCCGGCAGCGACCTGCCGATCCTGGCCGACGAGGCGCTGCGCGGCCGGCGCGACATGACCACCGGCGCCAACACCGACGGCGTCCACGTGCGCGGCGTGGACATCGCCCGCGACATCGCCGTCACCGCCTGGGCCGACCTGCGCCGGGCCCGCGCCGGCGAACCCTGCCCCTCCTGCGGGCAAGCCCTGGAGACCACCCCCGCCATCGAGGTCGCCCACCTGCGCAAGCCCGGCCGCCGCTGCACCGAGGCCCTGGGCGCCCGGGTGCTGGGCCCCGACGGCACCGAGATCACCCCGCTCATGGGCCGCTACAGCATCGGCGTCGAACGGGCCATCGCCGCGATCGCCGAGACCGGCCACGACGACTCCGGCCTCCGCTGGCCGGCCGGCATCGCCCCGTTCGACGTCGCGGTCACCCTGCTGGACCCCCGCGACGACCAGGTCACCGCGGCCGCCGAGCAGATCTACACCGCCCTTGCCGCCGCCGGCGTGGAGACGATCCTGGACGACCGGGACGAGCGTCCCGGCGCCAAGTTCGCCGACACCGAGCTGATCGGCATCCCCTACCGCGTCACCGTCGGCAAACGCGGCCTGAAGTCCGGAACCGTGGAGATCAAGACCCGCGCCACCGGCCGGACCGACACCGTCCCCATCCCCGAGGCAGCCGCCCGCGTCACCGCCCTGCTGAAGAGCTGACCTGCCGAAGAACACACGGTCCCCGCCGCTGTCTCGGCGGGGACCAGGGGGCGATGACCGGGAACCGTGAGCCGACCGGCGAGCTCCCCGGGACGGGCGTGCCGCACGAGATAACCGGCGACGCTCCGGCCCGTGGTTTCCGAAGGCTCGGGGCGGGCCTCGGCGGCTCGCCGGTCACTTCTGGGGGGAGTCCTCCGGGGGAAGGTCCTCCAGCAGGTCGTCGAACTCGCCGTCCTTCACCCCGGCCACGAACGCGTCCCATTCGGCCTCGGTGAAGTACAGCGTGGGCCCGTCGGGGTCGTTGGCGCTCCGCATGGTGACCGCCTTGGTGCCGGGAGCGAAGATCTTGTTGTCCTTGCGGTGCTCGTCCGGGACGTCGGCGGCGTCGATGAACTCGATGATGACGCCGTCGGAGGCTTCCTGCTCACTCATGCGTACCTCTTCCGTTACAAACGGTTCAACCCCGCCATGCTAGGGCCACGGACCCGCCAGTGAGGGGCGAAAGGCTTTCGACCCGGCCGATACCCGTCCACAAGGCGGGGATGGGGAGTGCTTCACCGATAGCCGTTCCCCGGTCCGCGCACACTGTCACCCGGGGGTGCGGCCGGTCTCGGCGGCGCCCAAGCACCGTCCGGCCCGTGCCGGGCGGCATGGCGCGGGAGATGACGGGCCCGGCGTGCCGGGGCGGCGGACTCGACGAGCGCCATGCGCCGCTGAAGTTCGGCGACGCTGCCCGCCGCCACCACGCCCGGCCCGTTCAGGTGCAGGGCGACCAACTGCCCGCTGTAGCGGCCGAAGAGGATGGCCCAGCCGGGAGTACGCGCATCCAGCTCGGCCGCGACCCGTTCAGGCCGCATCGCCGTCCCCGCCAAGGCACAGGGTGGCCCACACCGTCTTGCCCGGCCCGCCGCCGGGGTCGGGCTCGAACCCCCATGCGACGGTCAGCGCCTCCACCAGGTACAGCCCTCGCCCGCTCTCGGCGGCGAAGTCCGGCTCCCGTTTGACCGGGAAACCCGGCGCGTCGTCCCACACCGCCACGTCCACCAGCCCTCGCTCCCGGTGCAGTTCCATGAGGACGAGCAGCTCGTCCGCACCGGCCTGCCAGGAGTTCGTGACCAGTTCCGTGAGGACGCTGTTGAGATCGGCGGCGAGGCCGCCGGACAGGCCCCAGCGCGCCAATGTCTTCGCGGCCCATTCCCGCACTCTTCCGGGCGCCCGTTCATCGGCATCGGGACGGACGAGAGCGAGGGTCTGCTTGCACTGAGGGGCGAATGCCATTCGGGTCATCTGGGAGTCCTCGGGACGGGAAGGATTCGATCGTTTTGTGTGTCGAAACGCCCCCACAGCGTCACTCATGCGACGTAACCTTGTGAGTGCTTTTCGTGGCTACCCCCGATGGCAAAAACAAAAGGGGTAAACGTGGGCAGACCTCCCAACCCGATTGATCCCAACAGCTCACTCGCTGCAAGGTTTGGCTGGAAGATTCGCACTCTTCGAGAACAACGGGGCTGGTCGCTGGAGGAGCTAGGTAACAAAGTCGCGTGCAGCGCCAGCTACCTGAGCAGGCTTGAACGTGGTGTGAAGTCTCCGGACGAGGCGGTTGCTCGCCAGCTAGATGCTGCACTCGGCACTACGTACTTCAGTGAGCATTGGCAGCTCGTGCTGAGAGAGCGGCTGTCGCAGCCAGGCCGCGCGCAGACTGAGCATGAGTTCGAGGCTGCTGTCATCAGGGCCTGCATGCCCAACCTGATCTTCGGGCTCCTGCAAACCGAGGAGTACGCACGGGCAATAGTTATGTCTGGTCCGTTCCGCAATAACGTGGATGTGATCGTCGCCGAGCGTATGAGAAGGCAAGAAGTTCTGACCCGGGAGCACCCGCCACGCCTCGTCGTTGTGTTGGACGAGGTTGCATTGCGCCGAGTCGTCGGTGGGGTGGATGTGCATCGAGCTCAGCTCGAACGCCTTGAGGCAGAGATGAATAAACCTCACGTTACCCTGCAAGTCGTCCCGGCAGACGCTGGTGAGTACCCTGGGCTCGTAGGTGGGTTCGAGATACTCTCGTTTACCGGGAAAGCCCCTCTTGCCTATGTGGAGGGACCGGGCGGCACGGGACACATGGTGGACTCCCCTAGTCACCTAGCCGCTCTTGATGAGACGTTCGATCTATCCCGGGCGGTAGCCCTGCCAACCAAGGCCACCGCTCAGATGATCAGACAGATCCGAGAGGAGCTATGAGCGAGCTTAGGAACGCTGAATGGCGTAAGAGCAGCTACAGCGATGTGGGCAGTGGCGACTGCGTCGAACTCGCTGCCAAGCCCGGTGTAGTCGGCATCAGGGACAGCAAGAACCCTGCCGCTGGGCACCTCCAGGTCGGTAAGCGGGTCTTTGTTTCCCTGCTTCGTGAGATCAAGGCCGGTCACTACGACCTGTGACGCAGCACGGACCGACGTGTCCCGTTCGGTGCCCTCCGGCGGGACCGGACCGTTATCGACTCTTCGGACTGGGATGAGTTTGCCGTCCGGGTGGGAGATTGCGATGAACGTCTTCAGTAGCGCCGCCTGGCGGAAGAGCAGCCACAGCTACGGCGGTAGTGGTGACTGCGTGGAGCTGACGACCTTCCAGGGCATGATCGGTGCCAGGGACAGCAAGAACCCCACCGCTGGGTACCTCCAGATCGGAAAGCAGGACTTTGCTGCCCTGCTCCGTGAGATCAAGGCCGGTCACTACGACCTCTGATGCAGCGTTGGCCAACATGTCGCCCCTGATTCCCTCAGGGTGGGACTGACACGCCTCATCGACCCTTCGGGTGAAGAGGGATTGCCGTTTGGACAGGGAGTCCGTGATGAGTACCTTCAGCAACGCCACCTGGCGTAAGAGCAGCTACAGCGGCGGCGATCACGGTAGCTGTGTCGAGCTGGCTAGCGCGCCGGGCGTCGTAGGGGTCAGGGACAGTAAGAACCCTGCCGCTGGACACCTTCAGATCGGTAAGCGGAGTTTTGCCGCGCTGCTCTGCGAGATCAAGACTGGTCGGTACGACCTGTGATGTGGTGTGGGCCGGTGCGTCCCGCCTGGTGTTCCTAGGCGGGACCGGTCCCCGTCACAGAACCTCGGATCAGGGGCTGGATTCTTCGTCCAGTGAGGAGTCTGCGGTGAGCACCTTTGACAGCACCGCCTGGCGTAAGAGTAGTCACAGCGGCGGCGAGTACGGCGACTGTGTCGAGCTGGCTAGCGCGCCGGGCGTCGTAGGGGTTAGGGACAGCAAGAACCCTGCCGCTGGGCACCTCCAGGTCGGTAAGCGGGTCTTTGCTTCCCTGCTTCGTAAGATCAAGGCCGGGCACTACGACCTGTGACGCAGCACGGACCGACGTGTCCCGTCCAGTGCCTTCCGGACGGGGCCGGCCGTTATCGACTCTTCGGACTGGGATGAGTTTGCCGTCCGGGTGGGAGATTGCGATGAACGTCTTCAGTAGCGCCACCTGGCGTAAGAGCAGCCACAGCGGAGGTGAACATGGTGGGTGCGTCGAGCTGGCTGCCCTACCGAACGTGATCGGCATCCGTGACAGCAAGAATCCTCACGNTGGACACCTCACGATCGGCAGACGGCATCTCACAACCCTGCTCGCTGAGATCAAAGCTGGTCGCCACGACTTGTGNTGCGGTGCGCGCTGACGTATCTCGCCTACTACCTTCCGGACGAGGGTTGGTAGACGCTGTCCGGCCCCCGGACCGGGGGCAAGGATTGCCCCTCAGAGGTACGGCAGCCGTATTGACTCCTCCGGAGAACCGCATCACCGGTTGTCGTTCTTGCCACTGGTGACGGCATGAACTTCCAGCTCTTCACCTGGTCGATGGGCCTGGCGACGGTGGGATCCCCGCGTGCCGCGGCATGCCTTTGAGTGTGGTCAAAGAACGTTGTGGGGGCTGTCGAGCCAGATCCGCTGGCCCTCCGGGGAGACCGTGACTCCGAAGCGGGTGCAGTCGGGTTTGCCGAGCTTCACCCATCGCTCTCGGGTCTGGTGGGCGACGGCTTGAGACTTCCGCTGCCCCCGCAGCGGCATGAACCAGGCGGGGCCGACGAACCGGCCTTCTGCCATGCCGTCCGCCGACACGGTCAGGACGGCCAGAGGGTCGTCGGGGTGCACGGTCGGCCCCCAGGGGACGAGGATCAATCCGCCGGGGCGGGTCTGCTCCACCCAGGCGTACGGGACCTCGCACGCGGCGGCGGTGACGATGATCCGGTCGTACGGGGCGTTCGGCGGGTATCCCTTCTCCCCGTCGTCGGCCACGACCGTGACCGGGTAGCCGGCCCGGTGCAACGCCCGCCGGGCCTGGACGGCGAGCGTCGCGTCCACTTCCACCGTGGTGACGTTCTGTGGCCCCAGCAGGTGAGCCAGCAGCGCCGCGTTCCATCCGCTGCCGGTGCCGACTTCCAGCACCCGCATCCCCGCTTCGAGCCGCAGTGCCTTGAGCATCTCCACCACGATCTCAGGGGCGCTACTGGAACTGGTCGGCCACAGAGGAAGTTCAGAGCTCTTCCCGTCATCCACCTGAATGACGACCGGCTCCCCGGACCGCACGATGGCCGCCCAGCGTTCCGGATCGTCCGCCCGGGACAGCGGAACCATTCCCTCTCCTTCGAACACCCATATGGTGTCCGGAATGAACGGCTCACGCGGCACCGCTTTGACGGCCCCTTCGATGTCCATCAGACCTTCCCGGTGCCCCCGCAGCCCACGCAGCCGCGCTCGACCTGCTTGTTGTCCAGCGAGATCTTGACCTTGCCCGTGCCGTGGCACATGGAACAGGGCGTCGGCTTCCGGTGCTTCCCCCGCTCTCCCTCGCCGTCCCTGCTTCGCTCTTTGCTCATCTGGCGCTCCCCTCCAAGACATTCACTCGGGATGAGGAGCCATGCCGTGTGAAGGTTGAAGTCCTGTGCGGAAGATCCCTCAGCCTTTTGGGCGCCCGTCCCGAGAGAAGGCTTGACGAGTGTCGGAATGAGCATGACGCGCGCGCCGTGGCTTGAGCAAGGAAAGCTCTCAAATATTTTTTTCCGGGGACGATCGGCAATGGTCACCCGGGAAAGAGCGGGAAGCGTTAATTCGCTTTCGCGTGATTTGCCTGGAAGGGGATGCGGCCTTGCACGGCACCGGTTGAGATCACTCCGGGCGCGGCATCGTGGCGACCGCTGAGACCATCGCCCCCGAACACCCCGGCGTACGGGGTCTCTGGCAATCGAGCGAGGTCTGGCTCGGCCGAGTAGATCTCCATGAGGATCGTGCCGCCGTGGAACGACCAGTCCTATGCGCCCTGCGGTCCGGAGGACATCTTCCAGGAGGCGGACGTCAAAGTCATGATCTCGGTCCTCCACCAGGTGCGCTCCACCGCCGTCCCGCCCGAATCCGCCGCTGCTCGGCCCGAGTCCGCTGCCGGATAGACGCCCGGCCCGAGGCCGAACGCCTCGGGCCGGGCGGTGGGGCTGGGTCAGCTCTTGAGGGTGTAGCGGATGGGCAGGTGNTTGAGGCCGCCGACGAAGGTGGTGGCGATCAGTTGGGGTTCGCCGGCCAGTTCGATGGACTCCAGGNGGGGGACCAGTTCTTCGAAGAAGATGCGGGCCTCCAGTTTGGCCAGGCGGGCGCCCAGGCAGTAGTGAACGCCGAAGCCGAAGGCCAGGTGCTTGTTGGGGTCGCGGCCCACGTCGAAGCGGAAGGGGTCTTCGAAGACGTCCTCGTCCCGGTTGGCCGACGGGTAGGACAGCAGCACCGACTCGCCCTTGGCGATGCGCACCCCGCGGATCTCGGTGTCCTCGGCGGCGGTGCGGGTGAACTGCTTGACCGGGGTGACCCAGCGGATCATCTCGTCCACCGCCAGCGGCATCAGCGACAGGTCGGCCTGGAGGCGGGCGAGCTGGTCGGGGTGTTCGATCAGGGCGTGCAGGCCGCCGGCGATGGCCGAGCTGGTGGTGTCGTGCCCGGCGGAGGCGACGATCGTGTAGTAGGAGAAGGTGTGGACGTCTGACAGCGGCTCGCCGTCCACCTCGGCGTTGGCGATCAGCGAGGCCAGGTCGTCGGTCGGGTTGGCGCGGCGGGAGGCGGTCAGCTCCTTGAAGTACTCGAAGAAGTCCATCAGCGCCGCCATGGTGTCCTCGGCGTTGGCGCCTCGCTGCAGCTCGGGGTCGTCGCCGCCGAACAGCTCCTGGGTGAGCTTGAGCATCCGCCCGTAGTCGGATTCGGGCAGCCCGAGCACCGACAGGATCACATACAGCGGGAACTGGGAGGCGACGTCGGTGACGAAGTCGCACTCGCCGCCGAGCTCGGCCATGCGGTCCACATAGCGCTTGGCCAGCTCCCGGATGCGCCCCTCCAGGCGGCGCAGCGAGCGGGGCTTGAACCAGTCGGCGGTGATCGCCCGCATCTTCTTGTGCTCGGGGTCGTCCATGTGGACGAGGGTCCGCAGCTCCATGCCCTGCTCGCGCTGCTGCCGCTGCATCTCGTCCAGCTCGGCCGTCAGCAGCATCGGGCGGGGGTAGCTGAGGAACAGGTTGTTGTTGCGCTCGATCTCCAGCACGTCCTCGTGCTTGGTGATCGCCCAGAACGGGTTGTAGCCCGGCGCCTCGACCCAGTGCACCGGCTCTTCGCGGCGCAGCAGGGCCAGCGCCTCGTGCAGCCTCGCCTCGTCGGCGTAGGCGGTCGGGTCCGCCAGTGCCCGTCCCGCCTCCTGAACCGTCATGGTCGTGCTCATCGGCTGCCTTTCCACAAGGGGCCGCGTGCCGTGGGCCGGGGACGCGGCCGGGGGTGATGGGCGGGGCGGCACCGGGGACGGCCGCTTCGGGCCGGAGATGGCCGTCCCGGCGCCTTTAACGACGAAGTTCGTCGTTAAAGGGACGGTAGAATCCGGTTCTGGCCACGTCAAGGGACCTTCGCCCCTATGCCCGATCCGCCCACCCCGAACCCCCTGTGCCACACTGGGCGGGTGTCGAGCAAGGCCACGACCCGCGGCAGACCCGCCGACCCCACCATCGACGAGCGGATCCTCAAGGCTGCGCTCAGCCTTTACGGGCAGGTCGGCTGGGCCGGGTTCAACCTCGACGCCACCGCCCGCCGCGCCGGGGTCAGCAAGACCGCCCTGTACCGCCGCTGGCCCACCAAGGAAGAGCTGCTGCTGGCCGCCCTGGAACGCGTCGCCGAGATGCCGCCCCCCTGGCTCGACCTGGACGACCTGCCCTCCTGCCTGACCTACGCCGCCGAGCAGGTCGTCGACATGTTCATCGGCCCCAAGGCCCTGGTGCTGCCGCGCGTCCTGGTCGAATCCGTGCACTACCCCCGCTGGCTGGACGAGAAGGTCCAGCAGCTCGTCCGCGCCCGCTTCGCCGTCGTCCACCAGGTCCTGGACGCCGCCATCGAACGCGGCGAACTGCCCCCCGACGTCACCCCCGAACTGGTCTCCGACCTGATGATCGGCAGCGTCGTCGGCCGGATGATCCGCACCCCCGGCCGCGACCGCCCCCTCACCAAGGCCGAACGCGACCGCCAGGCCCAGGACATCGCCGACCACATCCTGACCGTCCTGCGCCGGGACTCCAGCCACCCCGTGGCCTGAGGCCGCCTCCTGCGCCCCGGCTGCGGAAAGAGGCGCGCTGATCGGGGCAATGCGCCGGGACGGATGAGCGGCCTATGAGACGGCCGGGTCCCGGTGTGAGCGCCGCGGCTCTCTTGCAGCCGTGTTGTTGGCCGGACGCCTTACGAGGACGGCGCCATGGGTCAGCGGGCGATGCGCTGGGCGACCAGGCGGGCCATCCACAGGGGGGAGAAGGCCGACGCGGCGGCCAGGAGCTTGGTCTGAGCACCGACGACGCGGTGCGGGGCGCGCAGCGGGAAGTCGCGTTCGTGCACCACGCGCCAGGCCGTGGCGGCGACCTGCTCGGGGGTGAGGCGCACTCCCAGGCGCTTGACGCTCGCGGCGCCCTGGACGTCCCGCAGGCCCATGTCGGTGGCCACGAACAGCGGGACCAGGCTCCGCACCCGGATGCCCTGGCCGCGCCACTCCAGCTCCAGGGCCTCGGTGAGCGACTTGACCGCCGACTTGGTGGCGCCGTAGGTGGCGAGGGCNGGCTGGCCGTACAGGGCCGAGGCCGAGCACAGGTTGAGCAGCGTGCCGCGGGAGCGCTTGAGGTAGGGGTGACCGGCCAGGGCGCCGTACACCACGCCCAGCACGTTCACCTCCACCATGCGGCGGTGGGCGGCGGCGTCGATGCTTGCGAACGGCCCGGAGGACAGCACTCCCGCGTTGTTGACCAGGACGTCCAGCCCGCCGTCGCCGCAGAAGTCGGCGAGCGCCGCGCGCCAGTTCGCTTCGTCCCGCACGTCCAGCCGCCCGGAGACCGCGTGAGGCCGTCCGCCCGCGGCCTCCGCCACGGCTTCGGCGTCCACGTCGTACATGCCGACCCGCCAGCCGCGGGACAGGAACAGTTCGGCGATCGCCCGGCCGATGCCGCGGGCGGCACCGGTGACGAGGATGCTGCGCATGAATCTCCTGGTGAGAAGTCGAATGACCTGGTGGTCATAGTGGCAGAGCAGCAGGCGCGGTGTCGATGGCCCCGGTCGAGGAGCCCTGCCGGGCGGCGCGGAGCCGTGCACTGGGGTTTCTCGACGATTCGGCGTTGCCGGGAGGCGGCATCGGTCCGCGGGCCGGCGCAGAGCGCCGAACCTCTTTCAAGACACCGTCTCCGCAGGTCGTACGCGGGGACGGCGCCGTGACCTGGAACGTCGCCGCACCGGACGCCGACGAGGCTCCCGTTCCCGCTGTCTTGGGCCACGTGTTGAAAAGGGGTTCACCGGTGAAGGCGGGGGAGGGGCGGTCCAGAGGAGAGCCGCGAAGGCTCACACCCCCGCCGGGGGAAGGTCGCTCCCTGGGAGCGGCCGGCGCGCCTTCGCCCTGGCGGAAAGACGGTACGGTTCGGCTCCGTTTTGTTGAGAAAACTTCAAAAATCTTGACCGATCAGAGCGCGTCCGTCCGGTCGTTCAAGGTGATTCCCGCTGCCGATGGACGAAGCGGTCAAATTTGGCAAACACCTAGAAATTGGTCCTGCATGATCCCATGAATAACAGGTTTTCTGATATTGACCTGATTTCTAAGGACTGATCCGGCTATTGTTCTCCGCATGCCTTCTCTGGAACACGAGATGCCGCTGGAGCTGTTCCGGAACCGGCCGACACTCGCCCCCGAACTGCTCCGGATGGTCTACGGGGTGAAGGTCCCCGAGCGCGCGAAGGTCACGTTGGGCTCGGAGACCTTCAACGACGTCAAGCCCAAGGAGCTGCGCTGCGACGCCACCGTCCTCGTCGGCGACGGCTCCCCGCCCGACCTGGGAATCATCGTGGAGGTGCAGCTCCAGTACAAAGAGGACAAGAGGTACACCTGGCCGGCCTATCTGGCCGCATTGCGCGCCCGCTGCCGATGCCCGGTGACGCTGCTGGTGCTGTGCCCGACGGACGCGGTGGCCGAGGCCTGCGCCGAACCGATCGACCTGGGCCCGGAAGGCGGACCGGAATGGGTGCTCAAACCCCTGGTCCTGGGACCTGCACAACTGCCGGTGGTGACCGACATCGAACAGGCCTGCCGAATGCCTGAATTGTCGGTTCTAAGCGCCCTGGCGCACAGTGACCGCCCCGAACGCACTCAGGTCCTGGACGCCTACTGCGCCGCCCTGAGCGTCCCCGACCCCGACACCGCCTTCCAATACCATCAATATGTCCTGTCGCAACTGTCCGGGCCTGCCCTGGCAGCCCTGGAGGAGATCATGAACACCGTGACCTACGAATACAAGGGAACCTTTCTCGGCAAGGCCTTCAACGAAGGTGAGGCCAAGGCTCTGGTGAAGTTCTTGGAGGCTCGGGGTTTGGAGGTCTCGGAGCGGGTTCGGGAGCGGATCATGGGGTGCACCGATCGCGATCTGCTGGAGCGGTGGATCGAGCGGGCGGCGGTGGTGGAGTCGGCCGAGCAGTTGTTCGACTGATTCGAACAGGCTGTGCGCCTTGGTCGCTGCAGTGAGCCGGGAAGCGGAGGNCCCGGAGGGACGAGCCGCTTTGAGCTCGCCTCGGTGGTCCTGGAGAGGGCCATGAGCACTGTGCCTCCCAAGTACACGGGGCCTTTCCTCGGCAAGGCCTTCAGGGAGGGGTTCAAGGAGGGCTTCAAGGAGGGCTTCAAGAAGGGGCAGGCCAGGGCTCTTGTGGCGTTCCTGGAGGCTCGGGGGCTGGAGGTCTCGGAGCGGGTNCGGGAACGGATCACCGGGTGTGATGATCTCGATCTACTGGCGCGGTGGATCAGGCGAGCGGNNNCGGTGGAGTCGAGCGAGCAGTTGTTCGGCTGATCCGGCCGGGGTCTGCGGTTTCGCTGTCCAGAGAGACGGGACGTGGGAGGTCCCGGAGCGATTCGGCTCCGGGACCTCTGGCTGTGATGGGGGCCGGCCTCAGGCGGGGATGAGGTCGCGTTCCTGCTTGGGGTTCTCCTCCTCGCGGATGCCGTAGCGGCGGTAGAGGCGGGCCAGGGGGCCGGGGGCCCACCAGTTGGCGCGGCCCAGCAGGCGCATGGCGGCGGGGACCAGGATCAGGCGGACCACGGTGGCGTCCAGGGCGATGGCGATCGCCATGCCCACGCCGATCAGCTTGATGAAGGACACCCCCGAGGTGGCCATCGCGCCGATCGCCACCATCAGCAGCAGCGCGGCACCGGTGATGATGGCGCCGGTGCGCTGCACCCCGGCGGCGACGGCGGCGGTGTTGTCGCCGGTCAGGTCGTACTGCTCGCGGACCCGCGACAGCAGGAACACCTCGTAGTCCATGGACACCCCGAACAGCAGCAACAGCATCAGGATCGGCATGGCGGGGGCGATGCTGCCGGTGGCGGTGAAGTCCAGCAGGCCCGACAGGTTCCCGTCCTGGAAGATCCACACCACGGCGCCGAACGCGGCGGCCAGCGACAGCAAATTGACCGCGATCGCCTTGACCGGCAGCACCACCGAGCCGAACGCCAGGAACAGCAGCACGAAGATGGCCGTCCCGACCACCAGCGCCACCTGCGGCAGCGTGTCGGCGAGGCTGTCGAGCTGGTCGATCACCGTGGCGGTGACGCCGCCGACGTAGATCGTGGTACCGGGCGGCGCGGGCATCTGCCGGATGCGTTCGACCAGGTCGCGGGCGGCGTCGGACTGCGCGTCCCCGTCGAAGGTCACCGCGATGCGGGAGACCTCGGCGCTTTGCCCGGTGACGGTCGCGCCGGTCACCCCGGGCATCTGGCGCAGCCGCTCGGCGAGCGCGGCCGGGTCGGTGCGGCCCTGGACCACCACGTCGATGGGGCTGGTGGCGTTGCCGGGGAAGTCGCGTTCCAGGGTGTGGCTGACGACCCTGACCTCGGTGCCCTCCGGCAGTACCCGGGGATCGACCCCGCCCCAGTTGATGCGCAGGAAAGGCGCCCCGATGGCCAGCAGCAGCGCGGTGGCGGCCACCGCGTACAGCACCGGGCGCCGCATCACCGTGCTCGCCGTCCGGTGCCAGCCGCCTCCGCGGGCCGGCTCCGCGGCGGACGCGGCGGAGCGGCGGCGCAGCGACAGGGCGTTGACGCGGGGGCCGAGCACCGCCAGCGCCGCGGGCAGCAGGGTGAGCGCGGCGATCATGTCGACCACCACGGTGGCCACCCCGCCGTACCCCATCGACTTCAGGAAGATCTGCGGGAACAGGACCAGGCCGCCCATGGAGATGGCCACCGTGACCCCGGAGATCAGCACGGTGCGCCCGGCGGTGGCCATGGTCGCGCCCAGCGCGTCCTCGACCGTCTGGGTGCGCCGCAGCTCCTCGCGGAACCTGGCGACCATGAACAGCCCGTAGTCGATGGCCAGCCCCAGTCCCAGGAACGTGGCGACGTTGACCGCGAAGATCGACAGGTCGGTGGCCAGTGCGATGGCGTGCAGCACGGTGAACGCGCCGAGGATGGCGACCATCCCGGTCAGCAGTGGCAGTGCGGCGGCGGCCAGCCCGCCGAAGACCACCACCAGCAGCACCATGAGCACCGGCAGGGACAGCATCTCGGCGCGGGCGATGTCTTCGGAGACCTGCTCGTTGATGGTGACGGTGGTGGGCACCGTGCCGCCGACCTTGACCTCCAGCCCTTCGGCGCGGGTCAGGTCGTCCCGGATCGCCCGGTAGTTCTCCTCCCGCTGCGCGGTGTCCTGCCCGGCCAGCCGCAGCACGGCGTAGGTGGTGGTGCGGTCGGCGCTGACGAACTGCGGGGAGCCGGTGGAGTAGTAGGTCAGGGCCGAGGCGACCCGGTCGGCCGGCAGGGCGGCCACGGCGTCGGTGACGGCCTTGCGCACCGCCGGGTCGTCGACCGTGCGTCCGGCCCGGTCGGTGTAGAGCACCACCACGTCGGCCTCGCCGCGGGGCAGCGCCCGTTCGGCCACCTCGATCGCCCGGGCGCTCTCGCTGTCGGGGGTGGCGAAGCCGTCGGCGGAGGTCGTGGCCCCGAACACGCCGGTGCCCCAGACCACCGAGAAGATCACCGCGGCCAGTGCCGCAACCAGCACGGGCCATCGCCGCCGGTAGATCAGGCGGCCCCAGCTTTCCAGCATCGCGTCCTCCATCGCCCGGCCCGGCCGGGCGGTTAACGATGATCGCGGGAATGAAACACGTTAACTGCTACGCCCGTAAACTCTCGCATACGGCGTTAACTTTCGTCAACGATGTTTGTGCGGAATCATGCAAAGACCGAGGTCAGGAAGGGAGGGGCGGAGATCATGGCCGAGACCAGGCGCGACCGGCTGCGCGCGGCGACCGTCGAGGAGATCATCCGGACCGCCCGCAAGCTGCTGGTCGAACAAGGCCAGGAGGCGGTGACCCTGCGGGCGATCGCCCGCGAGATGGGCATGACCGCCCCCGCCCTCTACCGCTACTTCGACAGCCACCAGGAGCTGCTCAGCCACCTGGTCGGAGACCTGTTCAACGACCTGACCGACGCCCTGTACGACGCCCTGTGCACGGTCCCGCCCGGCGACCTGGCCGGCAAGTTCCTGGTCGTCTCCCGCGCGTTCCGCCGCTGGGCGCTGGCGCACGAACGCGAGTACGCCCTGCTGTTCGGCACCCCCCTGCCCGGCCTGGACATCGACCGGGACGACTTCGCCACCGAGTGCGGGCGCCGGTTCGGCTGGGTGTTCATGACGCTGTTCCTGGAGCTGTGGAACAAGAGCCCCTTCCCCGTCCGCCCCGACGAGGAGCTCGACCCGGAGCTGCGACGCCAGCTGGAGCGCTACCGCGACTGGATGAGCGTCTCGCTGCCGCTGGGGGCGATGCTCACCTTCATCCAGTGCTGGGTGCGCCTGCAGGGCAGCGTCAGCCTGGAGGTGCTGGGCCACCTGCGCTTCGCCCTGGACAACCCCGCCCCGCTGTTCGAGCTGATGCTCGCCGAGTTGGCCCCCCAGCTGGGCCTGCGCTACAGCCCGCCCGAGGAGTAGCCCCATCGCCCCGGCTCGGCCTTTGAAAAAGGCGTGCCGAAAAAAGGTTTTCTCGAACTCCCTTTCGGGTGCCCGTCAATGCGGCGGTCTGCCGGCTCGGCGACCGGACGCCGTACGGCCTGCGCCGAACACGGCCTCACTCCCTGGATGCGCGCTCTGAAAAGCCTCTTCAGCAGACCGCTCAGCGCGCTGTGAATCCGGCTCTGTCCAATTGTCCAAAAGATCAAAAACGGCTGCCGGATGTGGTTTCTTAAGGGGCGGGACCCGACTGGGAAGGGCTTGAGCATGAGCGGGTACGGCAAGGTGCCGCCCGGGGTCGATCCGACCGTTCCGAGCGTCGCCCGGATGTACGACTACTACCTGGGCGGCAAGGACAACTACGAGTCCGACCGGATCGCCGCCGAGAAGGTCATCGAGCTCGGCCGGCAGGCGGGCGCGGACGTCAAGGGGACCGCGCTCAGCAACCGGGCCTTCCTGGTCAGGGCCGTGCGCACCCTGGCCGAGGCCGGGATCCGGCAGTTCCTCGACATCGGCACCGGGCTGCCGACCCAGGAGAACGTGCACGAGGTGGCACTGCGGCACGCCCCCGACTCCCGGATCGTCTACGTCGATAACGACCCGACGGTCCTGGCGCACGCCCGTGCCCTGCTGGCCGACGACCGCCAGACCACGGTCATCCAGGGAGACCTCACCGACCCGGAGAGCATTCTCGGCGACGCCGTCCTGCAAGAACGAATCGATTTCGGCGAACCGGTGGCGGTGATCTTCTGCGCCATCTTGCACTTCATCCCCGACGACGAAGCGGCCGCGAACGCCGTCGCCCGCTTCCGCCAGGAAATGTGCTCCGGCAGCCACCTGGTGCTGTCCCACCTGTTCCCCGGCCAGGTCGCCGAGGAGATGGTCACCGAATTCGGCCGGATCTACCACCGGACGGCCACCGGCTCGATCACCGTGCGCACCCTGAAACAGATCCGCGAATTCTTCACGGGCACCGAACTGCTGCCCCCGGGCCTCGTCCCGGTGGAGGCCTGGCGCCACGGCGACGGCCTGCGCGAGGACTACGTCCCCGACTATGGCACCCCCTCCTGCCTGGGCGGGATCGGCCGCGTCCCCTGACCGCCCGGACGGTGGACGGGCCGGCGCGTGGCGAGACCGGGCTTCACTCGCACCCGGGTACCGGCGCCACGCGGTGATCGGGGGAGTCGAGCCAGATGTGCTGCCGTCCGTCCGGGGCGACGGTCAGGCCGTAGCGCGTCATGTCCGGGCGGCCGTGTGCCAGCCAGTGGCGGTAGGCGGCTTCCACTTCATCCCAAAGTCTGCGGGGTCCGTACTGCTCCACGCGGTGGGCGGCGCGGCCTTCGAAGTCCACCGAGGCCCACGACCGTTCGCCGGTGACGTCGAACAGCCAGATGGTGAACTCACCAGAGCCGTCCGAGGCGTCGAAGCGGTGCCAGGAGACGTCGGGCACCTGAACGCTGATGGCGAAGTCCGGTCCGGGACGTCCGAACATCTCCCGGGGGTCGAGGCCGGTGGCGGAGACGTCCGGGGCGTCGCCCGGGTGGACGTGGTCACAGAGCCTGCCCAGGTGGACCCGGTCCTGCCGCATCCACATGAACGCGGCCGGCCCGGTGAACGGCCCTGACGCGGTGCCGTCCGCGCCGACGGCGAGCCGCAGCAGGGCATCGTTGTGGTAGGCGTTCCCGAACGGGGTGACGATGACGCCGCCCGGGCGGGTCTGCCGGAGCCAGGCCGGGGGGATGCGCCGCACCGACGCCGTCGCGATGATCCGGTCATAAGGCGCTCCCGGCGGGTGGCCCTCGAACCCGTCGGCTGTGATCACATCGACCGGGCAGCCCGCCTCGGCCAGTGCGCGGCGCGCCCGCTGCGCGACCTGCGGATCCACCTCCACGCTGGTCACGCCGCCGGNTCCNAGCCGGGCGGCCAGCAGCGCGGCGTTGTAGCCGGTCCCGGTGCCGATCTCCAGCACCCGCATCCCCGGCTCCGCCCCCAGCTCATGCAGCATCCGCAACACCAGGCTCGGCTGGCTGGCGCTGCTGGTGGAGCACTCGCCCAGTGCACCCGGCACGGGCTCGCGCCCATCATCGACCTGGGTGACGACATACCCGTCGCTGTCCACCTCCCGCCACCAGCCGTCCGGGTCGTCCGCGCGCGAGAGGGGACGCCAGCCCTCCTCGCCCTCGACCCAGATCACCTCGGGGATGAACAGGTGCCGCGGCACGGCCCGGAACGCCTCCCGCCACTGCGGCGGCACCGCCCCGGCCTCCTCCAGCTCCTCGACCAGCCGCCCCGTCACTTCTGCTCTCCGGTCTTCTCCTTGCCCGACCCGTGCCTCCACTGCCCGTTGCTCTGCTGCCTGGCGAGCTTGCCCGTCGTCCCTCCTGCCGAGGTGCCGTCCGGGACATCGGCTGCCCGGGATGTCCGCTGGATGTTCCGGCAGGGCGAAGAGACCAGGACGCTGCATTCCGTGGTGAGAACCGCCTGCTGATCCTGCCGGTTGCGGTGGAGCTGCGCAGCGGTTAATGAACCGGTTCCCTAATCGCCGAAGAAGTCGAATTCGCCGTTGCGGACGCCTTTGAGGAAGGCTTCCCATTCGGCTCGGGTGTAGATGATGACTTCGGCGTCGGGGCGTTTGCTGTGGCGGACGGCGACGCGTTCAGTGCCGTCGTTCAGGGGGCCGGCCTCGACGCAACTGCCGCCGTTATTGGGGCTGTAGGTGCTGATGTGCCAGGCAACGCGGGCACGCTCTTCAGGGCTGAGGGTGTGCTGGGGCTCGGACGCGCTCATTGCCATTCCTCTGCTATCGCCGAGATCAGTTCGATGGAAGCTGCCGGGGTGAGGGCCAGGCTTTCGTGTCCATCGTATGTTCGGATGAAGCGTTCGGTATCAGGTGACTCGACGTAGATGGCTCCTGCCATTGTCTCCGAGTATGCGACCTTGGGGAACGGGTCGGGGAGCTCGAAGATCTCGAAGGAGCCGTACGTGCCGGCCGGTGTGCCTGCGCGGAAGGGCAGAACCCGGATGTCCACGGTGGGTCTGGCCGCATATTCGACGAGGTGGCGAAGCTGGGCGGCCATGATCTCCGGGGTGCCGATCTGACGGCGCAGGACGGCCTCGTCCACGATCACCGACAGCCGGGGCGGGTTGTCGCCGTCCAGCAGTTGCTGGCGAGTCATTCGCAGTTCGAGCCAGCGTTTGATCTGGTCGGGGGATGCGTCGGGTTCGTTAACGCGGATTACGTGCTCGGCGTACTCGGGGGTCTGGAGGAGTCCTGAAACCACGATGGCCGCGAACGAGCGGATGTGCGTTGCGCGGGCCTCCAGCCAGACGAAGTCGATCATGGAGCCTGCGACGTCGTGGACGTAGCCGTCCCACCAGCCCTTTTGCCAGACGTCCTGGCTGAGTCGCAGGAGCGCTTCGCGGCGCTGGGGGTCGGAGACGCCGTACAGGTCCATCAGCGCCAGCAGGTCGGGGCGGCGGATCGGGTAGAAGCCGGACTCGAAGCGGCTGACGGTTCCCGGGTCCCGCTGCAGGTACTCGGCGGCGTCCTTGAGCAGGAGGCCGCTCTTTTCACGCAGTTCGCGAAGCTGCTGGCCGAGCCACTGGGACCGCAGTGTCGCCCGCTGTGGGGTGCGCATCCCGGGGTCTCCTTCCACCGGCTGTCATGAAGATGGCCACAAAAATCAAGAGGAACAACTTGTCCTCCTTGGGCCTTGGTGAAACGATACCAACTGTAGGTCATCCGACACTGTTTGTGACCGAAAACAAGCAAAAAGGGCCGGGACGGACCCATCGCGTGCCAGTCGGAGCCGTCCCGGCCCGGATGCTCGGAAGGGAGCACCCGAATGGAGGGTATCCGCAGGTCCGGAAGGCCGTCTGTTCCTCACGGGGACGAGCCGGAGAGCAGGATCGCCGCCGCTGAGGTCGCCGAGCTGACCGGAGGGCGGGTCGCGCGGCTGTTCGCCCTGGTGCAGGAGTTCGACGACGACAACGACCGGCCGGTGCGGGAGGTCGTCGCCTATGGGATGGCGCTGCCCGGTGGGCACACCATGACGGTCACGCCGTCCGGGGCGGGCATCCACACCTGGCAGAGCCCGCACAGCGCGTCCCGGCGTCTGGGCTCGGAGCTGGTCTGGCTGGTCTGATCCTCGGTCCGGCCGCAAAAACGGCATGCCGTGTGCGTCCGGTGGCGTTCGGCCGGGGCGCTGGCATCCGCCGGCCCTGTGCGGCCGCGCCGGCGGAGACGGTCTGGTGTCATCCCCCGGCGTTCACCGGGCTGAGGGCGGTTCCCGTCCCGCGAGAGCCACCCTGATGTCCATTCCCGGCGCCGAAGACGCGTTCCATACGGACGCAGATCCGAAGCGTCCCCATGGGCATGCCGTCGGCCGGTGGGGGAGCGGTTGCCACTCCGCCGGACCATCGGGCGGACAGCGGTCCCCTCAAACCGAGGGCCGGATACGCGACGGTGGCGGACCCCACAAGCCGGGGGTCCGCCACCGTGCGGAAGGTCAGTAGGTCGGCAGGCTCGGGTCGATCTGGTTGATCCAGGCCAGGATGCCGCCGCCGACGTGCACCGCGTCGGAGAAGCCGGCGTTCTTGACCACCGCCAGGGCCTCGGCGGAGCGGACGCCGGACTTGCAGTGCAGGACGATCTTCTTGTCCTGGGGCAGGCGCTCCAGGGCCGAGCCGTTCAGGAACTCGCCCTTGGGGATCAGCGTGGCGCCCGGGATGGAGACGATCTCATGCTCGTTCGGCTCGCGGACGTCCACCAGGAAGATGTCCTCGCCGCGGTCCAGCATGGCCTTCAGGTCGTGCACCGAGATGGTGGAGTCCTTGACGGCCTCGCTGGCCTCGTCCGACAGGGTGCCGCAGAAGGCCTCGTAGTCGGGCAGCAGCTCGGTGATGGTGGGGTTCTTGCCGCACAGGGCGCACTCGGGGTCCTTGCGGACCTTGACCGAGCGGTAGGTCATCTCCAGGGCGTCGTAGATCATCAGCCGGCCGACCAGCGGCTCACCGATGCCGGTGATCAGCTTGATGGCCTCGTTGACCTGGATGGAGCCGATGGAGGCGCACAGCACGCCCAGCACCCCGCCCTCGGCGCAGCTGGGCACCATGCCCGGCGGGGGCGGCTCGGGGTACAGGCAGCGGTAGCACGGGCCGTGCTCGGCCCAGAACACGCTGGCCTGGCCGTCGAACCGGTAGATCGACCCCCACACGTACGGCTTGCCGAGCAGCACCGCCGCGTCGTTGACCATGTAGCGGGTGGCGAAGTTGTCGGTGCCGTCCACGATCAGGTCGTAGCCGGAGAAGATCTCCATCACGTTGTCGCGGTCCAGCGCGACGTTGTGCACCACCACGTTGATCAGCGGGTTGATCTCCCGGACGGTGGCGGCGGCCGACTCGGCCTTGGGCACGCCCAGCGACGACTGCCGGTGGATGACCTGGCGCTGCAGGTTGGACTCGTCCACCACGTCGAAGTCGATGATGCCCAGCGTCCCGATCCCGGCGGCGGCCAGGTACATCAGCGCGGGCGAGCCGAGACCGCCGGCGCCCACGCACAGGACCTTGGCGTTCTTCAGACGCTTCTGACCCGCCATCCCCACGTCGGGGATGATCAGGTGCCGCGAGTAGCGATTGACCTCTTCGCGGGTGAGCTCCGCAGCGGGCTCGACCAGAGGGGGCAACGACACGGTGATGCTCCTGTGCTCAGCCTGTAAGGGCGGGTGGGACGCCGCCCGTCGGCGATCCCGTCACAGCACAACCTTGCCATGCCGCCGCTGATTCCCGAACACGGACCTCGCCAGGCATGAAATGGGCGATAGCGGGCATCGATGGGCGACCCGACATGTGAGGAGTCGACCCGATGCGGTTCTTGCGACGCGTCATGCGGCGCCCGGTCGTCCGCGAGCGGACGCCGAGCCTGAGAGAGCTGCGGGCCCGGTTGCGGACGGAGCAGGCCGAGGCGCGGCTGCTGGACACCGAGAGCCGCATTCACCGGGAGGCGGCGCGGATCCGCCGGGAGATCCGCTCGTCCAAGCGGCAGTGACGAAACCGGCGACGGTGTGAAAGGCGGGCTCGGATGAGTTTTCTGGACAAGCTCAAGAACAAGGCGCAGCAGATCACAGGGCGCGGCAAGGAAGAGGTCGGCCGGCGCACCGGCGACAGCGGCCTGGAGAGCGAGGGGCGCGGCGAGCGCGCCACCGGCGGCATGAAGCAGGCCGGTGAGCGCGTCAAGGACGCGGCCAAGGACGTTCGGCGCGGCTTCGGGCAGTGACCTCGCCCACGGCGTGCGGTGCAGAGCCCTTCGAAGCGGAGGGCTCTGCACGTATGCGCGGATAGCGTCGATGGGCGTTATGTTGTGAGACGTGGCCGTCCAGCCGTTTCGCGACCCGCCGGAGCTTGAGCCTGCGCGGGAGGAGCCGGATCGGCGGCCCGCCGTGCACCCCGCCGGGCACAAGGCGTTCGGCCTGCGCGGACGGCACTGGGCGTGGGCGGCGATCGCGGTCGCGGCCGGATACCTGGCGCTGGGCGTGGTCGCGGTCACCGGCGCCGTGCAGATCCTCACCCGTGAACCCACCGACGCCGAGCTGCGCCGGGCCGCCGACGCCGAGGTCGCCCGCCGCTGGCAGGCCTGGCCCGCCGGGCGGATCTTCCCCGAGCGGCTGACCTACCTGCCCGGCACCGACGAGGTCGAGTACGCCACCAGGGCGGGCATCGCGCCCGGCACCGACTGCAAGAGCGCGGTGGACGCCTCCATCGCCCCCATCCTGCAGCGCCACGGCTGCCGCGCCGTGCTGCGCGCCACGTACGCCGACCAGCTCGAAGGGGTGGTGGTGACGGTGGGCGTGGTCGTCTTCCCCGACCAGCAGGCCGCCTACAAGGCCCGCCGGGAGATCCCCGGATCGCCCACGGCGCTGCGCGCCGCCGCCTTCCCCGGCACCGTCGCCGCCCGGTTCGACGACGCCGCCCGCCAGGTCGGCACGGCCGAACGCGGCGGTCCCTACCTGGTGCTGACCACCGCGGGCCACTCCGATGGACGCCCGGCCGCCGCGGTGCGCGGCAAGCAGCAGCCCGGCGACCTGTTCGGCCTGGTGCCCCAGCTCGGGCACGCCATCGCGCAGAATCTGTCCACCCGGGCGCTGCCGGACTGCACCAGCGCCGACTGGCAATGCTGACCTGCGACGGGAGGGCGGCGATGAGGAAAGCGGTGCGGGCCCGGGCGGTCGCGCTGGCCGTCGCCCTGCTGGCGTTCGTCGGCATGCCCGCACCGGTCTGGGCCGATGAGATCCGCGACCGGCAGCGCGCCATCTTGAACACCCTCGGCGTGCAGGAGGCCTGGCAGTACACCCGGGGCGGCGGGGTGACCGTCGCGGTCGTCGACTCCGGGGCCGACCCCTCCCACCCGGATCTGCGCGGCTCGGTGACGGTCGGCCCCAACCTGCTGTCGCGCACCGACGGCGGACGGGCTCCGGCGGGACGGCACGGCACCGGCATGGCCTCGCTGATCGCCGGGCACGGCCACGGCCCCGGAGGCCGGGACGGCATCATCGGGGTCGCGCCCGAGGCGCGGATCCTGTCGCTGCGGGTGATCGCCGAACCCGAGGACCCCGGCTACCTGGCCTACCGCACCAGCCGGGCGGCGCGGGACGCGGTGGCCCGCGGCATCCGTTACGCCGCCGACCACGGCGCCGACGTGATCAACCTTTCGCTGGGCAACGCCCGGCCCAACCCGGCCGAACGCGAGGCCATCGCGCACGCCATCGCCAAGGGCGTGGTGGTGGTCTCCGCCGTGGGCAACGACGGCGACAAACGCGAGCTGCTGGACGCCGACGGCTTCGCCCCCTACTCCTACCCGGCGGCCTACCCGGGGGTCATCGCGGTGGCCGCCACCGACGCCAAGCACCGGCGGGCGCCGTTCTCCACCCGCAACCACTCGGTGCTGCTGGCCGCGCCGGGGGACGATGTGCCGATGGCCGGGCCGGACGGCACCTACTTCCTGGCCGAGGGCACCAGCGGCGCCAGCGCGCTGGTCTCCGGGGTGGCCGCGCTGATCCGCTCCCGCCACCCCGACCTCAAGCCCTCCCTGGTCAAGCAGGCGCTGCTGGAGAGCGTCCGGTTCGGCCCGCCCGGCAAGTACAACGCCTCGGTGGGGTTCGGCGAGGTCAACGCGGCGGCGGCGGTGCGGGCGGCGGACCGCCTGGCGGGCACGCCCCGCGGCGGCGGCGCCCTGCCCAGCAACGAGCGCTTCACCGACGGGGAGCCGCCGGGCCCGGTGAAGGTGATCGACCAGCCGGCGTGGACCGAGCCGGTGGCGGTCGGCGTCATCGTGCTCACCGTCGCCGGGGCGGGCCTGGCCGTGGCCGTCTCCGTCGCGCTGTACCGCCGCACCAGGCCCGCGCCGTCGGACCCCCGCCCGGCCGCGGCCGAGGAGCCGCCGCCCGAGCCGCCCCCGCCCC